>Ga0209726_10002162_pt1 | contig 29767 bp, 17 predicted proteins | sample Subgrocontami54m_FD_187453 | JGI IMG/M metagenome (GOLD analysis project Ga0209726, IMG submission 187453) | Subsurface groundwater microbial communities from S. Glens Falls, New York, USA - GMW46 contaminated, 5.4 m (SPAdes) (version 3) | ecosystem: Environmental > Aquatic > Deep subsurface >... | reverse complement strand
CTAAAAACCTCTTTTTTAGATCTTGGCAATAACCTATGTATAAATTTTTATGTCCGCTGTTGGTCATACTTTGTAGAAGGTAAACATAATGGAAAGAGGTTTTTGGCGAATTTTCACTACCTGACATGCATATATTATACCAAAAAATATCCAAAAACCTGTGTGTATATGATTAGCTTGAATAACTAGGACTGTAGGGATTGCTTCACTCTGTTCGCAATGACAAAATAAGATTGCCACGTCGCTTTACTCCCTTCTTCGCTAAAGCTACGAAGGGCAGGCGCGATGACAGATAAAAATACTGAATCCGTCAGCTGACGGATGACGAACTCGCTACATTCTACATTCTACATTCCAGCTGTTATATAATTCCCAGCACGATACTTTTTAATAAGTTAAAAAGTGGCGCGCCGAAAAGCAAAATGTAATCAATCGTTTTAGCGGCCGCCGTAAACAAACCTTTGGCAAAGCCAAAAATATCTTTGGCTCCAGCTAAATCTGAACCAATGTCCGCCAAAGCGCTCAACAAAACTAAGGCTAAAGCAATTATGCCAATTTCTATCATCACAATTAAAAAGGACAAAAATACAGACGCTATCATTTCCGAAACCGACCAGCGAAACTTCCGTTGCAGAAAGCGCCAAGCAATGCCTGAAATGGGATTTTGACCAGATTTTTGTTCCGGCGGAGCGGATTGCGCTTGATCTTGCTGACGTTGATTTTGTAATTCATCCATTATTTTTTGTTCTGTGGACTGGGTTTTACCAGCCGTAATTTCTTGAGTGAAAGAGCGAGAGGTACCGACACTAGACAGCCCGCCACTTTTTTGAGCGAGCGAACCAGCCGCTTGCGAGGCCTTTAAAGTTGTCCCGCCCGCTTCAGCCGCGCCCGCCGCCACACCTGAACCGGCTCCAGCCGTGCCAATAATCGTGCCCCATTTTACCGCGGTTTTAAATTTTTTCATATCCCAACCAGTCTCAAAACCATGGGGCAAACGAAAAAACAAACCAAATAAAAAAACGACTGCCGGCCACAAGCCAAAAGTTGGAATGGCTAAACCAATAACACCGCTGGGATTAAAAACGCTTCTTTCAAAATTATCCAATGCATTGTCTATAGCAAAATCCAAATCATCATTGCCAACCAATCCGCCAGTCGCGCCGCCTAAATTTTTCCCCAATTTTTCCTGCCAACCGGGGGAATAGCGATTCATAAAACGATTACCCAAACTTTGTGAAGATGGAGCTAGCACTTGCTGATTATTAACCTGACTGGGCAAAGCCGAGCCCATCTGTTTGGCTCGAGCGCTCGCGCTCGGTAGATTAAACCTGCCCAAAATAGAGCCCAGACGACCTGTCGATGGCGCTGCACCTTTAATATCTCCGACCAAAAGCGGATGAGCGCCACTCGTTGGTTTGGCGACTGAATCCATTTTGTGCCCGAGTAAAGCTGATGGCGAGGCCATTGGCTCTGACGGATGTTGGCCAGAATCTTTTTCCAGTTGAAATTGATCGGCTCTATAAGCATGAGCGAGTTGATTTTTTATATCAGCTTCTGGCGGCTGACTTGTTTTGGGTGTTTCTTTTTGTTGGTCGTAAATTTTTGGTTTTGGGCTGACCGCCGGTCGTGGCGCTGGCCCTTTGGGAAAAGTCGATAAAATTGGCTTATTAATGACTGCTGGTTTTTCAGTTTCACTCTTTACTTCTTTATTTTGACCAAAAGCAGAACTGTCTAAATTTATTCCTAACTTTTCCTGCTCGTCCGACAATATTTCCAGACCAGCAAAAGATTGTATTATTTTGTTGAACCATTTGCCATAACGACCTTCGGGATTGTCAAAAAGCGGTTGAAGACTTTTAAGATTTATAAAAACATTTTGATTATTTTCCACTAATTGCCACAGTTTTTTAATGCCAGCCAAAAAGTCATAGTCGCCTTGTTCATTTTTTTGAAGTAGAGGATGAAAAATTTTATCTGGATCAACTTGCTGAAGATTATATTCATAAAGCTCATTAGTGGCGTAAGCCATAGCTTCTTTTAAACTCCGTCCAGAAAGAGTTCTAAATTCGGGTGGCAAATCCCCTTTATTTAATTTTAAAAAATCTTGACCTTTGGTCTGCTGTGTTCCATGACCAATAATTTCATGAGCAACAACCGCGGAGAATGCATCGGGGCCGTATGACTTAAAAGCATCAGGGTGGATGAAAACTTTTTGACCAGTAAATTCCGCCTGTGATTTAATTTTCTTGATAACAACGGGATATGATTTTTGAAGAAAATTTGGATATGATTTATTGGTTTCGACAATTCTTTTTACCAGTTCATCGGTTTTAGAGCCATAGGCCTGCTGTAATAAATTATAGGCAGAAATTGAAGTTGCGCCAGTCTCGGATAATTCCAATTGCTTGCCAATAGCGTATTGAAGTTTATTTATCGGTACATTTTTATTCCACAGAGGCGCAATCTTTTCAGGAATTTTAGGATATTTTAAATCATTAGTTTCAATTGGTAGCGCTGATACTGGTTGTTTAGACCGATCAATACTAGTGGGGGCGGAAAATTTTGGATAGATAATATTGGCATCTTTAGTGGTATTTTGGTCAAGATGTTGTTCTCTGCCAGTAAATTTTTCACCATTGGCGCTATTTTTTTCGCTGACAACCGAAACATTCCCTACAGCTAATGTGGAATTGGGACTATTTTGTTTATTGGAAATTTTAGCAACTTCTTCAGCACTAGCTTTAATTATTTTATTGGTATTTTCGTCAACATTTTCTCGAACAACAACTTGGGGCGCAACTTTTTCATTAGATGCTTTTGGTTCTATTTTGTTTTCAATTTTATCTTTAAATATTGCTTCTGGTAAATCTTGACTTTGGCTTATACTGGGACTAGAGACATTTAAAGCTCCAGCTAGGGCGGCGGTCGTGGCAGCTTTTTTTGCAAAACGAGCGGCTTTTTGTCCATATTTACCCAGCGCGCTCACGCGCCCCCGCGCCGCTAAAGGATCGCGCGCTATACTCCCCGCTCGTTCGTGTGGCCCTCGTAAATTTTGGCGCGCCGCCTGCGCCCGAGAAAAAGCGTCACCTGAACCAGTGTGTGCATCTAGTTTGGTTGCATCAACTTGTGCCGTTGGCTTTTTTTTAGCTTTATCCCAAAAATCAGAAGACTTTTTTTTCTTGGGTTTTTGTTTCGGATTAGTATTTATTTCGACCATCATAATTAGAATTTAGAATCTGGAATTTAGAATTTAGAAATACTCTAAAATTTAAGTTAGTTCCAATAAGCGCCGTCAACGAGCCATTGATTATTTATTTTTTTAAATTTAACCAACATATTAAACATTTCACCCACGCTATAAACATCGCCAGAAAAACTTTGACGAATTAAAGGCACATTAATTTCGGCGACTCCAGAAATTTCATCTATTTTTATGACTTGCGTGCCGATTACTTTTGCTACATAACCAGTGGCTGGTGTTGTCGCTTGAGCGCTACTGGCTTTCATTTCTAAAAATTGCCAAAAACTATTGGTTAAATAATCTTTTAAACTTGGAATATTTTCATAAGGCCGAACCGAAGAAAAAGTCGCGTAACGTTCCACAAAAAAACTCGCGCGCGCCGATAAAACTGAACCCAATGAAGATGGTGCCGGCGTAGGTGTTTCTTTTTTTGACACAGGCGGAATTGATTCAACCGGCACTGGTAATGTGGATGTTGGAATTACTTCGGGCACAACCACGGGAGTATTTTCTTCAGTCTTTTTTTCAACTTTTTTTTCTGGTGGAAGTATGACCTCTTCAGTCGGCGCACCATCGATTAAACGCAATAAAGTAAAGGAGGAACGGTTATAGAGCCAAGCTCCGCCTAAAGCAATTAAAGCCACCAATAATGAAAGCGTAAACCAGAGCTTATATTTAGGCATGTTCTAATTGTACTTCTTTTAAAGCAAATTTCCTTGGGCATAATATTTCTTCATTTCAAATGTTTGCAATTTTGAACGATCGTCGTAAATTGCAAACATTTGAAATCACTTCTTGAGTTTAAATCTTGGAACTACTAAACTCCCACTGACTATAAAAATGTTGGCCCAATCTTGCGCCTCATTTTCTTTGACCAAACGACATAATTGATTATAAACATCATAACTAGTGGCCCAAACGCTTTTTTGCATTTGCACAAAATGGTGCTCTTTTAAAAATCTTCTCAAGGTATTTCGAACGTGTTTATGGGCCTCCGGAACATCAAAAGCCACAACCAAATATTGCTTGCCTTTCATTTTTTTAGCCTGATTAAATTCTTTTTCAAGCAGAGCCAATTTAGCCTTGCTTGTTAGACAAATATATAATTTTTCACCTTTTTTAAATTCCTTTATAAAACCGCTTCGTCGTAGTTGCCATAATTGTTGACTAAACTTTCGACGATCAATATTTTTATTATTACCCAAAAGCTGATCTGTATAAACTTCTTTAAAAAACTTTTTTTCAATGTGTTGTTTATTTATGTCTTTTATTGTTTCAACCAAACCGTTAAAGACATCGGCGTAGGTATAAAAAGGTCCAAACATATAAAACTTATATTCTATATGTTTGCAATTTTGAACGATCGTTGTAAATTGCAAACATTTTTAAACATGACTCATAATCAAAATGAGGCTTAATGGTAAACTCCAAGTAATTGCTTTTTAGTTCAATTACTTTTAGCTAGATTGTTTGCTAGCTGTAGCGGGTTCTTGAGCCGGTTTTTGATCGGCTTGTTGTTGAGCGGCTTTTTGCGCGAAATCCCGCTTGGCTTGTTCCAATTCTAAAAGCTGACGCGGATCGGTCGTAATAATTTGGTCCTCCGTGTAAGACGGCACAATTTTAATCGCCACATGATGATTGCCGGCAAAAAATATACCCTCCCCCACCGCGCCTTCAAGTAATAAATATTTTTCACCTTCAGTCAATAAAAAAGTATTGGTGATAGTTTCAACCGAGGCCGGCGCCTGTTTTAACAAAAGTTGCAAAGCCGAGTTGGTGACGATAGCGCGCCCATAAGGACTGCCTAAAAAGTCATTAACATCTTGAGTAATGGTCGTAATACCCAAATAATATTTACGACAACGTTTAACCATGGCGAAAATAAACTTGGCGGAATCTTCTTGTTGCATTAACCACCAGGCCTCATCAATAATTAACAACCTTTTTTTGAGCGATGAACGGACAATATTCCAAACATAAGTGACGATATTATAAATAGCGAGCGGTCGCAGTTCATCTTCTAAATCTCTGACCGAGAAAACTATGAGCTGATTATTGACATCCACATTGGTGGGATTGTTTAAAAGTCCCGCAAAAGTTCCGGCCGTATACTTTTGTAATTTTTCCAAAATGGTTTCGCCACCCTCCATCCCAGACAAAACTTCCGCCAAATCCGACATAATCGGCATCTGTTCTTTATCGTATTCCGTCCCTGGGGTAATATCTTTTTTGGCGTAAGTTTCCAAAAGCGCCCGATCCAATAAAGAATCTTCAGCCGGGCCTAAAGCGCCGATCATTATTTTTATTAGACCTTTAACCTGAATCACGGCCGAACGAATAATATCAGCGGTCGACATATCGTGCACATTTTTTGGCAAATCAAAAGGGTTAATTTTAGCTTCTGAACCCAAAAAGACATTAATATATGTACCGCCGACCGCTTCACATAAATGCAAATATTCTTTTTCAGGGTCCACAATCATAATATCGACACCGAGCATTAACTGGCGCAAAACTTCCAATTTCACGGCGTAACTTTTACCCGCGCCAGAAGTCGCGAACACCACCATATTGGCATTTTGCAAACTAAAACGATCAAAAATTATTAGACTATTATTGTGTCGATTAACCCCGTATAAAATGCCCTGATCCGAGGTTAAATCGGACGACATAAAAGGAAACGAGGAAGCAATCGGTGAAGAATTTAAATTGGATAAAACCAAAAGTTTGTCGAGTCCTAAAGGCAAAGTGGAAGTAAAACCTTGTTCCGCCTGATAAAAAGCGCGCCGACTCGTGAGTGCCTTACTCCCCAGTAATTGCTCGATCGTTAAAGTTAGTTTATTTAATTTTTCTTCACTTTCCGCGTACATTGTCACATAGAGCGCGAATTGGAAAAAATGTTCTACGCCAGAAGTTAAATCGTCACGCAGTTGGTCAATGGTACGCATCGCCATTTCAGTCTGCGGATCTCTGACCATACCTTTTTCCGCGCTAGACTGAACTTCCGCTTCCAATTGACCAATTTTTGTTTTGAGCTGTTTTAAAACACTGCTGGCTGGCACAGGATAAATAAACATAGAAATATCCAAAACTGCCGCCGCGTTTAAAACTGGTTCAAACCAGCCGACTGTAATATAAGCCGGATAAGATGTAATAAAAAGCGTGCGCGCGTATATTCCGCCCAAGTCGATCAGAGCGGGGGTAATTTTTAAAACGGCCGGCGCGATTAAATCTTTAAAGCGCAACATGCCCTGCCGATAGATTTTTTCTTCTTCGAGCAAATGCTTTTGTTCCTCCGACGAAAGCTTGGCTTCGGTTGGTTTTGGTATTTCGACTTGGGCTTGGATAGGATCAAAGGGCATACTTTATTAGTTTTAAGTTATAAGTTATAAGTTTTAAGTTTTGAGATTTGAGTTAAAAATAATTTCTGTCTGGATTCCCGCTGAAGTTTATCCGCCAACCGGCGTGACGAGAATGACGAGGAAGGTTACAAATCGGCGGCGTTTTGAATGGCTTCCTTAGTTAAGGGTTCAAGCTTGGTTAAGTAAGGATTATAAGAACTATAATAAAGCTCCATTAACCCTTGCGTGTCCAACTGAATCGCCGTTAAACCCATTTGTTGTACAGCCGCGAAAACTCTCTGCGTACGTTTGTCGAGTTGTTCGCGTAATTCGGTAAATTGCTTCCGTGATAATTTAATTTGCCCGGCCGGTAAAAATAAATTCGTAAAACGACTAAAAAAACTTGGCTTTGATTCTAAAGCAGTGCTATAAGGAACAATAATATAAAACTTTTTGGTCATAATTTCCCCCAAAGACAAAAGCTCCTTCACAAAAGCGACATAGTCGACCATTTGTTGACGCAGTAAATCATTGGCAATAGTTTTGGAGCGTCCAGAGAGCTCGCCCAAATAATGATCTAAATTTAAAGCGCGCGACTGAACTAAAATTTGAATCGGAAAATCCAAAGCGTTTAAAAAAGTAATGTAGGCCTCGATCATAGCTTTTTGCTCATCTTCGCCTTTAAGCGAAAAATTAACAGACGAAACTAAAAGCACGGCTTTCAAACTGCCATCGTTTAAAACCACCACGCCATCATGGATTTGACGAATAGGTATATATTGTTGAGTGGAAGATTTCATAAAGTAGAATTTGGAATTTAGAATTTGGAATTTAGAATAATTATAGTTCAAAGAATTTATTTTTGAAGTTGATAATTCAACATTCAGAATTAAACATTTAAAATTTTAGGAAACTGGTTCCAGCCACTCGGGACTATTATTGTCATAGGCGCCGCCAGTGTCGATAATTAGAGCGAGATCGCGCAAGCGCGCTTCATTAACGGTTTGACGCGGCACCACACTTTCGATTTTTTTCTCGGAAACCAACTTTGAAGCGATTTCATTTGTTTCTCTCGTCCAAATATAAAGTTGGCTCCCGCGTAAAGTTTCTAACACATTTAAAATAACCAAATACAAAGGCGCTTCATTTATTTTGATAAAAGCGATGGCGATTGAAAAAAGCAATGTGGGTAGTCCCAAAATAATAAAAATTGGCAAAGCAAAAATTTTATATAAAATAAAGGTCAACAAAATACCGACTAAAACTGTGACGAACTGGCGCAAATCCACTGGCCCAAAAATTTTAGGTTTGATATCGACAAATTGCGGAACAACGAATTGAGGGAGGGACATAAGTTAGGTTGTAGGTGGTAGGGGTTAGGGGGTAGTTATGAATTCTGAATTATGAGTTATGAGTTATCCTAAAAAGCCAAGAAGCTACAAGCTAAGAAGCTAGTATGACAAGGTGGAGTGGAAATCGGCCAGGGCGTCAAATTCTTCCCGCGTTAAAAATTCATCTGTTTGAGCATTGGTCTCAATTTCTTGCGTTAAAGTTTTGCTTTGACCAAGACTTTCCGCGCCCAAATTAACATACTGCTGAAACAACGGACTACTGCGATAGGCTCGAATCGAGGCCACATATTTAGACAGCGATTCTTTTTTAAGTAAAGCAAATTTTTCCATTAACCGCGCGATTCTTTGCTCGGTCGAGGCGCCCAAACGATGAAAATCAGAAAGCGTCATATAGCCAAGCTCTTCAACTCCTCCCACCAACGGACTCGGACGAGTGATGTCAGAGACCGCACGGGACGTAGAATTTGGTCCGTCAGCTGACGGATGGAATTTAGAATTTGGAATTGATGATTTAATACTATTTAACTCCTGACTTGGAGTAATTATAGATAATTTTGGTTTGATATCGGTGCTGGTAGGAATTTGTGCTTGAGGTAAAGATTTATTTTGTGGAGGTGCTGGTAAAATCGTGGCCGCGGCTTGGGCTTCAGCATCAAGCATTTTTTGCAAAGGATTTTTAATATCAAAATTTTTCGGCAGAACTAATTCATCGTTGCTCGTCATCCCCAACTTGATTGGGGATCCATTTGTATCAGTGGATTCCCGCCTTCGCGGGAATGACGGGGAAAAAATAGCTAATTTCAAATCCCCCAGCATTTTCATTACAGGTTCAACAACGGCATTCGGCGTACCTAAACCACCCTGCGCCTCGCTTTTGACTAAAACCTCACGCGTTTCTAATTCGTCACGCAAACCTTTCAAAAATAAAACTGCTACCATCACAAATCTTTTTTGCATAATTTCATCTCTGAAACGCACGCCATTTTTGACTGACGCCGCATTAACCAAAGCAATCAATTCGGCTTCAGAATTTGGAGATGAAAATTTATGTGAGGACAATTCAGTTTTCTCGTCCGCGTTTAATAATGAACTAGACACACCATTGTCATTGCGAGGAGCCCACGCGCTAATGGGCGACGTGGCAATCTCACTTTTAATCTTTATATCCATTATGGGTTTTTTTGTTTCTGTCTGGATTCCGACTTTTGTCGGAATGACAGATGGAGCGCCTATTTTAGATTCTAAAGTCGCTCGACCAACTGACGGACTAGATTCTAAAAATGGCACAAAACCAATATCTGGTTCTTGTAAAGCCAGCAAACTTTGAGGGTAACCTTTGAGCCGACGATAAAATTCTAAAATTTTACCCAAAAATATTTTTTCATCGGGCTTGAGTTGTCCGGCCTCATGTGAAGCCAAAAATTTTGGAATGGCTAAAGTGTCCAGCCAATTATCCATACCCACTTTGCCTCGAAATAAAGCTAACCAATTGGCGACCGTGGGCGCGACACTTTGTCCCGCCACGGCTAAATTATTCGCGCCTAAAACAGTTTGATTCGCATCTAAAATCCTAATAATTTCGTTGATGCTACTCTTGGCCGCCACTTCCTCTGGCCCGATAAAATCAAAGACCACATCATTGAAAGAATTCACTGTATTGGCGTCACTTTTAGAACCAAATATTTCCATCAAATGATTATTAAGACCAGTTATGACCAATTTTTGAGCGGTGGCTTTATCCAAAACTTGAAGAACAGGAACGGTTTCATTTTTTTCAGGCAAAAATTCTTCCGAAAATTCTTTTTCTAATATATTTTCCAATTTAGCCATCTGCGCAGAAATTTCATTATCTGAAAAACCATTATTTTGTAATATTTTTTGGGGCCAACCGTCAAAATAATCATTGGCCACCAACAATCTTTCAAAAACATAATCTTTAATAAATTGCTCTCTGCTTTCAACATTTAATTTCAAAACTTCAGAAAGTTCGCTTGGTAAATCTTTAATCTTTAAAGGATGAGCAAAAAGATAACCATCATATTCCGCCAAGTCGCTAACTTGAAGCGACGTCAGACTATATTTCTTGGTCAATAAACTCATCACGTCTAAGAATTGTTCGCTATCTAAAAATTGGTTTAAAGTAAAATTCATAATAAATTATTATACAATTATTTTTTGTGTTTACCTTTTTTCTGTTGCAATTTCGTAGTGGCAACAATTTCACCTTGCTTTAAATTGGCTTCCACTTCATTTTTAATACCCTCTAAAGCTATTTTTTGATTTTCTGGCAATTTTGAAATCAAAACATCTAACCCTGTTCGCCCCAAAGCCGTAGTCTGATTTAATTCTTGTATTAAGTTATTATAACGACTTAAATTTTCTTGGCTCATATCTTTTAATTGTTTATTATTTACTGAAGCCAAATTAAGCACGTCTGGAGCTGTGTCCGCGCTTGTCGGTAGATTAACATAATCACGCTCGCTTAAACGAGACAACAAATCGCTTAGTTGAATTTTATCTAGGCCCGGTTGGTTAACAAAATGCTCTAAAATAATTGGCATAGCTTTACTGTCCAACTTATTAAAATCTGTCGCCATTAAACCTTGATTGAAAACATTAATGTTGGTTTGGTTGACAATGCCACGAGCATGATTTTCATTGCCAGTCTCCAAATAATCTTTAACAGAGGCCACCCTAGCCGAATCATCTGTCGCATTCGCCATTGATTTTCTAACATTTTCAAGATCTAAATTGGCGGCGGCTTGCTCTTCCGGACTTGGCGCTATTGTGTCTTTAACATTACTTCCAATACGCGCCTTTAAAAGATTCCATTGGGCTGTTTTTTCTGAATCTGATCCTTCCGCCATTTTATTGTGAAAAATTCCCTTAAGACGATCGAGGCCAATAATAGATGCTACCTCATTAGCAATTTTCGTATCAATTCTGTCATTGTTATCAACAAGATCGGCTCTGCTAATATTTTTTGCAACTAGATCATTAAGTTCTTTGCGAGATAAACTAAACTCTTTCTGCAAATTATTTATAGACTCTTTGCTTATTTTACCATTTTCGTCGAGCAAATCTGAACGACCGAGACCCCTGTCTAAAAGCATACTTCTGTTCCTAGGACTCAAAATACTATTTTCACCTTCTTTGGTTGAAGCTATAACGGCCATAGCTTTTTTGGCATTCTTAATTTTTTTCTTGGCCTCTTCATCGCCATAATCGGCATCTTCTTGATTATCTTTAACTAATTTAATAAGTTGACCAAAATTTTTCTCCATTGCTTTTAATTTTTCAAGATCTTTACTGCCCAAATCTACCACCTCATGGAAAATTAAATCTTCTGCCAATTTTTTACCACCAATATTTTTAGCAAATGATTTCATCTTGTTCATAACCTGTTTCTTATCAGCTTCTGATAAATTAATATTCCCCATCGCACCTTTGAGATAATCATATTTTTCAGCATCAGTTTTTAAACCGACTAAATCCGCGCTAACTTCATTATAACTTTCGGCTTTAGCGCCTTTTTTAGATAAAACGCCGCTTAAAGCCGCTTTCTCTGCCGCTTCTCTTTCAGCGTCTTTAGCTTGTTTTTTTTCTGGAGATCGGCGGAACGTAGCATAATTAGCTTCCGCTATAGCCGCCGCCAAACCTTTTTTCTTGCCAGACAAGACATCTTTATGACCTTGTTCAGCTTTTTCATGACTCGTATTTAATTTTGCCTTAGCTTTATTCCAAACAAATAAACCAGCGTCTTTGGCCGACTTAGTCACGCCTTCAGAACCGACAGTAAAAGCATGGCTTGAAGCATTTTTTAGCAACCGTCCGGCCATGGTATCTTCCCCGCCCATTTTCTTTGATAATGAACTTAACCCAGCGCCGGCGCCACCCATCACAAAGCCACGGCCAGCCGCCGCCATCCGACCCGCGCCTTTGGCCGCGTAAACACCAGTATTTTTTAATGCGCCCATAGCTTGACCAGCAATTTTATCACCTCCGACAACTTTTACTTGTTGCGCTACAAAAATAGTACCGACTAAAATTCCCGCACCCATCACAAAACCTAAAATCGTCGTAAAGTCTAGCCCTGGCACTGTGCTTTTAGAAGCATCAGTCGTGGCCCGGCCAATTTGCGACACACCGCCCTGATTATTTTGAGCGCGCGCTGTGTAATCGCCCGAGACAGAAATATTTTTGACTGAACTTAAATCTGTGCCATTTTGTAATACTAAAAAAGACAGCCAGACCATAAAAGCCAAAGCCGGCCCTAAAGCTAAATAATTTCCAAACTTTTTCCACCAATCAGAATAATAACCCTGCAATTTACCGGAAGGAAAAACCGAGGCCGCCATCATCACGGGGCTAACCACCGTCAGAATCCAAAAAGCCACAATGCGCGTGACGAACAAAGCCACGATCATACCAATAATAATAATGGCGATGGCTAAAATAATATTTATCATCATTAAATTTAAAAACAAGCTCATTTGGCCGGCAAAATTACCGCCAGAAAAAACACTGCCAGAAAACATATTGGTTAAATTGAGCCCCGCGATCAGGTTGGAAGCCGCCACATCGCGAAAAGCCGCCACAAAAGTCAAAGTAATAATCTGCGATAAATCGATTAAAATACCCACGATACCTTTTGAAAAATTTATCAACAAAACACCAATTACCAATTTTGGCAAAAATGTGCCCACGCGAATCGCTTTCAGTTTTTCGAAATTAAACATTTCGGCAAACCCGACTAAAACGATAATAACCACAAAAAACATATTGCCGATATCGCGCAAAAGCACCCAAGCGGTCGCGATGGCCGGCTCGTTGGTAAAATTGTTATACTGCGCGACAAAAATTAAAAGTTCAATAATTAAACTTAAAAGCGAACCCAACAAAACCGAAACTGGTTGAAGAATTAAATTCAGCAGTGTAGTAATAGCATTGCCAACATCGGGTAAAGAGGGTATTTGGGCTGAAGCGACTTGTGGTAAAAATAAGAAACCTACAGCCAAGAATAATAAAATTATAAATTTTAAATTATAAATTTTAAATTGAGGTCGTTTTAGTTTGATAACATTGATAAATAATTTTCTTAACATAAAGCATTATTAAAAATTACAACGGTCAATGGTGGCGCCTATGTCCTTTAACTCCGTTTGATTGTCGCCATCCAAACACGAATTGGGCCAAAGGCGATGTTGATCGTCTTTATTATTAGAAGCTGTGGAGCACCAACCCCAGTTATCTTGCACGCCGATTTTGATAGTTTTTCCTTGAACCACTTGTTTCATTATCTCGGCTGAATTATAAGTGTGATAAAGTTTTATTCTTTGCGCCTCCAAAGATAAATTGGAAATATAATCTTCGCCATCGCCCCAGTTCACTTTGAGGCCGACAATTGGCAAGTGTTCGGGATTGGCGTTCGCGGAAAATTCTACCTGCAAAGATTTATCACCGCGACAAGTCAAACGAACATTGGACACGCTCGGCTTGAAATTTTCTGGATCCCTTTTGTCTTGCCGATGAATAATACGAGTGTAATCCATAGCAGTCACTTGATTATTAACTTTTGCGGGTAAACCATATTGTTTTTCACAAATATTATCTAGTTCCGTGTCAGGTACATACCTTTGACCATCCCAACAATACGCTTTGTAAGCCACTGGGAACATTGAGGCCAAAACCGTGCTGGCAGAAATCTGAATGTCTTTACCCAGTTGCGATGCCACTTCATTCGGTGCTAAGAAAGTTTTATTTCTTGGAAGTTTTTGATAATTTTGGTTATTTTTAGGATCAAGCATTAAGTTGTCTGGTAATTTTTCTACTGGCACGCCGTAACAAATTTCACTGCCAGTATTTTCTTCAAAACCAGTGCCCAGCAAACAGTCGGAATTTTTGGCGCAAGCTTTACCCGTGCCGTCACAGACGCCACTTTTTATTTTGCTTCTCGCCCGTTTAGTATCGGCGGAAAATTTTGGCTCGACCGAACCGACAGCTCCACACACACCTTCACAAGCTAGTGGTACGCCACCATAAAGTATGGTCCCAGCCGAAGTACCGCCAAAAACATTGGACACGCCTGTCGGGTCATCGGTCGCGGAAATCGGCACCACTTGTTTAAGGTCATTTTTAGCGCCCGTAAAAGTAGAAGCGCCAAAAGGTTGGTTGGCAAAATTTTTATTATTGGCTGGTAAAATTACGCCCGAGTATTGCCAGCCGTCTGCCTTCAAGAACTTTTGCGCCCACGGCATAGACCGTCCCGACTCATCGGCAACTTCCGCAAAAGCGAGACAGTATTCTTTGAGACCGATAGAAACCGAAATTTTTGAAGCCTCAGATTGTTTTCCTGTCACATCTCTATAAAAAAGACTAATTTCATCCAAAAATAAACCTTCACCTAAGTTTTGAAAAATTATATTGCCCTCAAAAGCGTTTCTGCCTGCAATATATGAACGTGGGCAACCTTCATTTAAATTATCTAAATCCATATTTCTTAATTTATCCTCATTTTCTCCTTTGCACGCAACCCAATATTCAGTACGAATAGAATCGTCCTTCGACTTCGCTATTTTTCTCACTACACGAGCTTGATTATTAACTTCCGAATCTGTTTGTCCTGATAAATAAAATATATAATTTCCTTCTTCATTAACTTCAATACGAACGTAATTAATATCTTCTTTCCTTATTTTTTTATCTTGTGCCGCAAATTGAAAATTTTTTAATTTGAAGGTAACTTCGCCCCCTGCATCTTTCCACTCTGAATATTTAAAACGATTTTCGCCAGTTTTATAATTTTTCACCTCAAAACTATCACTATCTTCATGTCTACTTGGTGGCCAAAATGGCTTGTAATCATTTTTTTCTTCAGCATTACCATCATTTATGTTAGATGAAAAACTAATATTCCGTACAGAATTCCCCCTACCTAAAACGCACATATAAAGCGGTTTGGGGCCTTTGTAAGGAGTAAATTGCGTTAAGCGATTGCGCAACGCCTCGCCTTGTAATAAATCTATCGGCCACCACTGCAAACACTTAGTGACATCGTTCGGGTCTTCCGTATAGCAATAACCTTGCTGGCCAAACATAGTTTTGCCATTTTCTTCGGCGATACAAGAATTAGCGCTAGATGATGGATACAACCGACACGACCGCGCCACTTGATACAAAGGATTGCTCGGTTGATTAGTTTGTGTTTTATCTGCCTCTTTTTGATAAACTTCCAAGACTGGCTGAATATCCACGTCATCAACATAAAATGATCCTTTAATTTTTTGCGACGAGCCAATAAAGCCCACCAAGATACGACAGGAATTTTTCGCGTCAGAACTAAATTTAAACAAAAGCGTTTGCCATTTACCAAGCGACGGCTCCGAAACATTGCTGGTTGCGTTAGTTAAAGAATTGTTTTGATTCATTTTAGAATAACTGCCATTTTCATCTTTGCAAAAAACACTCAAGCCAATATATTCCGGCGGTGGCAATGTTAGCGGTTTTTGAAAACTGCTAATATTGGGTCCTTCTAAACTATTGACCAAAACTTTAGCCGAAACCACATAAGTAGAATTGGTAGAAACTGAAAATGAATTGCTGGCCAAACTTATATTTTCTAAACTACTAGCTTGGGAATTAGTGTCGGCAAAATCATTTTGCGAAATTTTCACAGAACTATTGCCTTCGTAAATCTTGGCACTGGCTGGCTCACCCGAAAAAGTTCTAACAGTCGCAACCGAGGACAAAATTTGCCCTTTGGCTTTAATGTCCGCCTCCGAGAGAGTGTTATTGCCTGTGCCAACCAACTGCCAAAAAGCCGGTTCGTTGTTGTCTTTTGGCGCTTGTTCAAAATTACCATTGGGCACGAAAGCAATGCGACCCACTTGATCCACAGCAGCAAAATCCACAGGCGCTGTTATGACTAGTAGACCATCTTTATCTTTCGGCGCATTGACAGAAGACCAAGCAAACTGACCAAAACCAGAAATATTACGGAAAGCGCTTCGTTCTAAAGCGCCCTCGCCCGTCGGTAAACTCAACGGACTAACCGGCCCTAAACAGGCCTCGCCCGAATCGGACAATTGATTACAAGCGCCGACCGACAAACAAACATTTCTTGGTTGACCTTTTTCATCGGTATCAACAATCGCGCTCCGACAAGCGAGCCAACTTGAACACTGTCGTTCCTTTTTCACGGATAAAAGAACATTGCTGTCATTTTTATCGCCACCGGCGGCGCTGTCGCCATCTTTAATTTTCGCCGTGGCTTTATAAAGTTTATTTTTATCTATAACAAAATCACCAGCTGATTGATAAATTTTAGCTTCACCTGCTTGGTTAAAAAGCCGACACCCTTGCGCGCGATTAACTTGGCCATTACAAGACGCTGTGTCCACCGTGCTAGAGAGCGCGTAAAAGGCCCGACCCGTACCAGAAACAAAAGGCACACCACTGACTACAAAATCAATCTTGGCTGGTTCAGGGTTCACATATTGTGAACAGCTGTTGAACTGCTCGTTACAGACGCCAGCCAGTCCATCTAGCTCGCCATTTTCTTTGGATAACAAGCGCGATTTATCATAAGGCAAAATGCCCAAGGGGTCAGAGTTGGCTTCCAGCGCTGTCGGCAAACAAACTGAATCCACCCCGCCATCGGCCACGATTACAGGAGTACTGCCGCCTGATTGCGCCCACGCCGTCCGTTGTAACCAGTCAAAAACTCCGCCAGCAGACTTAATTACTGGTGTACACAATCTGGACGCGTCAATAATGCGACGAGTAATAAAATTACAAGCCGTACCGTCTGTCCGATACCAACCTTCTTTGATGTTATTATTTAAGCCACTCGGAAAATAATAGCGACACTGCGACTGTACTGTTAAGGTCTGGCCTTTCGTGTTGGTCATTTCGCAACGTTTTTTGCCTTCACTCCCGACCAAATACCAACCCGACGGACTGCCCGGCTGATTTTCACGGAATTCGCATTTCTTTTGACCTGGATCTTTGAAATAAAGTGTTTTTGTTTTGCCCGAAACATTGGCCGTATAAGCTTCGCAAGCCAAGCCATTGGAACTGGCGCAAAGCGTGCGACCGTAATCAAAAGGATTGTCTTTGACAAAAACCGTCGCGAAAGAATTGGCTACGATTTGCCCTTGGCTATTAGAATTGGGCGCCCCCATTGCTCGACACCCCATAAATTCTGACTGGCACGAAGTTTCAGTGGTGACAATACGATAAGCTACTTTGTGTTCGGGTAAAGTAATTTTGACGGCGTTATTTATGACACGACCAGCTTTGTCGGCATCGTCAATCGTCAGCCCATTCGGGAAAGGCGAATTGGCGGTTTCAACCACCGCCCGACAACCAATAGCGGCTGGACTTGATGGCACCAAGCTCGTCGCGTAAATTCTTTGACCGTCTTCAGTCGCGTAAGCATTGCAAGAGAGAGTACCATTTTTGGTGGCGGCAGAACATTCCGCGCGCTCGGACCAAGAATCTTTGACCGCGTAAAATTCGTCTTGCGATTCTCTAATCGCCAAAGCGTCAAAAAATAATTTATCACTCGCGCCGACAACAACCAAATATTTACCCTCGGCTTTAATGTCGTCAAAAAATGCTTGTTGACTATTCCAGTCATTACCAAAAGTTAAGGTCACCTGTTCTGACTGCGGAGTATTTTTAGCGATGTCGTCGGTGAAATATAAAGAGGCCGAACCACCCTTGCCCCAAATTTGCATTTGATAACTGGCACCAACTTTTAGCGCTTGCGGTAAGAGCGCGTAAATCGTGGGCGTCGCGCCATCTTTATACAAACCCAAAGAATGTTTCAAAAATTGCGAAGCATTGCTAGAAATAATGAGTTTGGCATCTTTAATAATATTCCAATCCTTTGGCACGGAAATTTTTTCAAAATCTTCACGATAAATTACTTTGGACAAAGCAGCGCGCTTACCAGTGAAACGGCGACAGCCAACTTCTGCCGCCTGACAAGAGTTGGCACGATTTGGGTTAATTGCTAGCGTGTCGCCTGTTGTTTGTCGGCGGAACCGCTGACAGTCTTTGGAAACTTCTTTGGCCAAAGTCACATTAATAATCTTTGAATTTTCTGGGTCGCCTTGTTTATACAAGGTGACGCAATCGGGATTTGTATCATCAGCTTTACAAACGAGATCATTTTGACTGTCAATATTATTTTGCGCCAGCGCCGGCCAGCCCTCGGCGCCTTTTTCAAAATACCACGCCTTTAATTCAAAACCAGCTTTGTCTGAACCGACCCAAGAATAATAAGTACCGCGAGACTTATTTATTTCTGCTTCATCCCAAGGCAAGCATTGTTGATAGCGGGAAAAATACTTCACATTTTCGCCCGAGACATTTTTAGCTTCTAAATTCACAAAACCCTCGCAACCAACCGAGCTAGCTTGGCACATTTTGGCTTCGCTTTGAATAAAAGTTTTGCTCTCGGCTTTTTCCTTTCCAAAAGGTTCTTGATTCCATTGCGTATAACCCACGCACGAGGCAGGACAGAAATTATTTTCGTCTATTTTACCCGCGAATTTCAAACCCGTGGCTTCATCGGTATAAATTTTGGTGCCGGCCGTGGTCGCGTTGCAAACCGCGTTAGAACTTTTACTATTCAAAAATAATTTGTTCGCGCCAACTTCGCCGTAATCTTTGTAGCCCGTAGTTGCCGTGCCTGAAGCCACGACCATCGCGCCGTCAACTAAAACATCTTTTTTCGCGTAAACTTTAAAACTGGCTTTTTCGCCCTGCGCGACATTGACCGTCACCTTGGCTTGAGTCCAATTGTCGCCCGTGGCTGTAGCCGTATCGCCGTTAAAATCTAAAGTACAACCAGAAGTTCCGCGACACCAAATACTCGCCGTCCAGGTGCCAGAGGCCAAAGGAATGGTGTCTGCGCTTAAACCGCCATCGCTTTGAAAAGACAAAGCGCGCGCGCCCTGCCAAGCGCCGCCACTATAAATGGCCGTGCCAGAAATATTCCAGCCATCGGGACGACCTTTACTTTTGGCATCATATTCAAAACTGCCATTGGCCAAACCACTGCTGGCGCTCGCCACGCTAGAGAGGTCAGGATAATTATAATACAAACTGCAACCTTGTTGTTCGATCGGACACTGACCGGCTTGGCTGTTAAAAAATATTCGCGAAGAAGCATTGCCTTGCCAACTACCGTCTTTATTTTTGTCTTGGGCATACCAACGACAACCATTATCTTGCGCCGTGCACACATTGGCGCCGTCTAGGGTCCGCGACAATAAAGCCAAACTCTCATTGCCATTAACTTTTTTATAAACAGTGCAAGTCGCCCCATAAGCCGGACAAGCCGTGCCGGCTGGTTTAAAAATTTCTTCTTCTTCCAAACAATAACCATACGATTTACAACTGCCGTCGTCGCGTTTTTGCAAACAAGTTTTAACATCGGCGCAATAATCGCCCCGTTGAATAATTTCTCTAAACGATTCACCGCCCGCGGCGCCTTGAATAGTTTGGCGCGCTAAAATTTCTGGACCAGGGCCTCGTTTGAAACAAGCCGCTTCGGGCAAGGTCAAAACCCAATCGGGGTCAACCAACTGATAAAAATCTGACTTTTTTTCATTCGTATCATTAAAGCCATTGATAACTTGTTGCAAAGTAAAGGCCTTACCCGTAGTGTTCAAAGCGCTGTCGCCAATCCATTGCGCCGCCAATTCCCAACCAATCGGAAGCACGCGATATTTGCGCAATATAACCATACTGCGATACGAATAACCATTTAAATATGTTAAATTTTCTCCGCTCGAACCAAAGCCAAAAGTCGCGTCACCTTTCAAATATCCTTTGGCGAGTGCTTGACGCACGGTTAGACCTTGCTCAATGGCTTGTCTAAAACCATTGTCCAAAACGCAATTTTCGAGTCCGGGTTTGTTCGGGTCGGGACAAGCCGCAAGTTCGGTAATCGGGCTAATGGTTTGGCTAATAGAAAAATTCGGCGCCACAAAATCGGCCAAAGCTTGTTGCGCTTGCGTGCGCCCAAAACGAGAGACGCCACTGGCATAAAAACCACTTTCGTTTGGCTCGGGCGGGTTGACTAAACCTTGATATAAAAATTTTTGTAAAAGTCTTTGCGCGAGCGTATTAAAAAATGTATCAGCCGCGTCCGCGATTAAATTGCCAGTAAAAGTTGTTTCTGGTAGGCCAGCTTTGGCTAAACCTTGTTTAACCAAATCGGTCGCCACTGACACTGGCGTTTTGGCAAGGCCTAAAATCACGCTCGTCGGCGGTAAAATCTGCCCCAGCGACCCCGCCTGAATATTTAAAGTGGCTTGGGCTTGTGCTTCCGCTCCTGCCGCTTGCGTTGCCAGTTGAAAATCTTGCGCGTCAGTCAAAGGATTATCCGTTAAATTCTGTAAAAAAGCTCCCAAAACAACATCATTATTTAAATTACTCGCTAACCTTCTTTGATTTTGTACAAGCGGTTCAAGATATTTTTGCTTTTTAGCCAAAATTCCCATCATCGCCAATAATTCTTCATATCTTTTATCTTCTGCACTGCCAACGTCATAAGTTTTTTCAGACAAAACACTCAATTCATCGCTCGCCTGTAGAATCTGACGATTTACTTTTTGCAATTCCGATTCTTCGGGCGAAATAGCATCAAGATGAATGTCTTTTTTAAGGTCAATATTATTATTAAATGAAATTAATTTTTGATTTTTAACATTATCCAAAAGACGATTTTTGGCTTCCGTCAGAGAGCACCGTCCTGGACCAACTGGAGCTGTTGGTTTTAATTTGATTAAAGCGTCAGCCGATAAATTGATCGCGATTTTGGGGTCAAGATTACAAAAACTATTATTACCCATATTCAGAAAAATTTTATCTAAAGCATCCCCAACTCCCTTATCGGCCTCATCCTTTAAAATTTGCCCAACTGTTCTAGGTTCATAAGCTGGCTTTTGCCCGGGACCGCCTGAAGCAATATAAACCGCCGACTGATACGCTAAATTGTTCACATAATTTCTTAGGGCTTGTTTAAAAGCCACAATACCAATTGTTTGGACTGCTTGAAAAACACGATCTAAAATTGATTTAGCTCCTTCTGATAGAATTCTAGGAATATCCGCCACAACTGTCGTCACACTTGGAAGTTGCGCTTCAGCCGGACGCGCCGACACCGTCAGCAAGCTTAGCGCGATTATTATTATGGCAACTTTCTTTCTGAACATAATTTAAAATTTAAAATCTAAAATTTATAATTACTTATTGGCGTTCGCCATTTGCTCGGCTAAAACTTTTTGAAACATTTCTTGCAATGATTTGTCGTCTACTTTATCCAAGTCTTCTTTTTTCATACCATTTTTTAAAAGCACATCGCGAATCTGGGGCGCTGTTAATTTCTGTAAATCCGCCAATTTGGTTTGGCCAAGATCTACCGTGCCACTTTGCTTTTGCTGTTCCGCTAAAGTCTCGTTATAAACCGCCAAAAGTTCTGTGTCGTTTATTTTAGCCAACTGCTCTTCACTCATCCCCGCTTGTTTTAAACTGGCACGCAATTCGGTCGGATTTAAAATGCCTAGTACATTCGTTTCAGACTTTTCTGGCTGGGGCAAAGTTTTACGACTTTCAAACTGTTTCAGCAGAGCCGCTTTTTCTTGTTCCAATCTTAAATTTTCCGAAGTAATGGCGGCACGAAATTGCGCGGCTAGTCGTTCACCCTGCGCGCTAATGACAAATGGTCCATAAATAGTCTGATACAAAGACCAGAAACCAAAACCCAAAAGCCCGACAAAAACTACCACCATAAAGCCAAAAGAGGCCTGGCGTTTTTGAGCTTCAGTCCAGTTCTTTAAACGAATCATATTATGCTTTTATTATAAAAGAACCACATATATATAAATAGTGGAAAAAGGCGCTAGCTGGGGCATAAAGGCCTAGCGCCGTCAATATGAATAATTTAAATACGGATTTTAAAGTTATAGCCCTAGCAAGAACCCCGTTTGATTGAATACTGCCAGATAAACTTTAATGTTTGCAATAAACGACGATCGTTCAAATTCGCAAACATTAGTTACAAAATAAAGTGCGCTATAAAGTGCACTTATTTTTGATACTGCAATATTTGTTGGGCTAAATTTTGCCAATTTTCAAGAGTTAATTCTTGCGCGCGGCATAATTTTTTTAAACCGCAATAATCAATAATTTCTTCAATTTTTTGCTTATTTAGATCCAAACCAACCGACAAATTATTGGCCAAAGTTTGCCGCCGCGAAGCAAAACTAATTTTGACCAATCTGGCTAAAAATTTAGAAATTTTGACGTCTTTTTTCGGTTTAAAAATAACTATAGCTGAATCAACTTTCGGCACAGGATAAAAACAATTCTTAGAAACAATTTTGGCAATTATAATTTCTGAAAGCATTTGCGACAAGACGCCCAAAATTGATTGCTGACCAGCTTTGGCTGTCAGCCGTTGTCCCACTTCAAGTTGCAACATTAAAACTAACCGTGTCGGTCGTGGCTCCAGTTCCAAAAAAAGTTGAATTAATTTTCCAGACAAAGCATAAGGCAAATTGGCGACGATTTTATAGGGCGTTTTTAGTTTAGCAACTAAAGGCGGTAGCACTTCTAAAACATCACCCGCGATTAAGTCCAAATTTTTTTGCGTTCCCAGATTACCCTTCAAAAAGGAAAGTAGGTTGGCGTCTTTTTCTATGCCAAAAACTTTAGCGCCAGTTAAAAGCAAAGCCGAAGTTAAAACACCTAAACCAGAGCCAACTTCTATAACTTGCTCATTGTTTTTCAAATCAGACTGTTCAATTATTGTATTCAAGATATTTTCATCAATTAAAAAATTCTGACTGAATTTTTTTTCAGCCCGCAACCCCAATTTTTTTAAAACTCCCTTTGTCTCCTGTAATAAATGACTGTCCATATCAGGTAGTAGAAAGTCGCCAGTTGAAACTACTTACTGTCATAAATCTACTTAAAGTAAAATATTGCATATCAGGTAGTAGAAATTCGCCAGTTTAAAAAATTTATAATTAAAATCATATTATAATTAAACATAGTATAAAGCTCATTTTCCATAAAAGCTATTTTTTAAACTTGACAAGTATGATTTTGACGAATTTTCACTACCTGACATATCAGGTAGTAGAAATTCGCCAGTTTAAAAAATTTATAATTAAAATCATATTATAATTAAACATAGTATAAAGCTCATTTTCCATAAAAGCTATTTTTTAAACTTGACAAGTATGATTTTGGCGAATTTTCACTACCTGACATATCAGGTAGTGGAAAAACAATTAATTTAAAATCTATAATTTATAATTTAAAATTTCTTATGATTTATTGTCAACATTTTCCTGAAAATACGGATTGCCTTGTGGCACCTTGTAGGTTGCTGGAATCAATCGCATAAAAGGTATAGACCGTCCCCAATAATAAAGCAAGACAAATAATCCCGCCAAAATAAAAATTATTTTCCAAGCGACTTCGGGCCAAAAAGTAAATGCTACCCAGGATAAGGCGATAGCTAATAATTTACCGACAATCAAAGACATTTCAAATAAAACCGCCGAGCGCATCACGCCAAATTTGCGTCCAAATTCATAAACTATCGAAAGCAAAGGAATATAGGTCAGGCCTTTACCAATACGGCCAGAAGCGTCGGTTGCAAAAACCGTTAGCGGCACACTGACAAAAACTCTTAAAAACCAGACTGCGGTCGCCACGATAGAGCCAATTTTTAAAATCGCAATCGAGCCTACTTTATCATCGAGTCGCCCTATTAAAAGCAAAACCAAAACCATAATTAAGGTGGCGACAGAAATTAAAGAACCAGTAAATAATGTACTTTGACCCACCACTAAATAAATAAAAGTCGGCCACATAATGAGACCAAAAAATTCTTCGCCAAAACCAATATTGGCCAAGACAAAAGGCGTCATCCGAGAATCCACAAGCGTGCGATAGCTTTGCCAATAACCATAAAATTTTGGCAAGAAAACTTCGGCGGTTTTCATCAACGGCACGGTGGATAAAACGACAATGATCGAAGAGACAAAAAAAAGTACTTGAAAATTACCAAAAGTTAAAATTAAGCCACCCAAAACCGGTCCTAAAATGGCCGAGACGTTTTCCGAAACCATGACGCCGGAAATTTCTCGACCGCGTTCAAAACCTTCGCCATAACGGGAAAATTCCCCAAGATAGCCCGGCCAATACAAGGCTTTTCCCACAGCCAAAAAAATCACAGCTAGATAAATTAAAACGGGTGACAATGGTAAAAATGCGAGCGCGCCATAATACAAAATCGTAAACGGCATGGAATAAAAAATACTGTGTTCATAGCCATACCGCTGAACTAACTTGCCACCTAAAGGCAGCAGCCAAAAATATAAAAAGTAAACGGCAAAATAAAAAAGTAAAATTTGTGGAATACTATAGCCATTTTGATACAAATAAATCGGCTCGAACAAAGCAATCATACCCAGCCCAAAATTCATAATGGACGAACTGATTAAAAGTTCAGACGCTGGCCCAGTCATTTTCAGGGCAAAAATTCGCGACAGTATTTTACGCGCTAAAGACATAATGTATAAATCATATCAGACTTGAAGCAAAAATAATTGTTGATTGAATTTAATAAGCCATCCAAAACCCAATATACAAATTGTTCACGGTCGTTTAAAATTTGTATATCAATACTTTTAGGTAACTTGGCTTGAAGTATTTTTTCTCTATTGCTCTAAAAAAATCGGGTCTCTTTTTTAAAGAGACCCGATGGCGAACACCTGTGTTAATGTTCCACCACTTCAAAATGTTCAAATTCTGGATGACATTTGCGTAAATTCATAACGGCTTCAGATGCGCTTTGACCGCAATCCCAATATCGTTCCACTTTCGTGACATTAACAACTGCCAGATAAATTAGTAGATGGTGAAAGACATGGATTACTTTCGGCATAATCTTGGCTCCTTGAATTGTGAAAGAACTTTGTGACTAAATGACTAAATTCAAAAGTTTATCTGAAACAAAAATACTCTTGCTAATTTCTCCCGTCAAATACTTGGCAATCTTTGCGTCATTTTTTAGAGCGGTCATTACTTCAGCTTCAGTGGCGCCGGTCGCGACCATAATTTCGCCCCGTTTTTTGCCATTGACCTGTATCACAACCAAGACTTCATTCGCGACCAAAAATTTTTCATTGGCCAACGGCCACGGAGCGACTGCTAAATCTTCGCTAGCAAAATGCTTTGCCCACATTTCCCACGCCAAATGTGGCGCGAATGGTTCTAGTAAAATAATAAACGCGCGCGCCGCCTCTTGTGGCAAATCCACTTCATCTTGCAAAGCTTTTAAACACACCATCAGTTGACTTAAAGCCGTATTAAATTTCCAATTTTGAATATCTGATGTCACCTTTTTTATGGTCGCGTGAATTATTTTTGCTAAATCGCCCTCAAGAGAACGCTCCACCATTTTTTTCTCGGAAAAAACATTGTAAAATCTTTCCAAAAATCTACGAATGCCCAAAATACTCTCGTCATTCCACGGTTTAGCGTCTTCAAAAGGTCCTAAAAACATTTCAAAACAGCGCAAGGTATCCGCGCCCAAAGACACAATAACATCGTCAGGATTAACCACATTACCCTTGGATTTGGACATTTTTTCACCGTCTTTACCTAAAATTAATCCTTGATTTTTTAAATCCCAGTAGGGCTCGTCGGTTTCTAAACCATCGGGCGCTTTGACTTTTGGCACAGCGTCAATGTCGCACAAAAATTTGTGCCAAAAACGGGCATAGAGCAAATGCAAAACCGCGTGCTCGGCTCCGCCGACATATTGCGCGATCGGCAACCACTTCTCGGCAATTTTTTTATTTACCAATTCTTTATCGTTATGCGGATCCAAATATCTTAAATGATACCAGCTGCTCCCCGCCCATTGCGGCATAGTGTTGGTTTCGCGTTTGGCTTCGGCACCACACTGCGGACACTTCACATTCACCCACTCTGTTATCTTGGCCAGTGGAGACTCACCCGTACCAGACGGCTCATAACTTTCAACTTCCGGCAATAAAACGGGCAAATCTTTTTCATCGACAGGAACGACGCCACATTTTTCGCAGTGTACTAAAGGAATTGGTTCGCCCCAATAACGCTGACGAGAAAAAAGCCAGTCGCGTAATTTATAATTAATTTTAAAATCACCAATCTTTTTTGCTTGCAAAACTTCGCCAATTTTCTGTCGCGCTTGTGCGGAAGTTAGATCTGAAAATTCTCCCGAATCAAATAAATTTCCTTCACCTTCATAAGCCATATCAAACGATGAGTTCTGATCCGTCGGCTGACGGATGAGTTCTGAGTTTTGAGTTAGTCCCCCTTTAATCACTTCTTTTATTTCCAAACCATATTTTTTTGCGAATTCATAATCGCGTTCGTCGTGCGCCGGCACCGCCATGACCGCGCCCGTGCCATAAGAACCCAGTACATAATCCGCCACCCAAATTGGCAACTTTTCACCCGTGAATGGATGTAAAGCATAAGCGCCAGTAAAAATACCAGTTTTATCTTTGGCTTCCGCCATTCTTTCTTTGTCCAATTTTGACACAGACGCCTTCACGTATTTTTCAACTTCGTTTTTTTGTTCCGCTGAAACTATTTTTGAAACCAAGTCATTTTCCGGCGCCAACACGACGTAAGTCAAGCCAAACAAAGTATCTAAACGAGTTGTGTAAACAGAAATTTTTTCCTCGCTATTTTCTGTGGCTAAAGCAAATTCAAAACCTTCGGATTTACCTACCCAATTTTTCTGCATAGTTTTAATACGCTCGGGCCAAGCCAAACGATCTAAATCATTTAATAATCTATCAGCGTAAGCGGTAATTTTCAAATACCATTGTTTCAGCATTTTTTTACTAACCTCGGTCTCGCATTTCTCATGCCGTCCATTTTCAACTTCTTCATTGGCCACACCAGTATGACAACTCGGACACCAGTTAATCGGTGCTTCTTTTTCATACGCCAGACCTTTTTTAAATAATTGCAAAAAAATCCATTGCGTCCATTTATAATATTTAGGGTCGGTTGTATTTATTTCCCTGTCCCAATCATAAGCAAACCCTAAACTTTGAATTTGTTTTTTAAAATTGAAAATACTTTCGTCTGTAATTTCGCGTGGATGTCGTTTCATTTTGAGAGCATAATTTTCTGCCGGCAAACCAAAAGCATCCCAACCCATCGGGTGTAAAACCGAGGCACCAGTGTGTTTTAAATAACGAGTCAAAATATCGGAAGCAGTATAACCTTCCGGATGCCCGACATGAAGTCCAGCCGCTGAAGGATATGGGAACATATCCAAGACATAAACACGCGGCGCCGGCGCGTCGTTCAAGACGGCATAGGTTTTGTTTTTAGCCCAAAACTCCTGCCACTTTTTTTCTATCTCTGCGTGATTGTACATAATTAAAATATATATAATTTTGCCGTCTATGTCTACTTGAAATACTTAAATATTTTTGATAAGATATTTAATGTTTTAAGGGCGAGTGTCGGAACTGGTAAACGAACAGGACTCAAAATCCTGCGAGCGCAAGCTCTTGAGGGTTCGACTCCCTCCTCGCCCAGAGAGAAAATAAATTTATTTGTGTGCGATCTCCATCACACCCAAAGATAAATATGAATAAGAAAGACAAAATTAATTTGGCATATATTATTGGTATCGCACTGGGTGATGGAAATTTATCAAATCCAAATGGCAGGGCTGTCCGATTAAGAATAACTTGCGATACAAAATACCCCAAACTAATCAAGAATATTTGCGCATCATTACAAAAAATATTTCCGAACAATAAAGTCACCATCGTGAATAAATTAAAGACTTGTATTGATATTAGTTGTTACTCAAATAAATTGGAAAAATTGCTTGGCTGGCACGCTTTAGACGGCTCAAAATACAATCAAAAAGTTGGAGTGCCCGACTGGATAAAAACTGACAAGAAATATATTTCTGCCTGTTTGTTAGGATTGCTACAAACGGATGGTTCAATTTATTCTGACCGTGGATATAAAATGGTTAATTTTGTCACAATAATTCCAACTTTAGCCCAAGATACAATATTCTTGATAAAAGAATTAGGCTACCACCCAAAAATTTACAAAATTCAGACCGATCATAAAACGAGATATAATATTAGACTTTCGCAAAATGTTCAATCATTTATAGATGAAATTGGATTTATTAAAAACTGACCATTTTTTATATAGCAAAATTAATGAGAATGTCTTATATTTCCGCTTTTTTCTTAATAAATACGCCTCTTGACAAATTTTTCAGGATGTGGTAATATAATATAAGTACATTCACAAAAAGTGTTCAAGGAAACGCTTATAATAAAAGGCATGCCCATCCATTTTTAATAACTATTTCATCAAAGGAGTTACCCATGTTAGTATCAACAAAAAAAGCGGCTGTGCGAAGTCTCTGCATAATTGCTTTCGCTATTGCCTGCGTCATATATGTCGAAGCAAAAATTGACGCAATCTTAACCTCTGTTCGTCAAGAGTACGTGTTGGACATCGCTAAAGAATACCAAAAACATTTTGCCGACAATACCGTCCCGTTCCCCACACAAAAATCAGCCCTCAAATATGCTGAAAATGTTATGTCTAATTGGGAAAAGTCCAACATGTATGAAGTTGGATATATTTACCCGAAGCGAATAGACGTAACTCTTAAGATGGGTTTGGTTGAAAGCTTGGTACTATTATTTATTACAATAATAACTAGTATTGCTCTAGCCTTTAACCATCGTAAAGTAGCCTTGCACAATAAAACGGCTGATGACCTTGAAAACAGGCTCAACAACTTTCAAAGAAATGGGATTATTATAGCTGGCATTATTATCATTTTGTTAACAGGAAGCTACGTATTATATCCAACTGTAATAAAAAGCTTCGCTTATTTCAGTTTTATATATCCTTTGTTGGTATGTTTTATGACAATAGCAATAACGTGGCCGTATTTTCATAAAAAGTTCATACAACAAACAGGCAGGGATTTATTCTACTCATCATAAATTTCCAATCATTCCGAATTTCAACAGCCCAATCCACCGGGCTGTTTTATTTTATCAAAACTTGACAAAAAATAGGGGGTATGCTACAATATAAACAAGGTTAAAGTTCGAGCTCAAAGACATAAGTTTTTAAAAGAACGATGGTCGGAGGCAGAGAGCAGAGACCGTCGTTTCTTGTCATGTTTTTCCCTATGGAAAATAAGTTATATGTACGCAATTTAGCGTACCAAGTGACCAATGATGACTTGTCGCAATTTTTTGCGCAAGCTGGTGCCGTGACCTCGGCTTCCGTGGTTATGGACCGTATGTCTGGTCGCTCGCGCGGTTTCGGTTTCGTGGAAATGTCCACAGCTGAAGAAGCGCAAAATGCTATCCAAATGTTGGATGGTAAAGACCTCATGGGTCGTCCGGTGCAGGTGATGATCGCCCGCCCGAAGACTGATGATGACCGTGGCCCACGCGGCCCGCGCCGTCAGCATAATGATTACCAAAACTAATTGAGTTTGTTAATTATTTAGCGAAGCCCCGATGCAAGTCGGGGCTTCGCTTTATCCTCTTTTTATCTTCCCACTTTTATTATAAAATAATAAATAGATTTTCTAAAAATTAACAGCTATGTCAGGTAGTGAAAATTCGCCAAAATCATACTCGTTAAATTTAAAAAATAGCTTTTATGGAAAATGAGCTTTATACTATGTTTAATTATAATATGATTTTAATTATAAATTTTTTAAACTGGCG
>Ga0209726_10002158_pt1 | contig 29810 bp, 33 predicted proteins | sample Subgrocontami54m_FD_187453 | JGI IMG/M metagenome (GOLD analysis project Ga0209726, IMG submission 187453) | Subsurface groundwater microbial communities from S. Glens Falls, New York, USA - GMW46 contaminated, 5.4 m (SPAdes) (version 3) | ecosystem: Environmental > Aquatic > Deep subsurface >... | reverse complement strand
AAGTTGATAACCCCTTTAACCCAACGACTTGCATCGGGTATAGGCGTTACTACAGGGTAAGTAAGGATCTCTCTTACTTTATTTATCACAATGCCGTATGTTTCACTTCCAAGTTTGAAAGTGAGTAGTTGATTACTCTCTATAATAGCCATGTTGTTCTCCTAATTCCTATCCATAATATTCATAGTGTCGATAATAAGACCTATCGTTCCATCGCCTCTAACCGTTGCTCCGCCTATACCCTGTGCATTTCTAAAGTTTCTATCAAGCGGTTTGATGACAAACTGCTGCTGATTCATAAACTCATCCACAAACATAGCTATCTTTTTAGTACCGGATCTTACGACTATTAAAATCCCATCGAAAAGCTTATGATTTTGAGGGGCGATGTTAAATATCGCATGAAGCCTTACAACAGGAATAAACTCTTCCCTTAGCATAAGCACTTCAGACTCTTCGTCTCCTATCTGTTTAATCATCCCCTCTGTAGGTTTAAGGGATTCTATAATAGAGGAGAGCGGTAAAATATATTGTTCACAACCCACACGAATATTAAGCCCGTCTAATATAGCCAAAGTAAGCGGAAGCACTATAGTAAACGTTGAACCGAATCCCTCTTCAGTCTCTACCTTAACCGCACCCCCGAGCTTTTTAATATTAGACATAACAACATCCATACCCACGCCACGACCTGATATATCCGTAACCGCTTCAGCAGTGCTAAGCCCCGGTGCGAATATAAGCATAGCTTTGTCTTCATTACTCATCCCGACGGCAACAGACTCTTCTAAGATACCATTTTGAATAGCTTTAGCGGTTACTTTTGCAAGGTTGATACCGCCTCCGTCATCTTGAATCTTGATTATCATCTGTCCGTTAGCCTGCTCCGCACTCATGAGAAGAGTTCCTGTCTCATTTTTGCCTGCGGCTCTTCTTCTGTCAGTTGATTCTATACCGTGATCCATAGCATTTCTTACGATATGCGTAAGCGGATCCGTAAGACCCTCAATCATAGCTTTGTCTATCTCTACACTGTCTCCGTAATGACGGAAATCTATCTTCTTGTTTAACTTCTTGGCAGTGTCTCTTATAACTTTAGGAAACTTTGAAAATACAGTCTCCATAGGAATCATACGAACACTCATAACAGACTCTTGAAGCTCTCTTATGTAACGGTCAAGCAGATCTAGTCTTTCACTCAAATCAGACTTTATCTTCTGGTCTTGCATCATATAAGTATATTGCATAAGCATAGAGTGGGCAATAACAAGTTCCCCGATATTATTCATAAGAGCGTCTATTTTAGATAAATCCACCCTGATAGAACTAGAAGCACTCTCAGGTTTAAACTTTGAGCTCTCTTTAACTTCAAGCTCTTTATTTGGAACTTCTTTTTCCTCTTTAGCCGTTTGAGCCGCTTGAGCCGCTTGAACTTTTTTCTCAGGCAGAGTCTCTATCGTATCGAAAAACCCAAATCCTTCATCCTCAATAAGCTCTAATTCGTCAAAGAATCCAAACCATTCGCCGTCGTCTTCAATAAGCTCTAATTCGTCAAAGAATCCAAATCCTTCATCCTCCTTGGTTGAGGGCTTGTCTTCCTTGGTTGAGGATTCATCATTTTTTATTGCATTAGAGTTTATAGATCCATAAGCTCCCTCATCGTCTTTAGGCATCAATAGCCCAAATGCAGGCTCTTCTTCTACTTCCACGTCTTGGAGATTTAGCGTTTTTTCATTTTTGCAATGTTCTTCTTCATCCAAAAGCAGAGATTCTTTGATATCTTGTGAAAAGTTATCCAGTTTATAAAGAAGATCCTCTTTAGTGGAAGTGAAATAATCATGTTCCAGCTCTTCATTCAACTCTAACTCTAAAATGTGCTTTAGAGTGTCTACCCCGTCAATGAGCAAACTTGCCATGCTCTCTTGAAATGAAAGTTCTCCGTTGCGGAGTCTGTCCATGAAAAACTCTAACTCATGGGCAAGGGAAGCAAACATTGACAACTCAACCGATGCAGAATTGCCCTTTAGCGTATGAACAGAGCGAAACAGAGAGTTAATAGTCTCATTGTCCATATCACCCGCATCTTCGGCTTCAAGCAAAATGTTATCTATAGTTTCAAATAGATCTTGCGCTTCTTCCAAAAACATCTGACGATATTTATTGATATCAAATACTGCCATGACCTATCCCTATCTGCTCAGGACGATTCCAACCGCCTTGAGAAGCTGCTCGGGAACAAACGGTTTTACTATCCAACCTGTTGCTCCGACCTCTTTTCCCTTTGCTTTCATATCATCGGTCTTTTCCGTAGTAAGCGTTAAAATAGGCGTTGAAGCATATACAGGTAGTTTACGCAACTCAGCAATCAACTCAAACCCGTTCATATTTGGCATATTGATATCTGAAACTATCAAGTCAAACTGAGTGGCTTTTGCTTTAGAGAGACCGTCCACTCCATCAACTGCTTCTACAACATCAGGATACCCACCCTCGTTTAGCGCATACTTAACCATATCACGCAACATGTTTGAATCATCTACTATTAGTATTTTTGGCATTATCTTTTATCTCCTTGATTTTACTTCATAAAATAAAGGAGAACCTTTACTTTATTTATAACGAAAAAGGAACACGTCCCTTTTTCTACGCTAACCGCTAAGGCACTGAAGCTTGCCTCTTTCGAGGCAGAGGAATTTTTTAAAATAAAATAAACCCGTCCTCATCGGGATCGGTATAAAAAAAGTAATTTCTTCGCATTTATCTTATTTCCTTTATTTTATTTCATAAAATAAAGGAGAACCTTTACTTTATTTATAACGATATCCCATCGTCTGGATATCTACATGTCTAAAACAGTAAAAGCTCTTCAATATTGGGCTGTTCTATGTTACAACCCTGCATAGCGTCTTCTATCCCTGAGGCATAATCTCTTTGGTCTTGAATGGTGTAAAAAGCAATCAATCTTTTTTTAAGCTCTGTTTTTAGCTCATCTTCTACACTAAACCCATTAAGCTCTGCAAACGCTACGTCGTCTTGCATAATCTTCTCTATGCCCTCAATCATCTGAGAGATGCGGTCTTCACACTGAAGAACCATGATAAACCCAAACATGGCTTTTATGACTTCATCTGTGCGAGCTAAAATAGACTCCGTCATGCTCCAAGAGTCTTCAAGTTCCGCAAATGCTGCAGGAGCAGTCTGCTCCTTTAGAACAGTCAGCTTCTCATGCGCACCTTTGGCATCACGATGGATCTCTCTCATCTCTTCAACCCTCTCCTCAAAGATATTCTCTATCTCTTTAGTGCTTTCTTGCATATTTAGTTTTATGCCCTCAAGGTTTGCATTATGAACAGAAGTGTCTACGCTAAAGCGTTCTATGATCTCTCTTTGAACTCTTAATTTTATCTTCTGCTCTATATATGAATCGTATGCTTCAAGCATAGAAGGGAGTTTAAGAAGTGAAGAACGAAGTATCCATGCGTCAAATATATCAGGAACAAAGCTTTGCTCATCTTTGTCATTTAATGCCGCTATCAAGAAGCACTCTTTAGGATTTACCAAAAGAGAAGCTGTTTCTAAATGCTCGGCAGGGCAAATCATTATGTCACAAGGTATCTCTTTATCACTCTCAAACGTATAAAGAGCCTCATCAAGATATAGAGCGGTATCGTCTTGGAGTAAATTTAAAATTGTTTTCATAAAAATTCCTAAATTGTTATACTATTTTCACTCTTTGTCAAACGAGGATGTATCCTCGTTTTTATTGATGTTAATTATATTTACACAGTGTTGCAAATATGTTGCGGTCTTTAACATTTCGGCAAGGTTAAAACCTTGCTTCCGTGTCCCTCTTTCTTTTCGGAAACGAGGATTTATCCTCGTCTGTTTTAACCTTGCTTCCGTATTTATTAAAAACTCTCCCAAACATCGCTTTCATGTTTAGAGCTGTTTTTAGCAATAGCGTTTGAGGCATATTTTTGTTTAACTACAACGGGTTTAGCAGCTTGAACACTCTGGCTTGCTCTAGTGTGGCTCTGAGTCGCTCGTATATTGTTCTTACCCACAAACTCTTTTGATTGTGCATCTTGAACCATAGCTTCTGCTTTAGAGATAGTAGCGTTTGCAATAGCATCTGCCTGAGCTGCTACTTTTGCGTTTTCTTGTGTCATTTGGTCTAGTTGAGTAACAGCCGTATTGATTTGACCGATACCTTGCATCTGTTCACGGTTTGCATTGCTTACATCTTGAACCATTATTGCTGTTTGAGCTATCTTGTCTGCTATTACTTCAAACCCTTTTGTGAGTTCTGTTGCTATATTCATACCCTCATTAGATTTTCCAGCTGCTTGAGATGCCATAGCTTTTATCTCTTTAGCGGCATCTGCTGAACGGTTAGCAAGGTTTCTTACTTCTTGAGCAACAACTGCAAATCCTTTTCCTGCATCTCCTGCGGTTGCAGCTTCAACTGCTGCATTGAGAGAGAGGATATTTGTTTGGAATGCAATATTCTCTATGATGGCTACTGCATCATTGATAGAGTTAGTAGCACTTTGGATTTCTGTCATAGCAGAAGCTGTTCTACTTGCAAGAACTGCACCGTCTTTAGCAGCAGAGTCTGTCTGTGTTGCCATAAGAGCCATATCGTTTGACTTAGCAACATTGTTTTGGACATTGGATGTCATCTCTTCCATTGCGGCGGCTGTTTCTTCTAGGCTTGCAGCTTGTTGGTTACTCGCTGTTGATAGGGATTCTACTGCTTGTTTTAGGGTGCTTGCTTCGCCTTGGAGATCAATTCCATTTTGAAGAGAAGTAGAGAGCATATTAGTAACTGCGCTGCCAAGTGTATTTACACCTGTCGCCAGTTTTAATATATGTTCTTTGAGTCCTTTTTCATCTACTTTATTAAGATAGTTATAATGTGAATACTCTTCTAATACTTTAAGTACATTGTCTATGTTGTTTTCAAGATTTGAAGCCATATTGTTAAGTACGGTTTTTAATTGCATTAAAGCAGGATTTGAAACACTTAGCTCAAGTCTCTGACATAAATCACCTTGCTCAAATTCGCCTAAAACAGTTATAGTTTCATCTATAAGTCTTCTATCTTCATCAATACCTTTTTTCACTTTTTCGATATTATCATTTATAACAACCGCCATCTGTCCGAACTCGTCTTTGGAGTCGAGGTTTATTAGATCTGCTCTGTCTGCTTCTCGGTTTAGGAAGGAGAAGAAAGAGGTTAAGCCTTGTTGGATAGAAGAGAGTGAAGATGTAATTTGTTTCATGATAATCAAAGAAAAAATTAAGAAAGCAAAAAAAGCAAGGATAAATGAGATCATAATTAGATTGGCAACCGAAGACATTAGTTCTTCTCTAAGTTCAGTAGCACTTTTTACCGTATCTTCTATGTTCTTTTGAATTTTTGCACCTACTCCAGCCCATTTAGTTACTTGATTAGATATTTTTTCATTAGTAATATTATTAGAACCTTTTTTTTGCTCTTCAACCATTTGAATATACTCTTTCCATAAAGAGTCATATTCATTTAAAAGCTTAACATTTTCATTCATTCTGTCTTTATTTTCTTTAAGTTTTAACATTTTTTCAAGTTCTGCAAAACCTTTTTTATGTTTTTCTATACTTTCATCTATATTTTTAATTCTATCTGCGCCTCTTAGTTGCTGATATATTAAGATTCTTGTATTCAAATAAGCTTGAAGTTCTTGATTAAGTTTTGTACCTATTTCTACTAATTCTGTTACATCATTAGTTTTTATTTTGTAAGTTCCAAAAATTGCTCCTAAGATTATAAATAAAATTATAGGGAACATCGCAAGTTTTGTTTTTATACTGAGATTTTTCATTTTCATTTTCCTTTTGATTTTGATTTTGATTTAAGTTTACTTTTTTGAGGTTAAAAACGAATTATGATGAATAAACATAGAATTAGAGAAGATTTTATAAGCGATAAAGAATCTAAGCATTTTTTGAGAGTGGTTGTTTTTTATGCTTTTGGTTAAAGAAAATAAGTAAGATTTAAATTTAGAGATAGATTTCTTAGTGTAAATGCAAAGGCAAATAAAATATCTGGAGTAAATTAGAGTGTGATAACCATTATCATATTTTTGTCGTCTCTCTCTCTATCATACATACTATTAAAATAAGCTTAAAGCTGAGATAAAATTTTTTCTCCAGCTAAAATTATTTACTGGATTAAAGTTAAAAATAGATGTATGGGCAGATAAGATTAGTTGTTTATTTAACATAAGATTATACAGCCTTTCATTTATTTTTCTGTTTCTGAAACGGAAGTTTACAGCCGTAGTGTTGCAAGTATGTTGCAATTTTGATGGTTTGTGGGAATAGCAAATGCTTGATTTTTTTAGATATTTTTTAAAAGGATTAAGTAGATGTTTGAGTATATTTATAGAGTTGTTAGTTATATGTTGAATGATTTTGAAACTGCATGTGAGATGTGGGCGGATAGTATATTTTGAAAAAGATGAATTCGTCCCTATATGATATAATTGCGATTCTACAAGTTTCAAATATTTTAAAGGAATATAGTGAAAGTCAAACAGTATTCAGTTAAAGTTTTTGAGATAAACATAGAATCTCAAAGTTCATTTTTAACTTTTATGGACAAAAACATCATTATGTTAAAGCATTATCTTATATACTTAAGGGGAGAAATAACTCCTGCTATAGAAGAGTATCTAAATAAAAATGACATAACATACACTACTCGCCTAAGTCTCAGTGATACAAAACATCAAGACCTTGTTTTAAAACAGAGTGACTTAAAAATTATAGATGAAATTGTCCGTAGTGGGCAAGATATAAAAGTAGCGAGTGATTTGCTTATATTAAATAGAGTAAATAGCGGTGCGAAACTCCAAGTAGAAGGAAATCTGATCATAACAGGTGTTGTTGATGGGATGATATTTTGCAATGGGGATTTTATGCTTGTTAAAACATCTTCAAAAGCGATGATAGTTTTTAACGGTGTTGAGATTGATGGTAGTTTACTACAAAACAAATTTAATAAAATCATATTTAATGGCGATGAAATCATAGTAACGCCAATCGCAAAGGAACCTAAATGGGCATAGTTTATGCAATAATAAGTGGAAAAGGCGGTGTTGGCAAAACAACAACAACTGCAAATCTTGGAATCGGAATAGCTCAAGAGGGTAAAAAAGTCGTGCTTGTCGATTTTGATTTAGGACAAAGAAATCTTGATTTGATTCTTGGACTTGAAAACCGTGTAATTTATGATATGGTTCATGTTATGGATGATGAAGCAGGGCTAAAACAAGCACTTATCAAAAGTAAACATACAGACAATCTTTTTCTTTTAGCAGCTTCACAAACAAAAGATAAATCAGTTCTCGTTCAAGAAAAAGTTAAAAAACTCATTGAAATACTTAAAGAAGAGTTTGATTATGTTATTCTTGATGCTCCTGCCGGAATTGAGAGTGGTTTTGAACACACTATTATGTATGCGGATGCAACTATTATCGTAGTAAATCCTGAAGTCTCTTCTATCCGTGATGCCGATAAAGCTATCGGGATAGTAGACGCAAAAAGCGAAAAAGCTAAAGAAAATAAAAAAGTTCAAAAGTTTTTAGTTATCAACCGTATTAATCCATCAATGGTTTCAAATGGAGATATGCTCGCCAGTGCTGATATTTTAGATATTTTATCTATCGATTTGCTTGGGAAAATTCCTGAAGATAAAGGTATTATTGAAGCTTCTAACTCCGGCAAACCTATTATATTGAATGAAAATTCACAAGCCGGTGTTGCTTATAAACGAATTGCTAAGCGTTTATGTGGTGAAAATATACCTTTTGAAGATGTTGAATCATTTGTTTCTCCTTCAATAATAACTAAAATAAAAAGCCTATTCCAATGAGTTTCTTTTCTTTATTTAACAAAAAAGAGAAGAGCGCAGGAGTTGCAAAAGACAGGCTTCGCATTGCCATTAGTTCAGACCGCAGCAACACTTCTTATCCATTTATGGCAGAGATGAAAGCCGATATTATCGAGGTTGTTCGTAAATATATTCAAGCGCAAAGTGTACATATAACAAGAGAAAGTGACGGAGATGTTGATACTCTTGGGATAGAGATCATCATCCCTCGCTAAAAATTTAGAAATAACGGCTTTTAGTTTTTTGTCGCCTTATCCTTTTTTTATTCCAAAAGGTTTAAAGATTACTACTAAAAGCGGTGAAAAAAGCAGATCTGAAACTATAGCCACAAGTAAAACGATAACTGTTAGTAGACCAAAGATAAGTGTCGGTATAAAATTTGAAGTTACCAGCACCAAAAAGCCCACGATAGTTGCAAGCGAGTAGTAAAACATCCCAAATGCAATCGTTGCATGTGCTCTGTGCATAGATGCTATGTAGTCGCCGTCTCGTGCAAGTTCTTCTCTAAAACGGTAGAAGTAGTGAATGGTATTGTCTACCGTGATGCCGAGTGCAATTGAGGCTATGGTTATGCTCATGATATCTAGTGGAATGCCTGCAATGCCCATAATACCGAAGATAACGCTGATAGGTACCAAGTTTACGGTAAGTGCTACAATTGCTATTTTTAAAGAGCGGAATAAAAATAAGAACATAGCTCCCAGAGAGAGCAGTGCGAGTCCAAGCGTAGATATCTGCGAGTCAAAGAGGGATTGGAGCATGTTGTTATATAGCACCATCATACCCACAAGTTCAAAATCTTCTTTCTTAAGTCCAACTTTTGTCACAAGATCTTTTTGAATCTTTTTAAGCAACTCGTCACGTCTAAGATTTTCATCAGAGTCCACTATGCGGATTACAAAGCGAGCCTCGTTATACTCGGTGTTTACATAAGGTGAGAGAAGTATTTTTTTGAACTGCGGAGGCAGTTCGTTATACATAAGTGCCAACTCCACGCCGTCAAAATCTTTCCCCTCTTTTAAGATGCGTCCGACTTTTGAGAGTGTGCCGAGTGAAGAGACGTTGCCTACTTCGCTGAGGGATTCGAGATAGTCATGTACACGAAGGATAGTCTCCATTTTTTGGGCGGTAAACCAATACTGTGCATCATTGCCATCTTCAGCAAACTCATCCGCAAAACTATCAAGCTCATCCGAACTTTGAGTAGTCTTTTGTGCTTCTTGAGGCTTTGCTTCGGGAAATCTTACTACGATTTCCAAAGGTGTCGTACCGCCTAGATTGTTATCAATCTTTTGCATCCCTTTATAAATCTCTGTACTCTCTTTAAAGTAATTTATAAAACTGTTCTCAACTATGAGTTTCGTAACTCCAAAAAGACTAAAGCCGAGAATTAAAACTACCATTACAACTATTTTTTTGCCGTGATGTTCAACAATCTGTGCAAATATGGTATTGAGCGTAAAAGCTTTGTCAAACGTAAGTACCGGCTCTTTTTTTGGAAACAGCATCATCATGGCAGGAAAAAGGAGATATGCGGCTATAAGTGAAACGGTTACGCCGATGTTCATCATAGTTCCCAGATCTATGATTGGCAGGATATCACATGTCATCAGTGAGCCAAATCCGGCAACGGAAGTAAGAATGATAAAAACGGATGGAACGGACATCCGCTTTAGCGTAATCTCAATGAGTTCTTTTTGCGAAAAGTGGGGGTAAAGTGCATACTCTTCACGGTAACTCACGATAAGATGTATAACCAAAGAGAGTGTGGTAATGAGCTGCATCGCAACATAGTTTGATGAAACAACCGTTACTTCAAGACCTAAAAGGGCGTTAATGCCTGTGGTAATAACTACTGCACATATGGATACCAAAATAGGCAGAACAACAAATCTTATTTGTCTAAAAATAACCCATAACATCCCAACCATGATAAGTAAAATAGCTGTTCCGTAAATGGCTATGTCGCTCTTTACAAAGCCTATCATGTCATCTGCTATCATTACAACACCGCCGAGGAAAATCTCTCCTTCACTGCGGAATTGGTCTAAAGAGGAGCGCACATTCTCTATTAAAGAGTGTACGTCATCCCTAGTGCTGTTGCTATACTCTTTAAAAGCTTTTTTTGCGATTTCAAACTGCTGTTTTTCTTCTTTGTTTAGCTCTCTTTTTTGCTGCAACTCAATAAAAACATTGCGTTCTTTAAGGAGTTTGGTAAAAGTCTCGTCATCTTTGATGTTGACTAAGATGGCAGTTGTTTTAAAGTCACTGCTAACAAGATTTTTGGCATACAAAGGACTCGTTGTCAGCTCTTTTTGAACCATAGTTTTGTTTATATCCGGCGATGAGAGAGTTCTTACATTTTTTACAACTTCAGAAATTGCCATAGGCGGACTCTCAAGCAGAGGAACATCAAGCAGAGTCGTGATGCTCTCAACTCCTTTTATGCCAAGCAAAGACTCTTTAAGTGATTTTATCGTAGAGAGCGTGGAGTCTGAGAGCATATACTCTTTTGGGCTAAATGCGACTACAAGATAATCAGGGCTGATATAACGCCCATGCACTTCACGTGTGAGTTTGAGATCTTTATCGTTCTCAAGCAAAAGCGTCTCAGCCGAAGCATCAATACTTAGATGCTGTGCATAATACCCAAAAACACCGGTTGCAATCGCTACAAAAACCAAAACGGCTTTGAAATAGCGTGTGACAAAATCAATATATCGTTGTAAAAACATAGTGGGACTTTCATGAAAAAATTTATAATTTTTAGTATATTTGCATTGAAAAAAAGTGCAAACGGTTCAATAAAATGTAGAATTATAGCTGTTCATTTATAAATCATTTCTTCATATTGCATTTTGCAATATCTCTCAAGAAAAAGAGCTTAATTATGCTGTTTTAAGCTGTTTGACTTGGAAGACGATGTTTGGAAGAGGGCGGTTGTTTTACTTTATAATCGTTATGCAATCTTCACAATTAGGCACTAAACATAAAAAACTGTAACTCTCATCCCCTAGTGTCTCGTAACTGTGTGCAACTCCTGAGGGAATAAGAAAAATATCCCCTGCTTTTGCTTCTACTCTCTTATCTCCGATCTGAACAAGTGCACGACCTGAAATTACATACTGCTCATGTTCAATAGCATTTGTATGAAGCGGCATATGTCCGCCTGCTTCTATGATAAAGTTTCTCATTGCAAAATTCGGCGATTCATCAGGAGATAAAAGCATCTTCATAGACACGCCTTTTCCTGCTTTTTGTGGCACTGCCTCGATAGAATCAATCTCTTTGTGTAGGTACATCATAGCCCCTTATTATAAATTTTTTGGTAGCATATCATAAAAGTGTTTGGAGATTATTTATGAAAATCGCAAAAAATATAACTGAGTTAATAGGGAACACGCCTTTGGTCAGATTGAACAAGGCGTCACTAAGAACAGGAGCAAATATAGTAGCGAAATGCGAGTTTATGAATCCAACAAGCTCGGTAAAAGATAGAATCGGTTTTAACATGATAAGACGTGCACAAGAAGCAGGGCTAATAACGAGTGAGACCACAATTATTGAGCCGACAAGCGGAAATACTGGGATTGCGTTAGCTGCTTCTTGTGCTGCTCAGGGCTTAAAACTTATCTTGACCATGCCGGAATCTATGAGCATAGAGAGAAGAAAGCTCTTAAAGGCATTTGGAGCAGAGCTTGTGTTGACTCCGGCTTCACTTGGCATGAGCGGTGCGATTGCCAAAGCAGATGAACTTAAAGATGAAATTGCAAACTCGATTGTTTTACAGCAGTTCAAAAATCCCTCAAATCCGGAAATCCACATGTTGACGACTGCACAAGAGATTTTACGTGACATGGACGGCAACCTTGATGCTTTTGTCGCTGCGGTTGGAACGGGCGGAACACTGAGCGGAACTTCAAAAGTTTTAAAAGAGAAGATTCCGCATATAGCTATTTTTGCGGTTGAGCCTGCAAGCTCCGCCGTCTTATCCGGTGAGAGTGCCGGTGCACATGCTATTCAGGGCATAGGAGCGGGATTTATCCCCGATACGCTTGATGTGACGGTTTATGGTGAAGTCATAAAAGTAAGCAACGAAGATGCTATAAACACGGCAAAGATGCTGGCAAAAGAGGAGGGTTTGCTTGTAGGCATATCCGCAGGCGCAAATGTATTTGCAACAATGCAGGTTGCTTCAAGAGAAGAGTTTAGAGGAAAAACGCTATTAACTATCCTTTGCGATACCGGTGAGAGATACTTAAGCACTGAACTTTTCGATGTATAACACTTTTTTTGAAACTATAAAAGCAGATGATGGAAAAGTTTTTAATATCTCTTTTCATCAAGAGAGATATGAGCGTGTTTTAAAATATTTCGGCATAAGTGACATAAAAAAACTCCAAAAATTTATAAAACCTCCAAAGTCAGGGCTTTTTAGATGTCGTCTTGTTTATGAGATTTCTAAAGATTCTCATACTTTAAATGTGACGTATCATGAATATAAAAAGAGAGAGATTTCATCTCTAAAATTAGTCTACTGCGATGATATAAGTTACAGATTTAAATCCACATGCAGAGATAGGTTGGGTGAACTTTATGCTCTAAGAGACGAGTGTGATGATATTTTAATAGTAAAAAATTCTTTAATTACCGATACTTCTATAGCAAATATCGCTTTTTTTGACTCTATAAGATGGGTTACCCCTGCATCACCGCTGTTAAAGGGGACGACAAGAGAGAAACTCTTAAGAGAGGGCAAGATATTTGAAGAGAACATACATGTAGACGATTTGGAGAGATTTTCAAAAGTTGCACTTATGAATGCGATGATAGATTTTGATATAATTACGAAAAACGCAAAGGATTTTTGTGCTAGATAATTTGATAGAAGACAAAGATTTTGCAAAAATTATGCAAAAAAATATAGAAAACCTAATCATTATGTTATTTGAAAAGGATCAGAACTTCGGTATTCTTTGTCAAATAGAGCATATATCTTTTGAACCGCTGTTGCCTAGAAGTATAAGCTCAGAGTTTAGACCAATGACGCTTTTTTTCTTGGCAGGATACACTTTTGAGACGGCGAGCATTGTAGATGATACGATAGTTTTTGAAGCAGGTTTTGGCTCAGAAAATTTCGGCAGTGTAGTTAGCATTCCGCTTTTAAGCATTGTACAGATAATTGTAGATGAGACGCCGCTGCTTATAAATTTGGCAAGCTATAAAAAAGAGATTAAAAGTATAAAAAAAGAAGTTGACAGCGGAGGTATTGAAAACTCAATGAGCTCTTTTTTATCAAACCCTGAAAATTCAAAGTTTTTAAAAAAGTAAGCTAGCAATTATAATTGCAAGCTTACTAAAATTTATATTTTATTTAAAGAGAGCAGATAGTTCACAACATTATCTACAAACGCATCATGTTTTTTATCTTTTAGGTAGGCTATGTAAAAGCTTCGCTCAATCTTATAATTTTTTAATCTTGCTTCAAATAGCTTTCCGCTTGCAAGTTCATTTAGTATCACATGACGCGACATTACAGAAACTACCGGTCTTTGGCTTTTTGGATCAGCATACATGATAGATTCTTTGATAGCAGTCGGACTTCCAAGTATGCCGAGAACATTAAAATTGCTGCACTGAACGCCCATTTCCTCAAAAACTTCACTTGTCAGTTTTCTAGTGTGTGAGTGCTCATCTCGGCATATCCAGTCAAATCCCATTAGATCTTCAGCACTTAAATGTTTTTTTAGAGGTTGGTTGGAAAATACGACCAACTCATCTAAAACCCACTCTCTATAGATGATACCGTCTCTAAAAACAGGTGATTCAATAAGTGCAACATCTATTTTTTTATCTTCTAGCTGATCAATAATTTCATGAGACAATCCGACATTCATATAGACATTATTGTTAATTCTGTTTTTAATTTCACCAAGATAATTTGGCAAAATATAGTTTCCGATGGCATTTGATGAGCCCATGATAAAGGTAAAATCTTTATTGATGATTTTTAAAAGCTCTTTTTCGCTGCTAGAGATTGCTTTTTCAAGTTTTGTTGCGATTCTAAAGAGATCTTCTCCCTCTTTTGTAAGCAAAATACCATTCTTTTTTCTCTCTACGATTTTTGTATCAAGATAATCTTCGATAAATTTTATCTGCTGTGTAACTGCAGGCTGGGAAACACCTAATTTTGCTGATGCTTTTGAAAAACTTTTCTCTTTTATGACCATTAAGAAAGTTTGTAGTTTTGCAAAATCTTTTAACATAATAATTCCTATAAGTTTAAATAATAAACAAAAGTATAACCCATTATTATAATTAAAGCAATAGTTTTGTAATAATTTATATCTTTTTGGCTATAATAAATTAAACCGATATAAATAATGGCAAAACATGGAAAAAATATTTGAAAAATTAAATGAGTCGCAAACTGCTGCCGTAAAACAAACGGAAGGTCCGGTGCTGATTTTAGCCGGTGCTGGGAGTGGAAAGACAACTACCGTGGTCTCTCGCTTGGCTTATCTCATTGAGGGCGTTGGGATTCCTGCTTCAAATACATTGACTCTTACCTTTACAAACAAAGCTGCAAAAGAGATGAGGGAGAGGTCGTCTTCAATGATGAAAAATTTATCTTTTCCTCCTCTTTTATGTACTTTTCACAAATTTGGACTCCTTTTTTTAAAGTTTAATATTCATCTTTTAAATCGCCAAAATAATTTTGTAGTCATAGATACGGATGATAAAAAACGTATTATAAAAAAGATAAACAGCGAGATTCCGACACCTCTGATAGCGAGTGAAATATCAAGATATAAAAATTCGCTTTTAAATCCTGAGGATGCTTATAAGCAGGCGGAGTATTTTAATTATCAGCAAATTGCGAAGATTTACGAAGAGTATGAAACCTATCTTTTAGAGAATAATTTAGTAGATTTTGATGATTTGATCGCACTTACATATAAGCTTTTAGATAAGAATGAAGATCTTACCAGAGCTACATCTGAGAAGTACCGCTACATAATGGTAGATGAGTATCAGGATACAAATGAATTACAGTTAAAATTGCTGCAAAAGCTTTGTTCCGCACACAATAATTTATGTGTAGTGGGTGATGATGACCAGAGCATATATGGATGGCGTGGCGCTCATATTAGAAATATTATGGAGTTTGATCAGGATTTTAACGGTACTTCTGTTTTTAAGCTTGAGGAGAATTACCGCTCACGTGAGCCGATACTTAAAGTGGCAAATTCACTTATAGAACATAACCGTTCAAGATTGGGTAAAAAGCTTATTCCGACACGTGGAAGCGGTGAAGATGTAACTATTTTAAACTCGAATGACGAAAATGAAGAAGCAAGAAAAATTGCTTCTAAGGTCGCTAAACTTTTAGATTCCGGTGTAAAGGCTGAAGATATAGCCGTTCTTTACCGTGTCAATGTTTTGAGCCGCTCAATCGAAGAGGGGCTAAACCGTGCAGGTATAGCATATAAACTTGTCGGAGGATTACGGTTTTATGACAGAGCCGAGATCAAAGATCTTATAAGTTATATTCGCGTTATTACAAATTTCCATGATGATTTTTCATTTAAACGCATAGTCAATAAGCCAAAAAGAGGTTTAGGTAAAGCGAGTGTAGACAAGATAGAGTTAGCCGCACATGCAAACGAAAGCTCAATATTTGACTATATTGAAAAGATTTCACTCTCAGATCTCGAACTTTTAGTTAAGAATAAAAATGCAAAAACTCTTAAAAAATTTGTAAAAGATATTCAGAGTGTTGCAAAAGTAGTAGCTGAGTCAACATACAACTTTATAGATGTTTTAGAAGAGACTTTTCATCTTAAAAATATCTATGCAGGTATGCCGGATGAAGCAGAAAAAATATTGAACATGGATGAATTTTATGGACTCTTTAGAGATTTTGTAAAAAATTCGCCTGAGGCATCTTTAGATGAGTTTCTAAATGAACTGACACTTCAGAGTGAACAAGATCAGGTAGAGGGTGAGAGTATCTACATGATGAGTATTCATGCTTCAAAAGGTTTGGAGTTTGACCATATATTTATTATCGGTATGGAAGAGGGTTTTTTACCGCTTATCGGGGATGGAAGCGATCTTGAAGAGGAGAGACGTCTCGGATATGTATCCTTTACAAGAGCGAAAGAGACCTTGACACTTTCACATGTAGGAAGCAGATTTTACAAAGGCAGAAGAAGCGATTTGCAAAAGAGCAGATTTTTTAATGAAGCCGGACTTTGTGAAGGTTCACTTATAGTTGAGAAAAATACAGCCTTTAAAAAGGGCGATTTGGTGCGACACAAGATATTTGGAACAGGAAGAGTAACCGGTGTCAGCAAGTCTGGAAGAGAGTTTAAGCTGAATATAAACTTTGCAGGCACGAAGCGAGATATCCTCGCATCATTTGTTGAAAGACTATGAACAGGCTTTTTGTTGCATATAAACCGACAGGGGTTAGTTCAAACTTCTTTTTAACACAGTTAAAAAGAAAGTACAAAACCAAAAAAGCAGGTTTTTCAGGGACGCTAGATCCGTTTGCAAAAGGGGTGCTTCTTATCGGGATAGGAAGCTATACGAAACTGTTTCGTTTTTTAAACAAAACACCGAAGATTTATCGTGCAACTCTTTGGCTGGGTGCAAAAAGCGACACTCTGGATAGTGAAATGATAGAAGATGTAGAGCTCTTGAAAGAGTTTGACGAGGCTGATGTACTCAGAGTTATAAAATCTCTTGAGGGTGAACTTGAGTATGAACCGCCGATATTTAGTGCAAAACAGATAAACGGGCAAAGAGCTTATGATTTGGCTCGTGCAGGCAAAGAGTTTACCTTAAATAAAATAAACTCTACTATTTATGAGACAAAACTCATAAGCTACTGTCATCCGTTTGTAACATTTGAAGCAACTGTTTCAGAGGGAACATATATCCGCTCATTAGGGTTGATAACCGCAAATAAACTAGGCGTAAAGTATGGAGCGTTAAGTGCCTTGGAGAGGCTGAGCGAGGGGCAGTTTAGATATAATGACGAAAAGCCCTTAGAAGTTAGAGAGTCTCTAAATATAAAGCAAAATTTCTATTTAGGCGATAGCGATAATCTAAGATATGGAAGAGTTCTTGCTTTGGATGACTTAGAGAACAAAGAAGATGGACATTACTGGCTTGATAGCGGTAGTTTTATCTCAATCATAAATGTGGCGAATAGAGAAGTAAATTATGAATTAGGCAGGATTGAATGTTAGTATTATCTAGAAAAATAGATGAATCGATTGTTATCGGGGATGATATTAGAATAAAAATTATATCTATTGAAAAAGGTGTCGTAAAGCTCGGGATTGATGCTCCCAAGAGTGTTTCCATCATTAGAAATGAACTGCTTGAAGATATAAAAAGTTCCAATATAGCAGCTTCTAAAGAGGCAAATAGAGATGATTTGACTCTGCTTAGTACTATTATCAAAAAATAAGTGACAGCGAGATGAAGCTCTACAAAGCTTATGCGAAAGTAAATATTTTTTTAAAAATTACAGGTAAACGCGGTAATTACCATGAAATAATATCTAGGTTTATGAGGGTAGATTCTCTACATGACGAGCTTTCATTTGTTGCCAAAGATGAGAGTAGTGATTTTAAAATTATCGGTAAGTTTTCTTGTGATACAAAACAAAACACCATATATAAGGCATACGTTGCACTTTTAGAGAGTTTGGACGAAGCCGCATCATCCTCACTTAAAAACTTGATGAGTAAATATGCCGTGCATGTAAATAAAAATATTCCGGCTTTTGCAGGACTTGGCGGCGGAAGCAGCGATGCCGCAACTTTTTTAAAAATGTGCAACGAAGTTCTGCATCTTGGACTTAGCCAAAATGAACTCTCCCTTGTAGGGATCAAAGTCGGTGCCGATGTTCCGTTTTTTATCTACGGATATGATAGTGCAAATGTAAGCGGAATAGGCGAGATTGTCGAAGAGTTCAAGGAAAATCTGCTTGATATTGAGATTTTTACACCCAAAATAGAGATAAGCACACCAAAAGTTTATACAAGCTATAGAGAAAATTTTTATGTTCCGATAGACGGTTTTAAGGCAGAAAAGCTGAAAAAAACATCATCGCTTGATATAGTTAAAAAAATGAGTGCAGATGAAGCAAACGACCTCTTCAAACCCGCACTTCATGAGTATAAAGAGCTTAAAAATCATTATAAACAAGGATACTATTTCAGCGGCAGCGGCAGCAGTTTTTTTAGAGTTAAAGGTGTGTAAATGCCCCCAACCCTAAAAAAAGCCAACCAAGAGTTAGACAAAGCAGTAGACAAATGCTACACAAATAAATCCTTTAAAAACGACAAAGAACGCATAGAATTTTTGTTTGAGTTGTATGAGGAGTATTTGGGTGAATAAATCTATTTTGGACATGACAGGAAAATCCGAATGAAATTGATAGATGAAATAACACTAACTTTAAATATATTTACAGATAAGTTAGTTGAAATAACAAATTATCGATATTTTATAGACAAGGTGTCAAAAAAAACATTAGAATCATATCAAAAACAATATGAAAATTTTAAAAATGGAGATTACGGAGACCCTGAAAAACACGAAAATATTATAGGGTTTAATACTATGTCATCATGGGATATTAGAACTAATAGACGCGAAACAGTTGGTCATACATCTTATAGTTTGGAAGACTTAGTTAGGACTACAAGACTGCACCATAATAAACAGTATCAATGGCTCTTAGTAGAAGCTTATGAAGCCTTTGAAGATTATCTTAGTCGAATATATGCTTATGTTGGATACAAAGACCATACTTTTTGGTTCGCTAAAGATTTTGGGGATATTTCAATAGATGAACTTAAAAAAAAAGATTTAAAATGGTTTAAAAATCGTGTAGAGAATAAAGATAAAAAACCAGAATCAATTTATATACATTTTAGAAAAAAAATGCCATTAATTGAACTTTTTGAAAAAAATAATCCTCAGAATATTGATTATAAATTTAAAATTCTACTTATATCAAAGCTTCGTCATCAAATTGTTCATACAAGAGGGATAATATGTGATATAGATAACTTTACTGAAAAGATTTTAAAGCCATGGTCTCAAGAAAAACAAGAGATAAAACAAAAATATAAAGATAATATATTTTATTTTCTGAGAGAGGAAGATTCAAAATATCATGTGTGGTTGTTGGATTATAATTACAATGAAGAAAAGAATTCAGATACTCAATATGCTAGATTAGAAGAATTCATCGCTGAATTATCCGCATATGCAACTTTATTAAAAGACATATCTACAATGTATTTAAGTGGTGTACCACTTTCAAGACAGATGGCAACAGATGTAAAAGTATTTAAAGATTTTGTTAAAGACTCTGAAATGTATAGATACTTGAGAGAAGAAATTAAAAAATAATGGATTTAGAATAATCAAATGAAGAGGCTAACCCATGAACTATAAAATATTCTTCGATGAAAGCAATCATTTGCTCAACGACAGCTTAAAGATGACAGATGATTTGAGTAAAGAATAAAAAATCATTTCAATTTGTCATACTTTCTAACAAACAGATTGAAAAATTGTAATATCAAGAAAAAAGTCATTGGAGCATAAATGAAAACTATAACATCGCATCAAAATCATCAAACGTTTGAAGATATAAAGCAGATAGATAGTAACGGAGTAGAATTTTGGTATGCAAGAGCACTCGCAAAGGTACTCGAATACAGTGATTTTAGAAACTTTATAAAGGTAATTGATAAAGCAAAAGTAGCGTGTGCAAATAGTGGTTTTGAAGTAGCTGACCATCTCGTTGAAGTCAACGAGATGGTTAATATCGGCTCTGGGGCGTCAAGAGAAATGGAGTCTTTTGCACTCTCAAGATATGCCTGTTATCTTATCGTACAAAATGCAGATCCTAGCAAGAGCGTTGTTGCTAACGGACAAACCTACTTCGCACTTCAAACAAGAAGAGCAGAACTCCAAGATGATGAAAAGTTTGCACAGTTAAAAGAGGAAGAAAAAAGACTGTTTTTAAGAAACGAGCTAAAAGAACATAACAAACAGCTAGTAGAAGCTGCTTTTAATGCAGGTGTAGAGTCAAATCTTGATTTTGCAATATTTCAAAATCATGGGTACAAAGGTTTGTACGGCGGGCTTGATGCCAAAGATATTCATGCAAAAAAAGGACTTCAAAAATCTCAAAAGATTTTAGACCATATGGGAAGTACAGAACTAGCCGCTAATCTTTTTCGTGCGACGCAAGCGGAAGAAAAACTCAAACGAGACAATATCAAAGGTAAAGCAAATGCCAACGAAACACACCATGAAGTAGGTAAGAAAATAAGACAAACCATTAAAGAATTAGGCGGAGAAATGCCAGAAAATTTATCAAGCCCAGAGAAGAGTGTGAAGAGCATAGAAAAAGAGCAGGCAAAATCGGAAAAAAAATAGATATAATAAAAAAAATAAAAAGGGAGAAGCAATAGGTAATGGGTGAAACAATAGCAAAAAATAAAAAAGCCTATTTTGACTACTTTTTAGAAGAGAAGTATGAAGCAGGTTTGGTTCTTAAGGGAAGCGAAATCAAAGCCATAAGGGCAGGTCGTGTGAACTTAAAAGATAGTTTTATCCGTTTTGTTCAGGGTGAAGCATTTCTTTTTAATGCTCATATCGGGAGACTTGAGACGACACATCACTTTTATGCACATGAAGAACGAGGAAGCAGAAAGCTTCTTTTGCATAAAAAACAGATAGCAAAAATGGTAAAAGCTGTTGAAAAAGATGGTTTTACCGTAGTTCCTCTGCAGCTCTATTTTAATGATAGAAATATCGTAAAAATCCAGATTGCCATAGCAAAAGGAAAGCAGCTTCACGACAAAAGAAATGACCTTAAAGAGAAAGATATGAAACGCGATATGGAGCGTTCTATAAAAGATTACTAACTGTATAAAATTAATAAAAAGGTATAAAATGACACTATTTCAAATTATCATGTTAATTGCTTCGGCATTTTTCGCATTTAAAGTTTATGAGCATATTAAGGCACTTCAAGATATACAGCCAAGGTCTGAGGATTCATCTCCATCATCTTTTGATCCTGAGGCATTGATACAAAAAGCGGATGAAGCATTTGAGGGCGGTGATTTAAAAAGTGCGTTTGCACTCTTTAGAGAAGCAAATGCAAAAGAGCCTCAGGATTCGGAAGTTCTTTTTAAAATAGGATATATCGCACAACAACTTGGAGACAATAGCGAAGCACTAAACTATTACAAAGAGGCACTTGAGGGAGATAAGAAAAATGAGTATATTCATAACTCAATCGCAAGTGTTTACCGAGCAGAGGGTGAGTTCGTGTCGTCTAAAATGCATCTAAACGCATCTTTGGCAATTAACGATAAAAATGCAATAACATATTATAACTACGGAAATCTTTTGGTAGACATGAAGCACATGGACGAAGCTAAAGAGATGTACAAAAAAGCGATAGAGTTAAATGAAGATTTTAAAGAGGCAAAAGAAGAGTTAGAAAAGTTAGCATAGGAATAGAGATGAAAATATCAGAAATATATGCATTTTTAGATGCCTTGTCGCCTTTTGCACTTCAAGAGAGTTGGGATAATTCAGGGTTACAAATCGGTGATTTCAATCAAGAGATAGAAAAAATAGTTTTAAGTATAGATGTAGACGAAATGCTTATTGACTCCATGGAGGAGAACAGTTTGTTAATAACGCATCATCCGCTTATTTTCGGAGGTCTTAAGCAGCTTGATTTTAGTAAATATCCGGCAAACTTGATTCGCAAAATGGTACAAAAAAATATCTCAAATATCTCTATGCATACCAATTTTGATCAAACACATCTAAACGAGTATGTTGTAACCGAGATTTTAGGGTATGAAATAGCACAAAAAGATGGATTTGTAGCCTACTTTGACATTGATGAAGATTTTGATATTTTCGCTTCTAAAGTAGCATCTGCTTTTTCACTTCCACATGTAAAATGCGTAAAAAATTCCGGGAGTGTAAAAAGAGTGGCTTTAACAACAGGTTCCGGAGGTTCTTTGATTAAGTCGATAAAGGCTGAATGCTTTTTGACAGGAGATATAAAATACCACGATGCGATGGAAGCAAAAAGTATAAATTTGTCATTAATTGATATAGGACATTTTGAGAGCGAACACTTTTTTGCAGAGATTTTACTTAAACATTTGAAAAATTTAGGTTTAGAAGCTATAATTTCGTCATCAAAAAACCCTTTTACTTATATTTAATAAATCGGTACAACTATTTAATCCAAAAGGAGATTAATGAACTTACATCTAAAACAGCTAATTGACCTATCACATGTAGATAAAGAGATAGATGCTTTCGAGCCGCAAATAGAGGAAGCCAACTATAAACTTGAAGCGGCGCAAGCGAAAAAACAGAGTATCGATTCGGATATCGAAAACTTGACTAAAGAGATTAGAGATGAGGAGATGAAGAAGAAGAAAAACGAGCTTCATCTTGGAGAACTTTCTCAAAAATTGGAAGACAATTCTAAAAAAAGCGGCGAAATCAAGACTGAACGTGAGATGAAATCGCTTCAACTTGAAGAAGAGATCGCAAAAGAACAAGTGAATTTTGCAAATGAAGAGATCGAGAGACTTGAAAGAATTATTGAGTTAAAAACTTCTCAAGCTGAAGCTGCAAAAAAATCTCTAGAGGAGATAGAAGCAAATTTGGCATCTATAAAATCTGAAGTAGATCAGAAGCTTGAAATTATAAACAACTCTCGTCAAGAAGTGTTTATGAAAAAGGAGAAGCTTATCTCTGAAATGAACCAAAAAGGTCTTGCGTTTTATCAAAAAATTCGCAGATGGGCTAAAAATTCAACTGTAGTGCCGGTAGAAGAGCAAGCTTGCATGGGATGTCATATGGTTATTAACGATAAGATTTATGCAGATGTTATAAAAGCTGAAGAGATTACAACTTGTCCACACTGCGGGCGTATTCTCTACATGGAAACTGACAAAGAATAGGCTTGAAGCCTTTTACTCTTTTCTACTTTATCTTAAGCACAGTGCTCTATTTCGCAGCACTGCCGCTTTTGGTCTATCTCTCGTTTAAACAAAAATATAGAGAGTCGATTCCCGCTCGTTTTTTTCTTTTTAATAATCCAAGATTTAAAAGCGGTAACGGGGTTTGGTTTCATGTCTGTTCACTCGGTGAAGCAAGAGCATTAAAACCCATTTTGGATCTTTTAGGCGATAAAGATATAAAAATAACAACCATTACGCACACCGGACAAGCAGAAGCAAGAAGATATAATGCAGAGGTTAGATATCTGCCTTATGAGATGTTTCTGCCTTTTTGGGCTAGAGGGCAGGATGTGTTGGTAGTGTTAGAAGCAGAATTTTGGTTTATGCTCTTTAGCGTTTTAAGAGCTAAGGGTACGAGAATTATACTTTTAAATGCCCGTATATCTGAAAAAAGTGCTAAAAAATATCTTCAATTTGCATGGTTCTACAAAAAAATGCTCTCACATGTAGAGATGATTTATGCTCAAAGTGAAGCCGATAAAAATCGTTTTCTTGCATTGGGTGCCAAAAATATTGAGGTTATTGGAAATATTAAGTTGGCAGGTAAAATCAGTAAAACAAAAGAGTATAAAAAACCTGAAGTAGAGTTTATAGTGGCTGGCAGTACACATGAGAGCGAAGAAGAGAGTGTTTTAAAATCATTTGTGGAGTACAGGAATCAGAGTGACGCAAAGTTGGCTATTGTTCCAAGACATCCTGAGAGATTTGAATCAGTTTATGAGCTTATGAAAAAGTATGCCGATAAAAACTCTTTGACTCTAAGTAGATTCTCACATGACAAAGAGTTTAAGGCAGATATGATTTTAGTCGATGCTATGGGCGAGTTGAATAATATATATGCGATAAGCGATATAGTAATTTTAGGCGGTGCTTTCAGAGATGATGTAGGCGGACACAACCCGCTTGAACCGGCATATTTTGGATGTAAAATAATTACGGGAAAACATTTTTTTCATCAAAAAGAGCTTTTTAAATATGTTCATCATGTTCAATATGTTGAGAGAGATGAAATTCATAAAGCACTTATGAAATGTAAAGAGTTGCCGCCGAGTATGGTGGAAGAGAAGATAGATTTAAAACCTGTAATAGAGAGAATAATGAAAAATTGATTTTTTTGACACGAAAGTGTCAATCTTCAGTGACCACAGCGGTCTAAGCGAAGTAAAAGGGACTTTGTTCCTTTTGCGGACAAATAAATGAGGGGTTTCCTTCATTTTTGTAAAAAAATTAAGGAAATAAATAAGATGGCATTAGAAAAAGCATATAAACTTTTAGCGGCACAAGAGGGAATCTCAAATTCAGAAGCGAAATCGATGATAGATCGTGGTTTGGTATATGCCGCAAATAAAAAAGTGATGATTGCCCGTGGGGATATTGATACGAAAACTCTATTTAAAGTTGAGAAAATAGAGAAGATAAAGCCTATTTTTGAAAATGATGATTTGATTGTCGTAGATAAACCTGCCCATGTAAACTCGGATGAGATAGAGAGACAGTTTAAACCGGCAGTTCTTCTGCATAGACTTGACAAAGAAACAAGCGGAGTTCTGATGCTTGTGAAAAACGAAGAGTTTCGTGAAAAAGCGATAGAAGAGTTTAAAAAAGACAGAGTTTACAAAGAGTATATCGCATGGATTGAAGGAATTTTAAGTGAGCCTGTAGACATCGACAGACCGATACTCACTACTAAAAAAAATAATCGTGCTTCATCAAATGTATCCTCAAAAGGAAAGCCTGCAAGAACAGAGGTTTTTCCAGATTTAGTGAGCGGAAACAAGACAAAAGTAAAATGTATTATTCACCATGGAAGAACGCATCAGATAAGAACCCATCTAAGATATATAGAACACCCGATAGTCGGTGATGAGCAGTATGGCGGAAGACGGGCAAAACGTGTAATGCTTCATGCACATAAAGTAAGACTTCTGGGTATGGAGTTTGTAGCACCAGAGCCGAAGACATTTGTTCATTTTGAATAGTTAAAATGAAATGGCATGTTTACATGTTGAAATGTAGTGATGAAACCATATATACAGGCATTACTACGGATTTAAACAGAAGAGTGGAAGAACACAACAGCTCTTTAAAAGGTGCAAAGTATACCCGCACCAGAAGACCCACAGAGTTAATCTACTCTGAGCAGCATGAAGATAAAAGCTCTGCCTCCAAGCGTGAGTATGAGATAAAGCAATTCTCAAGAGTCCAAAAATTAGGATTTTTAAAATAGTGCGTATCTTTGTTGACGGAGATGCATTTCCAAACCTCCTCAAAGCAATTTTCTTTCGCCAAATTGAGAGATTAAAAATAGAAACTTTAGTCTTCTCAAACAAGCATATAACAATCGGAAAATCAGATCTTATAAGATATATAATTGTCGAGCAGGGTGCAGATGAAGCTGATAATCAGATAGCAGAAGCTATAGAAGAGGGAGATTTGGTTATTACGGCAGATATTCCTCTTGCCGATAGAACTATAAGCAAAAAAGCACATGCTATTGATCATAGAGGCGAACTCTACAGCGTGGACAATATCAAACAATATTTGGCCATGAGAAATCTAATGGAAAAAATAAGAGAGAGCGGTGAGATGACAAAAGGTCCAAAACCGTTTGACCAAAAAGATGCTCACCAGTTTGCAAATCAGCTTCATAAGTTTTTAACTAAGTATTGCAAAATTTAAAGCAAACTTAAAGTAACTTCCAGCTATAATTCGCCACTTTTTACACCCAATATAATTTAAAAGAGGAGGGTCTTATGTTTGATATATTAACAGATTCATTTACAAATGCTATTAGAAAAATTCGTTTTCATGATGATGAAAAAGCCCTTACTAAAGCTCTTGATGAGTTAAAAAAATCTCTTTTAAAAGCGGATGTAAACCATAAAGTTGTCAAAGATTTAATACTTAGTGTTCAAACAGAGACTAGAAAAAACGGAATCGGAAAAGATCAGTTTTTGGCTGCGTTAAGAGCGGCTCTTTATGAACTATTGGAAATCGGCGGAAACAGAGGCTTTATTTTTGCTTCTAAACCTCCGACCGTTATCTTAATGACCGGACTTCAAGGTTCAGGTAAAACGACTACAACCGGTAAGTTGGCTCTATACTTAAAGAACAAACAGAAAAAAGTTATGATTGTTGCAGCAGATTTACAGCGTTTGGCAGCAGTTGAGCAACTTCGCCAAATTACAACAAAAATTGAGGTTGAACTTTACGAGAATGAGAGTACAAAAAGTCCAGTTGAAGTTGTAAAAGCTGCACTACAAAAAGCAAACAGCGGCATTTACGATGTTGTGCTTATAGATACTGCAGGTCGCTTAGCGATAGATAACGAACTTATGAACGAGCTTGAAGCTGTTAAAAAAGCAGCAAATCCGAGCGAAATTTTTTATGTTGCGGACTCTCTAACAGGGCAAGATGCTATTAAAACAGCAACTACTTTTAAAGAAAAAATCGGGATTGACGGCGTAATTTTAAGTAAATATGACGGCGATTCAAAAGGTGGCGTTGCACTTGGATTGTCATCGCAAGTGCAAGTACCTCTGCGTTTTATCGGTAGCGGCGAGAAGATGGAAGACTTGGAAGTTTTTCTGCCGGATCGTGTCATAAATCGTCTTATGGGTTTTGGAGACATTGAAGGATTAGCTGAGAAAACAGCATCGGCAATTGATGAAAAACAGGCTAAAAAACTTACTTCAAAGATTAAAAAGGGTGAGTTTAACTTCAATGACTTTTTAGAGCAGATGGAAAGTATGAAGAAAATGGGAAGCATGAAATCTTTAATGGGCATGATTCCGGGTATGGGAAATATGTCTAAAGCACTTAAAGATTTTGACCTAGAAAACTCTAGCGAGCTTAAAAATATTAAAGCAATGGTCTCTTCTATGACAATGAAAGAGAGAGAAAACCCGGATCTTTTAAATAATTCTCGTAAATTAAGAATCGCTAGTGGATGTGGTCTGACTCAGGTAGAGATTAATCGTATGATAAAGCAATTTAAAAATGCCGGTAAAATGGCTAAGAGATTTTCAGGTAAGAACGGTATGAAAGATCTCCAAGCAATGATGGGGCAAATGGGCGGTGCTGGGGCACTCAGAAGATAGCCCCTTCTTTATGAGTATAAATTTATAAACTTTTAGAAGCTTATAGATTTGCATTCAAAATGCAAAATTTAACATATACAGCAAGTTGAAATATGACTTGTGCAGAGAAGGACAAAAACATGGCAACAGTAATTCGCCTCACTAGAATGGGAAGAAAAAAACAACCTTTTTACCGTATCGCGGTAACAGATTCACGCAAAAGAAGAGACGGTGGTTGGATTGAACTAATTGGACATTACAATCCAATGGTAGCAGAGAAAACAATGGTTGTTGATAATGAAAGATTGGATTACTGGTTAAGCGTTGGTGCTAAAATGAGTGATCGCGTTAAAAAGATAACAGGTCGTTAATATGATAGCTGATTTTGTCGCACAATTTGCAAGGCTTATAGCATCTTACCCTGTTGATGTAAGAGTTGAGGTAAAAGAGGGCGATGAAGTAACTGAGATTCTGCTCTATGCAAATCAGGCTGACATAGGCAAGTTGATTGGCAAAGAGGGTAAGATGATTGGTGCAATCAAGACAGTTATCTCTGGTTGCAAAGCTAAAGATGGCGTGAGTTACCGTATTAATGTCGAAGCAATTAAGTAAATTACTTCACATTGCTACAATCGGCAAAACTGTCGGTTTAAAAGGCGATATGAAACTTCATATTCAAAGTGACTTTCCGGAGCAGTTTAAGAAAGGGTCTTCTTTTTTTATAGACGCAGATGCAAGCTTAACTCTTAGTGAAGTCAATTTAGAAAAAGGTCTTGTGAAAATAGCAGGATGTAGTTCACCTGAAGAAGCTAAAAAATTTACTAACAAAAAATTATACACAACATTAGAGAGAACAAGAGCAGAATGCCACTTAGAAGATGGTGAATACTTTTGGTTTGATATTGAGGGTTGTAGTGTAGTTGAAGACGGTAAAGTTCTTGGTATTGTTGAAGAGATAGAAAGAATCTCCACAACAAATTATTTAAGTGTAAAAACTGATGAAACTTTGGTAAAAGAGGGTTTTGCAAAAAGCTTTTTAATCCCTTTTAATAAGCCTTTTAAGATAAATGCTGACATAAAAGAAAAAATCATAACCGTAAGCGGTGCTATGGATATTTTAGAAGCTTCATAATGAAATTTACTTTTGTAACTCTTTTTCAAAATATAGTAGAGGGATATTTTCAAGACTCTATTTTAAAAAGAGCGATTGAGAAAGATATCTTACATATAGAGTATATAAATCCAAGAGACTTTAGTAACTCTAAACATGGTAAGGTTGATGATACAGCAGTTGGGGGCGGTGCCGGAATGGTAATGAATCCTCAACCGCTGTATGATTCTTTAAATAATTTAAAAATTAAAAATAGGGATGTTCATCTTATTTTTTTAACTCCTGTCGCAAAGCCTTTTAGGCAGAATGATGCTAAAAGATTGGCAAAAAAATCCCATATAGCTTTTGTGAGTGGAAGATATGAGGGAATTGATGAGAGAGTTATTGAAAAGTACGCTGATGAGGTTTTTAGCATCGGCGATTATATTTTAACCGGTGGAGAGCTAGCTTCTTTAGTTATTTGCGATGCCATCTCCAGGAATGTGGACGGTGTTCTTGGTAATAGCGACTCTTTAACTATAGAGAGTTTTGAAACAAACCTCTTAGAAGCGCCGTCTTTTTCAAAACCGGAAAATTATGAAAACAATAGTGTTCCATCAGAATACTTAAAGGGAAATCATAGTAAAATTCGCTCACTAAAATTAGCTCTGTCTGAATGTAAGACTAGATTCTTCAGACCGGAGCAGCTTTTAAAGCATAGAACAAGGAAATCTTATGAGAAATAAGTACATAGAAAACTTTGAAAAAGCGCAAGTAGCTGGGAAAAATATCCCAGATTTTCGTGCTGGTGATACTGTTCGTTTGGCAGTAACAATTACGGAAGGTGACAAAACTCGTGTACAAAATTACGAGGGTGTTTGTATTGCAAAAAGAGGTCAAGGTACTGGTCAAACTATTACAGTTCGTAAAATTGGCGCTAACAGTATAGGAATTGAGAGAATATTCCCACTTTATAGTGACTCGATTAGTGAAATAGCAGTGATTCGTCGTGGTCGTGTTCGTCGCGCTAAACTGTTTTATTTGCGTGATCTTGCTGGTAAAAAAGCTCGTATCAAAGAACTTAGAAGAAAATAATCTTCTAAGTCCGCTCTACTTTACTGCTCTTATCCTTAAAATAAATTATACATTTGATTAACAATTCCAATCTTGTCTCAGTTTCTATCTAAACTTAATTTAGAAATCTTTTTGCTTATTTCATTGAAAAATAGTTTAATATGGGGTTTTATATCCTCAAGTGGCACGACTAGTATCCAAGTGCTTTTCTAGTCTATTGTTTATGATTAAATATCTAATAATGGTAAAACTATAATTTGTATATATTATATAATGTATATATATTCTTTAAAAGAAATAGCATATAATTTAGTTAAAATTAAATTTAATATCAGTTAAAAAAAACTTTTCCCAAATACCCACAAATTTTAAGAACTATTTAAGCAACATCCCCCTATAATTCCCATCCACAAACACAGAGACCTAAAGTTTAGGACCTGAAGAAGCCTCAAGTAGAGGTTTTAAGAGAGTTTGAAGATCATTGAAAACTAAGCAAGTAAATAGACTGTATAACTTTGAAA
>Ga0209726_10002154_pt1 | contig 29851 bp, 19 predicted proteins | sample Subgrocontami54m_FD_187453 | JGI IMG/M metagenome (GOLD analysis project Ga0209726, IMG submission 187453) | Subsurface groundwater microbial communities from S. Glens Falls, New York, USA - GMW46 contaminated, 5.4 m (SPAdes) (version 3) | ecosystem: Environmental > Aquatic > Deep subsurface >... | reverse complement strand
CGCCACAGCGCGAACGCGGCGGCGCATAATTCGGCCGGAGCGCGCGCGGCGACATCGGCGGGCGGCACATGAAGGTAGAGCTCGGCGACGAACCGCCGCGCGCCGGCGCGATCGGCGGCGGCGAACGCGGCGAACATCGTGTCGACGAGCGCCGCGGCATCGTCGACGAGCCTGGCCTTGGTTGCCTCGATCGCGCTCGTCAAATCCGCCACCTCGCGCTCATCTCCCCGGTTTGCCGCCCGGGTTTTTGCCGCCTGGGTTTTGCCGCCTGGGTTTTATCGGGCGGAGACTCGCCCGCCGACCCCGCGCAGGCAAGCGGTTTCCCGTCCAGCCCGGCGCGCGAACCAGGCGAGGGCAGATGCGAATCGACGCTGGAAAACCGGGCCGCGCTTGGAGATGATGCGCGGACCGGCGCGGGCGGCTCGGCCCGCCGGCGCGGCGACCACAAGCGGGTTTGGGCTTGGACCGATCAGTCGTGCGCTCCGCCATCAGGCGGCTCCGATCGTTTCTCAACCACGGCATCGTGTATTGGCTGCCGCTCGCCACGCTGCTTGTCGCCGCGCTCGCCCGGCTGGCGATCCCCGATGTCCTCGACCGGGTGTCGATGCTCGCCTTTGACGGGTTCCAGCGCGCGCTGCCGCGCGAGACCACCGAACTGCCGGTCCGCATCGTCGCGATCGACGACCGCGCGCTCGCCGCGGTCGGTCAGTGGCCGTGGCCGCGCGGCGCGCTCGCGGAACTGATCGATAAATTGCGCGAGGCCGGCGCCGGGGTCGTCGTGGTCAATTTATTGCTCAGCGAACCCGACCGCACCTCGCCGCAGATGCTGATCCCGCTATTGGTCCGGGGCGGGGCCGCCGAGGACGATTCGAAGCGGCTGGTGGCGACGATGCCCGACCCGGACCAGCGCCTCGCCGATTCGGTCGCCAAATCGCCGGTCGTGCTCGGCTACAGCCTTGGCGACACCGAGGGCAACGCCCCCTTGGTCACCAAGGCCGGCTTCGCCTTCGCCGCCGCGGCCGGCGCCGACCCGCTGCGCTATGTGTCGTCCTATCGCGCCGCGCTCGGCGGTCTGCAGCCGTTGCAGAAGGCGGCCGCGGGCAACGGCTTTGTCAACCAGCATCGCCAATCGGACAACGTCGTGCGGCGGATGCCGCTTATCTTTCGCCTGGGCGACAAGCCGGTGGCCTCGATGGCGGCCGAGACCTTGCGCGTCGCCACCGGCGCGCGCAGCTATGTCGGCCGCGCCGCCGGCGCCAATCGCGAAAAAAGCTTCGGCGAGAACACCGGGCTGACCGAGATCAAGATCGGTCCGTTGCGGGTGCCGACCGACGGCGCGGGGCGGGTCTGGCTGCATTACGCCAAGCCGGACCCCGGACGCTATATTTCGGCCGCGGACATCCTGGCTGGCACCTTCGACCGCCAGCGGATCGAGGGCAACATCGTGCTGATCGGCGCGACCGCGGCGGGGCTCAACCCGCTGTACGCGACCTCGATCGGCACCGACATGCCGGGGGTCGAGATCCACGCCCAATTGATCGAGCAAATATTGCAGGGCAGTTTTCTGGCGCGCCCGGATTGGATCGGCGGCGGCGAAATCCTGTTTACCGTGCTGGCCGGTATCCTGCTGATCGTGCTGATGCCGCGGCTCGGCGCCGTCGCCAGCGCGGGGGTCGGCGGGATCGCGATCGCCGCCGCCGCCGCGACCTCGTGGTTTGCGTTCCGCGACGAGCACGTGCTGGTCGACCCGGTCTATCCGATCGTCGTGCTGATGATCGTCTATCTGCTCGCCACCCTGGTCGGCCATCGCCACACCGAGCGGCGCCAGCGCGAAATCCGCCAGGCGTTCTCGCGCTATATGTCGCCGCATTACGTCGAGCTGTTGGCGAAGGACCCGGACAAACTGGTGCTCGGCGGCGAATTGCGGATCATGACGATCATGTTCTGCGACATCCGTGGCTTTACCACCCTGTCGGAGGGGCTCGGGGCGCACGAGCTGACCGAATACGTCAACAGCTTTCTGACGCCGATGACCGAGATCGTGCTGGAACACAAGGGCACGATCGACAAGTTCATCGGCGATTGCGTGATGGCGTTCTGGAACGCGCCGCTCGACGATCCCGACCACGCCAAGAACGCGGTCATGGCCGCGCAGGCGATGCGCCGCCGGGTCGCCGAGCTCAACGCGGCCTGGGCGGAAGAGGCGCGCCGGGGCGGCGTGCCGCACCGGCCGCTGCGCGTCGGCATCGGCATCAACACAGGGGAATGCTGCGTCGGCAATTTCGGCTCGCATCAGCGCTTCGACTATTCGCTGCTCGGCGACCCGGTGAACATCGCCGCCCGGCTCGAAAGCCTGACCAAGATTTACGGGGTCGAGCTGATCATGGGCGAGGAGACCGCCGCCCGGCTCGACCGCGCCCATCTGGTCGAGCTCGACCTGGTCGCGGTCAAGGGCAAGACCCAGGCGGTGCGCATCTTCACGATGCCGCCGCAGCCGATCGAGACCGACGAGTTCCGCGCCCACCACGCGGCCCTGCTGGCGGCCTATCGCGGACGCGACTGGGCCGGCGCGCTGGGCATGCTGGAGGACGATTCGCTGGCGGCCGAAACCGAGATGGCCCCGGTCTATGAATTGTTCCGCGAGCGAATCACCGAACTGCAAACCCACGCGCCGCCGAGCAACTGGGACGGGGTGTTCGTCGCCGAGGAGAAATAAAAGGGCCGTGTCGATCGGCCGCAGTCGAGGAGGCGCCTACGAAAGTGCCATCACCTGATGTTAATGACGATTTTTACGACAATTAACGCTAAATCCGACTTCATTCGCGCAACCGCTTTTGTAATAGTAAAGCACGGGGGAAGCGCGGCCCTGGCGGGAAAATTTTTCCGCCGCGGCGCCGACAGGAAAGAAAAAGGCCGGCAGCGACGTTGTCGTTCCGGGAGGTCGCAGGAAGATGGGTGTCATGGAATTTCAGGTCTGCCGACAAGGTCGCGACGCGCGCTGGGTGGTCAGGCTCGGCAATGCCGTCTACGGCGCCTATCTGGACAAGGAGCAGGCCCTGCTCGACGCGGTCGACGCGGCCCGCGACGCGTTGCAGGCCGGGCACGAAGCGCAGGTCTGGCTGCGCGAGCGAGCGACCGCCGCGCGCATCTTCTGACGCCGCCGTTTCCGTCGTCGACTAGAGTCAGCCTCCGGCGAAATCAGCCGAGCGCCGCGAGCATCTCGGCGCTGACCAGGGTGACGCCGCCCTCGCTGCGGTAGAACCGCCGCGCGTCGAGCTCGGGGTCCTCGCCGATCACCAGCCCTTCCGGGATCTGACAGCCGCGATCGACCACCACCTTGGTCAGGCGCGCGTAGCGGCCGACATCGACCTCGGGCAGCAGCACCGCCTCGCGCGCGCGGGCGTGCGAGTTGAGCCGGCAGATCGAGAACAGCAACGAGCGCGACACATGCGCGCCCGAGATGATGCAACCGCCCGATACCATCGAGTCGACCGCCATACCGCGGCGATCATCGTCGTCGAAGACGAATTTCGCCGGCGGCAATTGCTGCTGATAGGTCCAGATCGGCCAGTTCGGATCGTAGATGTCGAGCGACGGCACCGGGCTGACGAGGTCGAGATTGGCCGCCCAATAGGCGTCGATCGTGCCGACGTCGCGCCAATAGGGCTCGGCCTCGGGCGTGGTCTTGACGCAGCTTTCCTCGAACGGATGGGCGGAGGCGAGGCCGCGGGCGACGATGTGCGGGATCACGTCCTTGCCGAAATCGTGGCTCGAGCCCGGGTCTTGATGATCGCGCTCGAGCTCGGCATAGAGGAAATCGGCCGAGAAGATATAGATGCCCATGCTCGCCAAGGCCCGGTCGGGCTTGCCGACCATCGCCGGCGGCACCTCCGGCTTTTCGAGGAAGCTCTTGATCTTCCAGGAATCGTCGACGTCCATGACGCCGAATTCGGTGGCCTGCGCGATCGGCACCTCGATGCACGCGACCGTGCAATCGGCGCGGCTGTCGAGGTGGTTCGCCAGCATGTGCGAGTAATCCATCTTGTAGATGTGATCACCCGCCAGAACGACGAAGTATTCGGGCCGCGCCGCGCGCAGGATATCGAAATTCTGATACACCGCGTCGGCGGTGCCGCGATACCAGGTGACCTCGTCGAGCCGCTGTTGCGCCGGCAGCAGATCGAGAAACTCGTTCATCTCCGGGCGCAGAAACGACCAGCCCATCTGCAGATGCCGCAACAGGCTGTGCGCCTTGTACTGGCTCAATATGCCGATCCGGCGGATGCCCGAATTGAGGCAGTTCGACAGCGCGAAATCGATGATCCGGAACTTGCCGCCGAAGAACACCGCCGGTTTTGCCCGGCGGTCGGTCAATTGCTTGAGCCGGCTGCCGCGGCCGCCGGCGAGCACCAGCGCGATCGCCCGCCGCGCCAGCCTCTGTTGGATCCGATCCGCCGACAGCATGTGCGCCTCCTGGGTTGGCTAGAAACCGGCGCTCACGCGACCACGCTCGGCCGCAGACGCCCGGTGATCCCGGGGATGTCGCCGATGGAAGCGGCCGCTGCCGCGAGCGGAGCAAGCGCCGTGCCGGCGGAGACACCGTGATGGGCGGGATCGGGCTCGTAGGTTTCAAGATAAACGCGCAGGGTGGCCCCCTCGGTTCCGGTTCCCGACAGCCGGTAGACGATGCGCGCGCCGTCGGCGAAGCCGATTCGGATGCCCTGATGCGCGGCGGTCGAGCCGTCGACCGGATCGGTATAGGCGAAATCGTCGGCGTCGACGATCTCGGCGGCGCCATAGGCTTGCCCGCGCAATACCGGGAGGCGGGCGCGCAGGCGCTCGATCAGCCGGTTCGCCGCCTCGCCGTCCAGCCCCTCGTAATCATGCCGAAGGTAGAAATTGCGCCCGAAACGGCGCCAGTGATCGGCCAATATCGCCGCCGCCGGCTCGCGCCGCACAGCGAGGATATTGAGCCAGAACAGCACCGCCCACACCCCGTCCTTTTCGCGCACATGGTCGGAACTGGTGCCGGCGCTTTCCTCGCCGCACAGGCCGATCCGCCCGGCATCGAGCAGAGAACCGAAATATTTCCACCCGGTCGGGGTCTCGTAGCACTCGACGCCGAGCGCGGCGGCGACCCGGTCGACCGCGCGGCTGGTCGGCATCGAGCGCGCCACGCCGGGCAGGCCCGTCTTGAACCACGGCACCAGCCCGGCATTGGCGGCGAGCACCGCGAGGCTGTCGCTGGGGCTGATCACGCAATTGCGCCCGACCACCATGTTGCGGTCGCCGTCGCCGTCGGAGGCGGCGCCGAAATCGGGGCCATCCGGCGCGGCGAGCAGGCGGATCAGCGGGGCGGCGTAGATCGGGTTCGGATCGGGGTGAATGCCACCGAAATCGGGTTTGGGCTCGGCGTTGATCGCGGTGCCGGCCGGCGCGCCGAGGCGGCGCTCGAATATCTCGGTCGCATACGGTCCGGTGACCGCGTGCATCGCGTCGAAGCACAGCCGGAACCCGCCGCGGAACAATTCGCGCAGGCGGTCGAAATCGAAAATCCGCTCCATCAATTCGGCGTAATCGGCGACCGGATCGATGGTCTCGATCGTCATCGCCCCCAGCCGCGACGTGCCCAGACGGTCGAGCGGCACGGAAGCCGCCTCGATCGTGCGATAGGCGGCGATGCGCCGGGTCCGGCGATAGACCGCCTCGGTCACCCGTTCCGGCGCCGGGCCGCCATTGGCGATGTTGTATTTGATCCCGAAATCGCCGTCGGCGCCGCCCGGGTTGTGGCTCGCCGACAGGATTATCCCGCCAAAGGCGCCGCGCTCGCGGATCACCGCGCTCGCCGCCGGGGTCGAGAGCAGCCCGTCGCGCCCGACCACCAGCCGGGCGACCCCGTTGGCCGCGGCCATGCGGATGATGGTCTGGATCGCGATGTCGTTGAAATAGCGCCCGTCGCCGCCGAGCACCAATGTCTTGCCGGCGACACCGTCGCCGACCGCCTCGGGCAGCGCGTCGAACAGCGATTGGACGAACGCCTCGGCATATCCCGGCTGCCGAAACACCGCGACCTTCTTGCGCAAACCGGAGGTGCCCGGCCGCTGATCCGGGAACGGGGTGACGGGAATGCTCAGAATCGTCATCTTTCCTCTGCGCCGGAACCGCCCGGCGAGCCTATCGCAATCGCGGCGGCGCGGCGAGAGGAAGGGATTTGAACCGGGTCAGACCGCCCCGGTAGGGGGCGGCGCGATCACCGCGAGACGATGCGATATCGGCCGCACTCGTTGGCGTTGCCGCCGTGGACCCGCACGCAGCGGTCGCGCAGGGTTTCGACAAACGACAGCGCGCTGCCGTTCCATCCGGCGAAAGCGGCGCGATCGGGCGAGTCGAGCATCCCGCTCAACTGCCGGCCGACCTCGTGGCGGTGATAGATCTCGCGCGCGAACGGCAATGCCATCACCGTCACCAGGCCAAGCGCGATCCCGGTCCCGAATACCCGCTTCAACATCGTCCCGGCCCCCCGTCATCACTACCGGCTCTCCCCCGAGAACCGTCTCCGCGCTATTGGTAGTCGCGAAAAATTAACGATGATTTACCGGGGTTTCCGATCCGTCATTCCGGGACAGCCCAAAGGGTTGGACCCGGAATCCAAGACGCAGCCCACACCCGCGCTTACGGTGTTCCTGGGTTCCGGGCTCGCTGCTTGGCAGCGCCTCGGAATGACCAACCATCAGCGATTCACAAAATAAACCGGGACAGATCGGCGTTTTGCGCCAGGCTTCCGACGCGCTCGGCGACATAGGCCTCGTCGATCGCGATGGCGGTGCCGGCGGGCTGGTCGGACGCGGTAAAGCTGATTTCCTCGAGCAGCCGTTCGAGGATCGTGTGCAGACGGCGCGCGCCGATGTTTTCGACCGTGGCGTTGATCTGTTCGGCGAGGCGGGCGATCTCGGCGATCGCGTCGGGCCGGAATTCGAGCTCGACCCCCTCGGTCTTCAGCAATGCGACGTACTGCTTGATCAGGCTGGCCTCGGGCTCGACCAGGATGCGCTCGAAATCGGCGCGGCCGAGCGCCTTTAATTCGACCCGGATCGGCAATCGCCCCTGCAATTCGGGCAAGAGGTCGGACGGCTTGGCGAGGTGGAATGAGCCGGAGGCGATGAACAGGATATGATCGGTGCGAACCGCCCCGTGCTTGGTCGCGACCGTGGTGCCCTCGATCAACGGCAAGAGGTCGCGCTGGACCCCCTCGCGGCTGACATCGGCGCCGCCGGCGCCGCCGGCTCGCTCACCGCGCCCGCAGACCTTGTCGATCTCGTCGAGAAAGACGATGCCGTTCTGCTCGACCGCGGCGATCGCCTCGCGCACGACCATGTCCTGGTCGAGCAGCTTGTCGCTCTCCTCGGCCAGCAGCATCCGGTGGCTCTCGGCGACCGTGACCTTCTTGGGCTTGGCGCGGGTGCCGAAGGTCTTGCCGAAGATGTCGCCGAGATTGACCATGCCCATCTGCGCGCCCGGCATCCCCGGAATCTCGAAGGTCGGCAGGCCCGACGCCGCGTTCTCCTGGACCGAGATCTCGATCTCGCGCTCATCGAGCGTGCCCTCGCGCAGCAATTTGCGGAATTTCTGGCGGGTGTCGGGGCTGGCGGTCTCGCCGACCAGCGCATCGAGCACGCGTTCCTCGGCGGCGAGTTCCGCCTTGGAGGCGACGTCCTTGCCGAGCCGGTCGCGGGTCATGCCGATCGCGATCTCGACCAGATCGCGGGCGATCTGCTCGACATCGCGGCCGACATAGCCGACTTCGGTGAACTTGGTCGCCTCGACCTTGAGGAACGGGGCCTGGGCGAGCCGCGCCAGCCGTCGGGCGATCTCGGTCTTGCCGCACCCGGTCGGGCCGATCATCAGGATGTTCTTGGGTAGCACCTCGTCGCGCAACGCGGGTTCGAGCTGCTGGCGCCGCCAGCGATTGCGCAAGGCGATCGCGACGGCGCGCTTGGCGTCGTCCTGGCCGACGATATAGCGGTCGAGCTCGGAGACGATCTCGCGCGGGCTGAACGATGTCGTCTGGGTCAAAGCGGCAGCTTCTCCAGGGTGATCTTGTCGTTGGTGTAAATGCAGATCGACGCGGCGATCGCCATCGCGCGCCGCGCCACGGTCTCGGCGTCGAGCCCATCGATGTCGATCAGCGCGCGCGCCGCCGCCAGCGCGTAGCCGCCGCCCGAGCCGATGCCGATGATCCCGTCCTCGGGTTCGAGCACGTCGCCGGTGCCGGACAGAATCAGCGAGACGTTGGCGTCGGCGACCGCCATCATCGCCTCCAGCCGCCGCAGATAGCGGTCGCTGCGCCAATCCTTGGCGAGCTCGACGCAGGCGCGGGCGAGCTGGCCCGAATACTGCTCGAGCTTGCCCTCCAGCCGCTCGAACAGGGTGATCGCGTCGGCGGTCGTGCCGGCGAACCCGGCGATCACCGAGCCGCCCGCCAGCCGCCGCAATTTGCGCGCGTTCGACTTGACCACGGTCTGGCCCATCGTGACCTGACCGTCGCCGGCGACGACCACCTCGCCGCCCTTCCGCAGGCAGAGGATCGTCGTGCCGTGCCATGCGGTGTCGTCGGATATGGGTGCCATGTTGGTCGGAAAGCCGATCTCTCGGCGGCGCGATCCTCGCCGCAGCCCAGATGTAAGAAGAGCGGCGGCGCCGTCAAGCCGACCGATGCCGGCCAAATGTCGGGCAAGATCATATTCTGTAAACATTTGCCACGGTAGTGTACGTTCAATGATCGTCATCGCTATTGCTGGCAATAGCATGTAGCGGCCGCAAATGACGCGCCCGCAGTTGGGCCGGATGCGAACCTCAGCCAACACTTCAGCCAAGACTCAGGGATCGGAAGACCGCGACAATGATCAGATTGTCGGTTTTCTCGGTCCCGCCGGCGCGGCCCGCGGTGGGTCGGCGCGCGACCGCGCGGACGAACCGGCGACGGCAGCCCTCTCCGCGGCGCTCGCTCCCACCCCGCCGCCAGCCCAGGCCAAGCCGGAGCGCCCCACGCCGGGACCACGACAGCTGGGGCCACAACAGCCGGAACGCTTGGCCGCCGGCACTCCCGGATCGGTCTACCACACCGCGGTCGAGCTGTGCGCCACCCTGACCCGGGACAAGGTGCTGATGGTCGGCTGGGTGTTCGACCCGTCCGGCGCGGTGACGAGCCTGTCGGTGCTCGCCGGCGCCGCCGGGAACGCCGATCATCAAGCCGTCGTGCGCAACTACCGCGCCGACATCCTGCGCGGCTTCGACGTGCTCAACAGCCCCGCCCAATGCGGCTTTGTCGCGGTCGCCACGACCGGCGGCGCGGAGCTGCCGGACACCGCGGAATTGCGCTTCGACGGCCCGCTCGGCCCGGGGCACATGACGATACCGGTCGCCGACGTCAGCGGCGATTTCACGGGGTTCGTCGAGGGGCTGGCGCTGTCGTTCGACGCCGAGACGCGGCTGACGATCTTCGAATTGATCGCCGCCACCGGCGCCCTCGCCACGCTCGGCCCGCTCGAGCGCCAGCGGCTGATCTCGGCGTGGAACCGGACCGTCGCCGAAGCGCCGACCGAAATCATCGATCCGATCACGGCGACGCGGTTGCACGTCGACGCGGCGGTGCAGCTCGGGTCCTACGGCGTTCTCGTCAACGGCTGGCGCAATTCCGGCCGGAGCCCGATCGCGGCGGTCGATTTCGTCCAGGTCGGCGGCACCCGCCAGCGAGCCTCGGATGCCTGGGTCGCGATGGATCGGCCCGACGTGACCCGGTCGTTGCGGGAATCGGGCGAAGCCGCCGCCTCGGACGAGCCCGGCTTTTTGTTCATCGCGCCGGTCGCCGACGACGTCACGCGGCAGCTGACCTATCTCGCCGCCACCCTCGCGGACGGCAGGGTGCGCCGGATGCGGCTCGACCCGGCCCCATCGCCGTCGGACCCACTCGCGGTGGTAAAGGCGGTGCTGATGAGCTTTGACGACAACGAGCGTCACCTGATCAAATTGCTGAACGCCCAGATCGGCCCGACCGTCCGCGCGATCTGGGACGCGCGCGCCCTCACCACCCCCGAGACCGTCGAGCTCAGCTTTGGCGAGCAGCCGCCCGACCCCGAGGTCTCGATCATTGTTCCGATCTACGGCCGCTATGATTTCATCGAGTTCCAGATCGCGCTGTTCGTCGACGATCCGGCGATGCACCGGGCCGAATTGATCTATGTGATCGACGATCCGTCAATCTATGACCAGGCGCGCCAGTTCTGCGCCCAGATCGCCCCGATCTACGAGCTGCCGTTCCGGGTGTTGTACCAGAAGTGCAACCGCGGCTTCGCCGGGGCGAACAATTTCGGCGCTCGGCACGCGCGCGGCAAAAAGCTGCTGCTGCTGAATTCCGACGTGTTCCCGATCGCGCCGGGCTGGCTCCCGGCGCTGGCCAAAACCTATGATTCGCTGCCCGATTGCGGCGCGCTCGCGCCCAAGTTGCTGTACGAAGACGGCAGCATCCAGCATGCCGGCATCGCCTTCGCGCACTACCCGCCCTGGGGCGATATGTGGGTCAACGACCACCCGCTGAAGGGCCAGCCTGACGATGGCGAGGCCAATAATGGCGGGGCAGATGGCGGCGGGGCCGAAGAGCCGATCGAATTTCCGGCCGTCACCGCCGCCTGCCTGATGATCGACCGCGAATTGTTCCGCCAGGTCGAGGGTTTCTCGGAGGACTATATCGTCGGCGATTTCGAGGATACCGATCTGTGCCTGAGATTGCGCCAATCGGGCCGTCGCAACTGGCTGGTGCCGACGGTGAAGCTCTACCATCTCGAACGGCAGTCGCAGGCCGGCGGCGCCCACGCGCCGTGGCGCGCCAACCTGACCCTGTACAATTGCTGGGTCCACCACGCGCGCTGGCACGACACGATCACCGCGCTCGCCGCCACTCAAGGAGCGAGGCGGTGAAACGCATCCTGATCATCGCGCACGGGCACCCGCAGCTCAGCATCGGCGGCGGCGAGATCGCCGCCTATCGGCATTGCCTGGCATTGCGGAGGCAGGGCTACGAGGTCCTCTTTATCGGCTGGGTAAGGGAGGAATCGGGCCGCGCCGGCACCCCGTTCAGCGTGCTGCCCGGTCACCCGCAGGACATCCTGTTTCACTCGAACACGTTCGATTATTTTCTGCTGTCGCAAAGGGCCAAGAGCCTTGTCCACAATGGTTTCCGCAGCCTGTTGGACCGGTTTCAGCCGGACCTGGTCCATTTCCATCATTATCTGCATCTCGGGCTCGAATTGATCCGCGAGGTACGCAAATATTCCGCGACGATACCGATCGCCCTGACCCTGCATGAGTTCATCGCGATCTGTCACCACGACGGACAGATGGTCAAAACCAACGGCGCGCCGTGCCTACGCAGTTCGAGCCTCGACTGCCACCATTGCTTTCCGTCGCGCTCGCCGCAGGATTTCTTTCTGCGGGAACTCTACGTCAAATCGTATTTCGACCTGGTCGACATGTTCGTCGCGCCGAGCCGGTTTCTGATGCAGCGCTATATCGATTGGGGCATCGCGCCCGACCGCATCGCCATGATCGAGAACGGCCAGCCCGACGAGGCGGCGGTCGCCGAGCCGGACGGAGCGGTCGACGCCGAGCGCCTGTGCCGGGTCTTCGCCTTTTTCGGGCAGATCTCGCGGCTCAAGGGGATCTTCGTGCTGCTCGACGCGGCCAAGGCGTTGCCGAGGAAACTCCAGCGCCGGATCCGCATCGAGATCAACGGCTCGATGCAGCATCAGTCCGACGAGTTCACCGCCCGCTTTCGCGCCGCGGTCGACGAGGCCGGCGACTGCGTCCACTTCAACGGCTCGTATCGGTCGGAGGAGATCCCGCGTCTGATGCGCGGCGTCGGCTGGATCATGGTCCCGTCGGTGTGGTGGGAGAACTCGCCGCTGGTGATCCAGGAAGCATTCAATTGCCGGCGCCCGGTGATCTGCTCGGATATCGGCGGGATGGCGGAAAAGGTGCGCGACGGCGAAACCGGGATGCATTTCCGCATGGGCAACGCCGGCGATCTCGCGGCGCGGATCGAGACCGCCGCCGACCCCGAATTGTGGCGAGAATTGCACGGCCGGATCGAGCCGCCCCCCGGTCTCGGCGAAACCATGCAGCAGCATTTGGCGCTGTATCGGCGGATCGGTGCATCGCGAGCGCGCGCGGCGGCGGCAAGGGCGGCGGAATAAGCCCGAGCCGAATCAGCGTATCGAGATACATATCGCACGACTTATCGCGAAGACTGGTTATCGCGAAGACTGGCTATCGCGAAGAAGCTGGTTATCGCGAAGAAGCTGGGGGATCGGCTGATGCCAAGCCTCGAATGGAATCGGCAGACCTGGAACGGCCGCTACGATTGGAGCGGTCGCGGAGAGGAGTGGAGCGCGCCGTGGGGCGGCAGCGAGCCACAATGGTTCGGCGCGCTGTTTCCGCGGCTGCACCGGATATTGCCGGCCGGCGCGGTGCTGGAGATCGCCCCCGGTTTTGGGCGCTGGACCAAGTTCCTGTTGCCGCTGTGCGACACCTATCTGGGGATCGATTTGTCGGCGCAATGCGTCGACGCCTGCCGAGAGGTGTTCGCGGCCGCCTCCCATGCCACGTTCGCGCAGAATGACGGGCGGGTGCTGGACGCGGCCCCGGCGGCGAGTTTCGACCTCGTCTTTTCGTTCGATTCGCTGGTCCACGCCGAGATCGACATTCTCGAAGCCTATATTCCGCAGATATTGCAAAAGCTGACACCGGCCGGGGTCGCGTTCATCCACCACTCGAATTTCCGCGATGCCGGCAAGAACCTGCTGAACCCGCACTCGCGCGCGACATCGGGGTCGGCCGCGCGCGTCGCCCAGATGGTCGAGCAGCACGCCGGCAAGGTGCTGGTGCAGGAACTTGTCAACTGGGGCGATCCGGTATTGCATGATTGCATCACGACGTTCGGCAACGCCGCCGCCTATCGCGACGTTACCCCAGCATATCTGGCCAATCCGGAGTTCATCGCCGAAGCCTCGATCATCCGGCGTTTCCATAGCCATTATTGCCACATCGACGCGGCGGGCTGATCGGCCCACGGGACCCAGCGCCGATGTAAGACGAGGTTAACCGGCGCCGGCTCATACTGGCATCTTTCGTCGGTCGGGATCGATCCGACCGGCATCACCGACCGAGCCTGGCAGAAGGAAGCGGCTTCCGTGAGAACGCAACCAGCGCAAGAGATGCCGAACTGGGCCTCGACCGAGACGGCGGCGCCGGCGGGCACGCGATCGCGCGCCCCGGTTGCGTCGAACCTGCCCGCGACCGCCGCCGACATCGATGCGCGGGCGCGGCTGATCGTCCTCGGTGAGGGATTGTACGCGCTCGGCCTCGGCGGGATGACCCACGGCGCGAACGCCGCCGCGGGGGTCGCGCTGCCGGCGGTGCATGTGTCGGCGCCCCCCTCCGACGATTACGACCTCGTCGAGATCGCGACGAGCTCGGGCGAGCTCGCCAACTGGTTCGGCGCCGAGAGCGGAGCCGTCGTGGTCAAATCGCCGCCCGGCGGCGGGGTCGTGATGTTGACCGTTTACGGGCCGGCCGAGGCGGCGGCCGCCCTTACCGTCGATGTCCGCCGTCTCGACGCGCCGCATGGCGCCGTGCCGCCGCCGGCCGCGACGCGGCGTGAGCCGCCGCGCCCGGCCCCCGCCGCGGCGACGCGCGAGATTCGCAGCGAAATCGTCTTGCACATCGAGCGCGAGGGCGACCGCCGCTTCGCGGCCCAGGGCTGGGCCGGCAACCGCGGCCGGCGTCTGCGCGTCGAAGCCTTCAGCATCCGGCCGCTCGAGGAGCTGCTGCCCGGCGATATCGAATACAAGGCGTTTGGCCCGGACGGCCGCGAGACCCCGTGGGTCAGCGACGCCAAATTATGCGGCACGCGCGGGCGGGGCCTGCCGCTGACCGGGTTCGCGGCACGCCTCGCGCCGCATCTGCGCGACCGCTTTGACATCGTTTACGAGGGCGCCTTTTTCGACAGCGGGGTCAGCGGGCCGCACCGCGACGGCGAGCCCTGCCTGCCGACGGTATCCGACGATCCGCTCGAGGCGATCAATCTGCGCGTGATCGAGCGTGGAGCCGGTTAGCACCGGGGGTGCCGCGCTGCGCCGGGAACACCCCCGGGAGCAGCTCGTGCTCAACGTCGGCTGCGGCTATCCGCTGCGGCAGCGGCTGCATCCGCTGTTCCAGGGACCGGAATGGCGCGAGATCCGGCTCGATATCGACCCCGCGGTCAATCCCGACATCGTCTGCTCGATCATCGACATGAGCCCGGTCGCGACCGATTCGGTCGACGCGGTGTGGTCGTCGCACAATCTCGAGCATCTGCACCGGCACGAGGTGCCGTTGGCGTTGGCCGAGTTCATTCGGGTATTGCGGCCGCGCGGGCTGTTGCTGATCACCCTGCCCGACCTGCAAAAGGCCGCCGCGCTCGTCGCCGAGGACGGGCTGGAGGACGAGGCCTATAAATCGCCGGCCGGGCCGATCTCGCCGCTCGACATGATCTTTGGGCACACCGCGTCGCTGGCGCGGGGCCGAGCCTATATGGCGCACAAATGTGGGTTCACCGCGAAGACCCTGCGTTCCCTGCTCGCCAGCACCGGCTTCGTCGATCTGGAATTGCGGCGGAGCGAGTTCGACCTGTGGGCGCGAGCCCACAAGCCGGCGCCCTAACCCCGCCCTCCACGGTACGATCCGGCGATGAACTGGCTTTTCATCCACCAGAATTTTCCGGCGCAGTACGTACACGTCGCCCGCTACCTGGCGGCGCAGGGCGACCGCGTCTGCTTTATCACCCAGCAGAAGGAGCGCGAGATCGAGCGCGTGCGCAAGATCGTCTACGCGCCGCGCCGGCAGAATTCGCGGGTGCATCCGTTTGTCCGCGAGTTCGAGGCCTCGATCGAAAACGGCCTCGCCGTCGCGCAGATCTGCGAGGCGTTGAAGCGCGAGGGGTTTCAGCCCGACATGGTGATCGGCCATAACGGCTGGGGCGAGACGCTGTACGTCAAGGATTGCTGGCCGTCGACGCCGCTCTTGAGCTATTTCGAGTTCTTCTATCACGCCACCGGCACCGACCTCGATTTCGACCCGGAATTCCCGCCCAACCCGGGCGACGCGATGCGCATCCGCACCCGCAACGTGATCAACCTGCTGGGGCTCGAAAGCGCCGATTGGGGCCAGACGCCGACCGAATGGCAGCGCAGCCAGTATCCGCGCCGCTATTGGCGCCAGATCAGCGTCATCCACGAGGGCATCGACACCAATGTGGTCAAGCCCGACCCGAACGCCCGGCTATGGCTGCGCGGCGGGCTCAACCTGTCGCGCGACGATCAGGTGATCACCTACAGCGCGCGCAACCTCGAACCCTATCGCGGCTTTCACGTCTTCATGCGGGCATTGCCCGCACTGCTCGACCGCTTTCCCAAGGCGAGGGTGCTGATCGTCGGCGCCAACGGCGTCAGCTATGGCCGCCGGCCGACCCAGGCGGCGAGTTGGCGCGAGCAGATGCTCGCCGAATTGGGCGATCGCCTCGATCCCGGCCGAGTCCATTTTCTTGGCCGCATCCCCTATGTGCAATACCTGGCCGTGCTGCACATCTCGTCGGTCCACGTCTATCTGACCTATCCCTTCGTGTTGTCGTGGTCGTTCCTCGAGGCGATGGCGGCAGGCTGCCTGATGGTGTCCTCGCGCACCCCGCCGGTCGAGGAGGTGATCACCGACGGCGAAAACGGCTATCTGGTGGATTTCTTCGACCGGGAGGCGCTGCAGGAGCGGATCGCCGAGGCGCTGACGCATCCCGACCGGGGCGCCGCGATCCGGGCCGCGGCGCGACAGACCGCGGTCAGCCGGTACGATTTGACGACCGTGTGCCTGCCGGCCTATCTCGCCCTGCTGCGGCGGCTGTTGCGGAGAACCAGACAACCGGGCGCCCCCGACATCGACAATATTCCAGAGTCCGCGCCGCCGCTGGCCATCCGTCGGGCTTAATCGATCCTTTCCTTAATGCGCGCCGGCTGCGCCAAAAGCGCGCGGACGCCGCACGGCACCGGCCGCAAGGAACCTTGGGCGATCCGACGGATTTCCGTCATCGCACGGAAATCTTTGGTGTGTAGGTTGGAAAATAGACTCAAACTCGGCTTATTCCACCGCCGTCATTGGACCAGCCACAGACTGGAAACCGGTATTAATCATTCCGGCCAAATCGTTAACCATGAAAGTTATTTCAAAATATGCAAAACTGTTGCAACAATTTGGCTCAACAATCGACTGGCTCGGGTGAAAGGTTGACGATGGCAATCGTTCTTCTACTTAAGGGCCGCGCGTTGGGTAGCGGAAGCCTTGTTTCTTCTCGCGCGCCGAGCGATCGATCCGACTGGTTTCATGAATGCATGGGTCGGGCCGGCGACGGTCTCGACCCATCGCTGGCGAGGTAGGGTCCCGACGATGCCGACAGCAACCACGATCGTGGTCGCCCGCGAGGATTTCTCGATCCCCGGCGGCGATCCGAGCCGCGACGCGGAATCGCAGGAACCGATAGCGCTCGAAAGCCGCTTTTTCAACATGTTGCGCGATGCCAAGCCGGATGTCGTGGTGCTCGACCTGAGCAAGGCGAACGGCAAGGGGGTCGAGACGATCCTGCGCATCCGGCGACAGAGCACAGTGCCGATCCTGGTCGTATGCGGCGAGGACGCGCAGACCGCGCGCGACTATCGCATCGCCGGCGCGGCCGAATGCCTCCCGGCCCCGATCGATGTCATTACCCTAAACCAGGCGCTGCAGCAGATCGTCCGAGTGACCCGGCCCACCAGCCCGCAGATTCATCGCGAGACCGAGGCGGTCAGCTTTGCCGGGTTGAAGTTCAGCCCCCGGCAAAATGTCGTGGTCGGCCGCGACGGCGCCCGGGCGCGCCTGACCAGCGCCGAAAACCGGCTGCTGTCGCATCTCGTCGCCAATCCGTGGGAAGTTCAGAGCCGGGTCGTCCTGGCCGAGGCGCTGTACGGCCGTCATCGCCCGGCGACCGACCGGGCCATCGATGTCGTCGTCAATCGGTTGCGAAAAAAGCTCGATCCTATTGGCGAGCCGGCGCGGCATTTGATAAAGACCGAGTTCCGCCGCGGCTATCGCTTCGCCAGCGACGTCTCGGCCGAACCGTGAGACCGCCCGCCGCCGGATTCAGCGCGCGGCGGCGGCAACGACAGATGCCGACGGGATCGACGCAAGAGCTCCATTTGAGCCACGGAAACGGTCCGATCCGCGTCGCGCCGACCAGGGGAAGAGGATGGTAGAGGTCGTACCCGGCACGACCAGGCGCCCATCACCCGCCCGCGCTTCCGTGTCGGGCGCGTCGGGCACTTCCCTGCTCGGCGCGCTGGTGATCGCGGCGCGGCACAGCGGCATCCACCTGTCGGTGGCGCAACTGGTCCGCGACCACCTGCTCGAACCCGGCATGCCGTCGGTGGCTCAGCTGGTGAACCTCGCCGAGAAGTCCGGCCTGCGCGCCAGCGTGTCGCGCATGGAATGGCGGGACCTGGCCGACCTGGCCAAGGCGTTGCCGGCGATCGTGCTGTTGCGCAACGGCAACGCGATGGTGTTGCGGTCGGTCCAGCCGCAGGGTCAACCCCCCTGCGTCATCCTGCAGGACCCGAACGCCAGCGAGGAAGCGCCGCTGACGATCGACGAGGCGCGGTTCACGGCGGCGTGGACCGGCGAGGTGATCCTGATCAAGCGGGATTACCGGATCCGCGACGAGGACCAGCCGTTCGGGTTCAAGCTGATCATCGGCCAGCTGTTGCGCGACAAGCGGATCGCCCGCGACGTCGCGATCGCGGCGGTGTCGCTGAGCCTGTTGGCCCTCGCGCCGATCATGTTCTGGCGCATCCTGATCGACCGCGTGCTCGGCTACGGCAGCCTCGACACATTGACGGTGTTGTGCGTCGCGATGGCGGTACTGATCGCGTTCGAGACCGGCTTCGGCTATCTGCGCCGCTATCTGGTGCTGTATCTGACCCAGCGGGTCGACGCCAAGATTTCGACATACATGTTCGACAAGGTGCTCGCCCTGCCGATCGACTATTTCGAGCGCACGCCGGTCGGCGAGATCACCCGCGACATGAACGAAATGCACAAGATCCGGAATTTCCTCACCGGACAGTTGTTCGGCAGCATGCTCGACGCGCTGGTGCTGGTGTTTTTTCTGCCGATCATGTTCCTGTTCAGCCCATTGCTGACTTTTTTCGTATTGGCGTTCTGCGCGCTGATCTGCGGGTGGATCTTGATTCGGCTGCCGGCATTGCGGGCCAAGAGCACCGCGGTGTTCAAGGCGGAGGGCGACAAGGGCGCGTTCCTCGTCGAGACCCTGCACGGCGTGCGCACGGTCAAGGTAATGGCGCTCGACCCGCGCCGCCGCCACGAGTGGGACGTGCGGGTGGCCAAGGCGGCGCGCATCCGCTTCGAGGAGGGCAAGCTCGGCAACGCCATTCAGACCGCGGTCGTCCCGCTCGAACGGCTGATGACCAATGGCGTGTTCGCGTTGGCGGTGTATCTGGCGATCTCGACCAAGGAGCAGGTCTATGTCGGCGCGCTGGTCGCCTTCATGATGCTGACCCAGCGGGTGGCGCAGCCGCTGGTGCAATTGTCGCAGCTGATCACCCAATACGACGAAGTGCGGCTGGCGGTGCAAATGATCGCCAAGCTGGTCAACCAGCCGCCCGAGGAAGGCCACGCCACCTCGGGCATCCGTACGCCGATCGAAGGTCACATCGAGTTTTCCGAGGTGCGGTTTCGCTATCAGGGCACGACCAGCCCGGCGCTCGACCGCGTCTCGTTCGACATTCCGCAGGGGTCGATCTTTGGCATCATGGGGCGCAGCGGCTCGGGCAAGACCACGGTCACCCGGCTATTGCAGCTTTTGCACAGCAATTTCGAGGGTCTGATCAAAATCGACGGCACCGATCTGCGCCAGTACGACGTCGACCATCTGCGCTCCAGCCTCGGCGTGGTGATGCAGGAGAATTTTCTGTTCAGCGGCACGATCCGCGAGACGATCGCGGCCGCCAAACCGGACGCGACCTTCGAGGAGATCGTCGTCGCGGCGCGGCTCGCCGGCGCCGAGGAATTCATCGAGCGGCTGCCGCGCGGCTATGAAACCTTCATCTACGAGGGTTCGCCCAATCTGTCGGGCGGCCAGCGCCAGCGGCTGGCGATCGCCCGCGCGCTGATCACCAACCCGCGCATCCTGATCCTCGACGAGGCGACCAGCGCGCTCGACGCCGAGAGCGAGGCGATCGTCAACGCCAATTTGTTCCGCATCGCCAAGGGACGCACCCTGATCATCATCTCGCACCGGTTGTCGATGCTGGTGCCGGCCGACGCCATTCTCGTGCTCGAACGCGGCGCGGTATACGACATCGGCCGCCACGACGAATTGGTCGAGCGTTGCGACATCTACAGCAGCCTCTGGTACCAGCAGCACCGGCACCTCCAGACCAGGCCCTCGCATGAAGTCGTTCCTTTCCGTCCGGCCGGCACCGAGTGAGGCGGGGCCGGGCAAGGAGATCCGGCTCTACCAATCCGAAACCGCCGAGCTGATCGAAGGCCCCGAGCCGCTGCAGGCGCGCGTCACGCTGTTCGTGATCACCGGGCTGTTCGTCAGCATGCTGCTGATCAGCCTGTTCATGAAGATGGACCGGGTGGTGAGTTCGATTTCGGGCCAGATCGTCACGGTCGAGCCGACCATCGTGCTCGGCGCGCTCGACCAGTCGATCATCAAGACGATCGAGGTGCGCGAGGGCGAGCGGGTCGCGGCCGGCCAGGTGCTGGCGACGCTCGACCCGACCTTTACCACCGCCGATGTCGGCGCCCTGCGGGCCCAGATCGCCGGCCTCGACGCGCAAATCGGCCGCGCCCGCGCCGAGCTGGCGCAGCAGCCGTTCACGATGGCGCCAAGCCCGACACCGGGGGCGACCCCCTACGTCGCGATGCAGCGGGATTTGTACCAGCAGCGCAAGGCGCAGTTCGAATCGCAGTTGCGCGCCTATGACGAGCAAATCAACCAGTTCAAGGCGACGGTCGCGAAGTACCAGAACGACGAGGCGCGGTTCGGCGAACGCTCGCGGATCTCGAAGCAGATCGAGGAGATGCGCGCGACCCTGGCCGCGGCCCAGGTCGGCAGCCGGCTCAACCTGCTCGCCGCGACCGATCAGAAGCTCGAGATCATGCGCAACCTCGAACTCAACCGGAACGCGGTCATCGAGAACAAGCACCAGCTCGACGCGACGATCGCCAACCGCGCCGCCTTTATCCAGCAATGGCTGGCCCAGACCAGCCAGGAGCTGGTGACCGCGCAGGGCCAGCGCGACGCCGCGGTCGAGCAGCTGTCCAAGGCGGCGAAGCGCCAGGACCAGATACGCATCGAAGCGCCCGTGGACGGCATGGTGTTGAAGCTCGCCAAATTATCGGTGCGATCGGTGCTCAACCAGGGCGACCCGCTGATCCATCTCGCGCCGCTCAAATCGCCGCTCGAGGCCGAGGCGCGGATCGCCGCGCGCGAGATCGGCTTTATCCGCCCCGGCGACGCGGTCACGGTCAAGCTCGAGGCGTTCAGTTTCATCGAGCACGGCAGCGCCGAGGGCAAGGTCCGCTCGATCAGCGAAGGAGCCTTCACCACCGACGATAACGGCCAGCCGGTTACGGAACCCTATTACCGGGCGCGGATTACCCTGACCAACGTCGCGCTGAAGAATGTCCCGGCCAGCTATCGCCTGGTTCCGGGCATGACCCTGACCGCCGACATCCATATCGGCAGCCGCTCGCTGTTCATGTATTTAATGCGCGGCGTGGTGCGCGGGTTCGACGAGGCGATGCGCGAACCCTAATGGCCGCCATCGACGATACCATACGGCCGGTCCTGGTTCCGCCGGGGGCCGCCAAGGCGGGATCGGCGCGACCGTTCTGGCGGCAGGCGGCGGCGGCCCCGGCGCGAAGGCCGGTCGCGGTCGCCCCGGCCGCGCGGCGCGAGCAAACCCCTTCCGATGCCCGCCCCGCCGACTTCCACCATACCGGCTCCCGCCCCGGCGACGCGGCGGCGATCGACGCGTTGGCGCGGCGCCTGTTGCCGCTACACGCGGGCCAGCCGCCGCGCCGGGAGCTGCCCGAAGCAGCGGCGAACCACGCCGATCGGGTCTCGCCGCGGCTTGCGCCAGCTATCGTTCCACCGGTGCCGCCCGTGAGAGAATCGGCGCCCTTGAGCGCCGCGGCGAGGCTGCTCTCGCGCCCGAGCGCGCCGCCGCCGGCGAGCCAGAGGAGCGCGGTCGAAGCCGTTGCCCGACCGCTCCCCGCGCCGCCCGCCACCGCGATCGTGGAATTTGCCGCGAACGACCGCGAGCCGCTGGTGAGCGAGCGAGAATCCGCCCCGAACGGCGCCGCACCGCCACCGCGCCCGGCGGCCGCGCCACGGGCAGCGCGACCGGTTCCGCCTCGGCCGCTCCCGGCCGCGACCCGACCCGACGTGCCGCCACCCCTTTCGCCACCGCCAGATCGTCACGCGCCGCCCACCCCCTTCCCGCGGGTCGGCGCGCTCGCCCGATCTCGGATTTCCCGGCCCGGGCTCGATCGCGGGCTCGATCGCGAGACGCCGCGCCGGCAGCCTCTCGCCGCGACGCCGTTTCCGGCCGAGACCCCGCCGCCGACTCCGGAGGCGTTGGCGCATGCGCGTCGCATCGATCCCGCGCCGATCCGGCCGTCGGGGGCCGCCGCCCCGATCCTCCCCCGATATCAAGCCGCGCTCGCCACTCCGGGCCGGTCGGCGCCGACCGCGATCGCCGCACCCGCCCGAATCCCGGCATCGCCGCCGGCCGCCGCCCCGATTTCTCTCCAGGCCGAATTAGCGGACCCGTTCAGCCGCGACGACGCACCCGTCGAAATGCCACCGCCGCCGTCAACCCCGCGCCCAGCCCCGCCTCCCCCCCCGGCGCCCGTCGCGACGCCCGCCGTTCGGGTACCGCCGCGCTCGGCGGGCGACTCGCGCTCGGAACCTCGGATCGGCGACCCGTTCGCCCGCGGTTTCGAAGCCCACGCCCGGGAGGATTACGCAGCGGCGTTCCAGGCCTGGTCGATCGCCGCGGCGGCGGGCAATCGCGAGGCGCAGTTCGGGCTCGGCCAACTCTACGCGCGCGGTCGGGGGGTGGTCGCGAACGTGCCCGACGCGGTGCTGTGGTACCGCCGCGCCGCCGAGCACGGCCACGCCGAGGCGCAGTATCATCTCAGCCTATTGTACCAGCACGGGGTCGACATCAACCGCGCCAGCGGGTCGGCGGAGTGGTACCGGGTGGCGTCCGGGCACGACCAGGAGGCCGCCGACCGCAACCTCGCGCTGTTCTATCCCAACGGGCTCGCGGTCGAGCGCGACGAAGCCGAGGCAGTGCGGTGGTGCCGAGAAGCCGCCGAGCAGGGCTTGACCGAGGCCCAGGCCAATCTCGGCTTCCTCTACGCCCGCGGCATCGGCTGCGACGTCGACTACGCCGCCGCGCAAGCGTGGTACCGGCGCGCCGCGGCCGAGGACAACGCCGCCGCGCAATTCGGCCTCGGCGTATTGTACGCCAATGGGTTCGGGGTCGAGACCGATCTCGCCGCCGGCGCCGAATGGTATCGCCGCGCCGCCGACCAGGGCTACGAGCCGGGGCAATTGGCGCTGGGGCTGATGTATCTCGTCGGGCAAGGCGTCCCGCGCGATCCCGGAAGGGCCGCCGCCCTGCTCCAGCAATCCGCCGACCAGGGCAACGCGCGCGCCTGCTACGATCTCGGCCTGCTGCATCTGCGCGGCGAGGGCGTACCGCAGAACCGCGTCACCGCCGAAACCTGCCTGCGCAGCGCCGCCCGCCGCGGCCACGCGCCGGCGATGATGGGCCTCGCGCGGCTGTACGGTCCCGACCAGGGCGAATTGGCGAACCCGCAAGAGGCGGCGAGCTGGTACCGCGCCGCCGCCGAAGCCGGCGACGCCGACGCGCAGTTCATCCTCGGCACCCTGCATGCCCGCGGCGACGGGGTGCCGCAGCTCGTCGCCGAGGCGGCGAAATGGTTCGAGCGGGCGGCCGAACAGGGCCACGCCTCGGCCCAGTTCAACATCGCCACGTTCCACGCCAACGGCACCGGCGTGCCGCGCGACCTGGCCAAGGCGGCGCAGTGGTACACTCGCGCCGCCGAACAGGGGATGGCTCCGGCCCAGGTCAGGCTGGCCCAGATGCTGCTGTCGGACGAAACCGGCCAGGCCGACCCCGCGCCCGCCGCGTCGTGGCTCGCCCGCGCCGCCGAGGCCAACGATCCCGAGGGGATCACCGCGCTCGGGACGCTCTATCTGCAGGGGCGCGGCGTGCCAGTCGACCCCGTCCGGGCCGAGACGCTGTTCCGCCAGGCCGCGGAGCGCGGCTACACGCCCGCCCTGCTGCAGCTCGGCCATCTCCACGCCGGCCGCCAGGACGCGGCCGAAGCGGCGCGGCACTACCGGGCCGCCGCCGAGGCCGGCAACCTCGAAGCGCAATTGCTGCTGGCGCAGGGCCATCTGCGCGGCACCGGGGTCGCTCGCGACGACGAGATGGCGGCGGTGTGGTTCCGCAAAGCCGCCGAGCAGGGCCATCCGGGGGCGCAGTTCCGCCTCGCGGCGATGTATTGCGTCGGCCAGGGGGTGCGCCGCGACCTCGGCGAAGGCACCAAATGGTATCGTCGCGCCGCCGAGCAGGGCGACCGCTTTGCCCAGTACAATCTCGCGGTGATGCTCAACAAGGGCGATGGCGTCGACGAGAACGCCGAGGAGGCCTTCCACTGGTGCAGCCGCGCCGCCGAGCAAGGCGTACCGGAAGCGCAGCTGCTGCTCGGCGATTGCTTCGCCGCCGGCCGCGGCACCGAACGCGACGGCGACGCCGCCCGGCTGTGGTACGGCAAGGCCGCCGCGCAGGGACATGCGCCGGCGGCCGCGAAACTGGCGCGGACCCCGGCCGGACTCGCCCCCACTCCGGGCTGAGCGGCCCCGCCGGGATTCTGCCCATCCGGGCTGTTTCCGACCCGGGATCGCGGCCGCCACCCGGGCCGCCGAGCGTCCGCGGATGACGGCCTTCCGTCGCCGATTCAGCCGCGGAAAACACAATCCCCGCGCTTTAACGATTGTAACAGGTCGACATCATTTCCCGCTCGCTTTCGCGCCGGGACGGAGTAGTGTACGCCCAACGAAATATAGTAAATTAAGCGTTAAATTTGCGCGGCTCGGGTTAGAATGGGCCGTTTCATCGCCGAAGCGCACCGGTTAGTGAGGGTAGCATGACGTCGATACCGGGATCACAATTTGACGCGACGGCTCCGGGCCAGCCTTTGGTGGTGGTTGAGACGGTAGACGGGAGCGGGTTGCCGCCGACGGTTCCGGGGGCGTTCAACCTCGAGGTGTGGACCGGCGGGGCGCCGTATCCGAGCGTGCCGGCGGCGGGCTATCAGGGTCTGGCGATCCTGGGGCCGGGTGGCACCTCGATCACGCTGGTGACCGGGGTGTACGCGGTCGCCGACCTGGCGACCGGCGGGCAGGTCGACACCATCACCGCGCTCGGCGACAACGAGACGATCTCGGCCGGGCCGGGCAACAACGACGTGCTCAGCGCCTATGGGGTGGGCGACGTGATCACCGGCGGCGGCGCCGACACGATCAACGTCTACGGCAACAACGCCACGGTCAACGGGGTCGGCGACGACTGGATCTTCGTCAACGGCAGCGCCGACAACGCGGTGGTCAACGCCGGCACCGGCAACGACACGATCTTTGTCTATTCGGGCAGCAACGGCGACACGATCAACGCCGGCACCGGCAACGATCTGATCAACATCCTGAGCACCAACGACACGGTGATCGGCCAGGGCGGCAACGACACGATCAACGTGTTGGGGTCGAACGATTCGGTGTTCGGCGGCAGCGGCAACGACTACATCCTGGCGGTCGGCGATTTCGACACGATCGAGGCCGGCAGCGGCAACACCCAGATCGTCGTGCTCGGCAACAACAACGTGATGGGCGCGGCGAGCGGCGGCAACGACACGATCTATTCGTTCGGCAACAACAACATCATCATCGGCGGCGCGGCGGCGACCGCGCAGATCGCCAGCTATGGCGACAGCGACTACATCGCGCTCGGCTCGGGGACCGACGCGGTCACCATCGGCGGCAACAACGATTCGGTGATCGCCGGCTCGGTGGTCGACCCCGGCGGCGACACGGTGACCTTCCTCTACGGCACCAACCATCTGTTCATCGACGGCTCGAACGTCTACGCCGACACCGTGATCGGGTTCAACCAGGCCGTCGGCGACCGCATCCTCTTGACCGGCGGCGAATCGGTCGCCAACGCGGTGGCGACCTCGACCCAGGTCAACGCCGGCGCCGACACCCTGATCACCCTCTCCGACACCTCGACCATCCTGTTGAAGGGCGTCACCTCCATCGACAGCTCTTTCTTCAGCTAGCATTCCACCCAGCGCCTGGGACGAAAGCGGCGGATCGTCAGGGACGGTCCTGTTCGCTCTTGCGGTCGTCGCTCCTGATGCGAGCGCCCCGCGGCCGTTGCCCACAACCCCCGCGAGATAGCAAAGAACTCGTAGTCCGGCCGCCGCCGATCCCAAATAATTAACTATAATTCTAGACAATCCGACCCGCACCATTATGCTAAACACACGGTCGCGAACGCGAATAGCAAGCGCGGCCGGGATTTTCGCCCGCCGGGAGATGGTAGGCGTGACGGTCATTCGGTCACTACCGAACGACACGGCCGGAACTATCGGTCGGTTTCGGCGCGTGCTCGCGGGGCTCCGGCGGTATTCGACCGATACCCGGCGCTCGGGCGCGGCGCTTTAGAAGAACTCGGGCTCCCTGATGGATAAAACCGCTGAAGAGATCGGCGTTATCAGGGATTCGGGCCTGTTCGACGAAATTTACTATCGCAATACCTACGCCCAGGATGGCCAGGAAGTCGGCGACGACCTCGAAGATTTCGTGGCGCGCGGGTGCGAGGCGGGCAAACGGCCGAATTTCTATTTCGATCCGCGCTGGTATCTGGAAAACAATCGGGATGTCGGCGAGATCGGGCTGCAGCCGCTTTACCATTACGCCAAGTTCGGCGATCTGGAAGGACGCCGCGCTTGCGCCTATTTCGACCCCACCTGGTATCGCCGGCACTACCAATTGCCGCCGAAAACCAACGCGCTGGCGCATTATCTCGCGCATCGTCGCAGCTATCGATACAGCCCGGTGCCCGGGTTCGACCCGGCGTTTTATGCCGCCGCCTATCCCGAAATCGCATCCGAGGGGCTCGATCCGTTCGAGGATTACCTGGCCGCGGGATATCGCGAGGGCCGCAATCCCTCGGCGAGTTTCGATACGCATCGCTATCAGGACCGCTATCTTGGCGGCGACCGCGCCCAGAACCCGCTGCTGCACTACCTGATCAACCGCGAAGCGCTGGAATGCCTGCGCCGCTCGGGCCTGTTCGACTACGACTACTACCGCGCGAATAACGCCGCGATCACGGATACCGGGATCGATCTGCTGGCCCACTTCTTTTACGTCGGGTTCAAGGAAGGAACGAGGCCGAATCTGTATTTCGACCCGTTATGGTATCTCGAGCAGAACCCGGACGTCGCCGAGGAAAACCTTCAGCCGCTGTTTCATTATGCCCAGTTCGGCGATCGCGAGGGACGGCGCCCTTGCGTCTATTTCGACCCGATCTGGTACCGGCGCCGCTATGAGCTGTCCCACGACACCTGCACCCTGGCGCATTATCTTGCCCATCGGCACAGTTGCCGGTACAGCCCGGTCCCCGAGTTCGACGCGGTGTTTTACGGCGAGACCTACCCGGACATCGCCGCCGCCGGTCTCGACCCGTTCGAGCATTACCTGTTCGTCGGATACCGCGAAGGGCGCGACCCGTCGGCCGCCTTCAACAGCGAATCCTACCGCGACCATTATCGCCGCATCGAGCGCGAGGCGAACCCGCTGATCCGCTACCTCGCCCTCCGCGACGTGCCGGGCATCGCGGCGTCCGGAGCGGCGGAACGGGTGACGATCGCCGACGAGGTGCGCAAATACGCGGCCTCGGGCGAGTATTTCGAGGAATTCGCGCCGCCCGAGATCGTCGAGCCCCGGGCCAAGGTGCTGGCCTATTACCTGTCGCAATTTCACCCGTGTCCGGAAAACGACGCCTGGTGGGGTACCGGGTTCACCGAATGGACCAATATCGCGCGGGGCGTGCCGCGGTTCCGCGGTCATCACCAACCGCGCATCCCGCGCGACCTCGGCTTCTATACGCTCGACAATACCGAGACGATCCGGCGGCAGGTCGAGATGGCCAAGCGATCGGGGATATTCGGGTTTGTCGTCTATTTCTACTGGTTCAATGGCAGGCGGCTGCTCGACGCCCCGGTCGAGCGGTTTCTCGCCGACAAGTCGCTCGACATGCCATTTTGCCTGATGTGGGCGAACGAGAACTGGACCCGCCGGTGGGATGGCGGCGAAAGCGAAATCCTGATCTCGCAGGATTACCGCGCCAGCGACGACGAGGCGCTGGCGGCGGAGTTCCACCGGCATTTCGCCGATCCCCGCTATATCCGGATAGATCGCCGCCCGGTGTTGATGATCTATCGCCCGGGGCTGATCCCCGACGCGCGGGCGACGGTGACGCGCTGGCGCGAGATCTTTCGCCGCCGCTTCGACGAGGCCCCGATCCTGGTCATGGCGCAGAGCTTTAGCGACCTCGATCCCGAGCAATACGGGCTCGACGGCGCGATCGAATTTCCGCCCCACAAGCTCGCCAAGAACCTGCCGACCATCAATCACGAGATCGAGTACCTCGACCCCAAATTTACCGGGGCGGTATTTCGCTACGACGACATCGTCCGTGCCTCGCTGGAGGCGGAGCCGCCGCCCTACCCGCTGATCAAGACCCTGGTGCCGAGCTGGGACAACGACGCGCGACGGCAAGGCAACGGGGTCGTCATCGCCGGCTCGACCCCGATCAAATACCAGCACTGGCTCGGCGCGCTGGTCGCGCGGGCGCGGGCGACGCCGTTTTTCGGCGAGAATTTCGTGTGCGTCAATGCCTGGAACGAATGGTGCGAGGGCGCCTATCTCGAACCCGACGTGCATTTCGGCGGGGCCTATCTGAACGCGACGGCGCGGGCGATCACCGCGCTATCGGCGGCCGATCAGGTTCGCCGGCTGCTGCTGGTCGGCGATGACGCGGAGCCGCGCGAGGCGGCGCTGAACCTGCTCAACATCGGCCGCCATCTCCGCCGATCCGCGGCGGTCGACTGCGAGTTCGTGCTGTTGGCGGGCGGCGAGCTCGAAGCCGAGTTCAAGGCGGCCGCCCCAACCCGGATCGTCGCCGCCGGACCGGCGCTCGAGGGCCTGCTGCGAGCATTGCGCGAGCGCGGCTTTACCCAGGCGCTGATCTCGGGGCGCGCGGCGGTCGAGCTGGGTGGGGCATTGCATGGCTTGGGCATCGCCGCGACCGTGCTGGTCGACGAGCCGCCCGCGCCCAACGAGTCGGCCGCGCGCCTGACCGCCGTAAGGGCGGCACTGCGCACCGCGCGCGATATCGTCTTTCCGGCGACAATCGTGCGCGACCGGGCCCTGGCCGCGCTCGCCGCCGAAAGCGACGAGCGTTGCGCGATCCTGCCGCCGGGCAATTACCGCGACGTCGTCGCCTCGCCGGAGGCCGCGGCGGCTCTGCGCGAGGAGCATGCGATCGACCAAGCGGACCGCCTGGTGCTGGGCGCCGGTCCCGCCGATCTGCGCAAGGGCTTCGACCTGTTCGTGCAGTTGTGGCGGCTGCTCGGGCAGCGCCGGGGGCGGCGGACGCATCTCTGCTGGGTCGGCGCGATCGACCCGATCCTGGCCGACAGTTTCGCCACCGAGATCGCCGAGGCAAGCGCCGCCGGCACGTTTCATGTCGTCGGCGAGCACACCGATATCAGCGCCTTCCTGGCCGCCGCCGATGCCTTCGCCTTGACCTCGCGCGACGATCCCTACCCCGCCATCGTCCTCGAGGCGCTATCCGCCGGGCTGCCGGTGTTCGCCTTCGACCGGGCTGGCGGGATACCGGAGCTGCTGAGCGAGCACGGGGTCGGCACGGTCGTGCCGTATTGCGACGTGATCGCGATGGCGCGGGCGATCGAGACAAGCCTGCGCAAGGGCCCCGACCCGGAAGCGCGGGAGCGGCGTCGCGAGCTGATTCGCACCCGGTTCGATTTCGACGCCTATGTCGAGAAATTGCTGGCCCTGGCGTTCCCCGACACGGCCGACCCGGCGGCCGACACCGCGAAAATCCGCCACCTGGCTTGAGCAACCCCCGCTGGGGGCGCGCTTCCCGCTATCGGCTCGGAGTCCCGATCGATCGTCGACCGTGATCGCAATCGGCGACTATCGCCGAGCTTAACCTTTGCGAGAGGTTGAAACAGGTCGAAACCGGTTGCCGCTCGCATTGGCGGAACAAGCGGGTACAGTGCGGCCGCTGAGGTAAGGTTAACCGTTAAGCTTAATTCGTAACGTTAACACGATCTGACGGCTGGGCGACTCGGGGGCGAGCATCCGGCGTAAGCCGGGCGCACATGCGAGAAGCTGTGAGGGTAGCATGACGTCGATACCGGGATCACAATTTGACGCGACGGCTCCGGGCCAGCCTTTGGTGGTGGTTGAGACGGTAGACGGGAGCGGGTTGCCGCCGACGGTTCCGGGGGCGTTCAACCT
>Ga0209726_10002151_pt1 | contig 29859 bp, 20 predicted proteins | sample Subgrocontami54m_FD_187453 | JGI IMG/M metagenome (GOLD analysis project Ga0209726, IMG submission 187453) | Subsurface groundwater microbial communities from S. Glens Falls, New York, USA - GMW46 contaminated, 5.4 m (SPAdes) (version 3) | ecosystem: Environmental > Aquatic > Deep subsurface >... | reverse complement strand
ACCGGCAGCCGCGGCTTCAGCCGCTGAGGGACGTGACCGAATCGTGGATGGCCCTCAGGCGCTAAAGCGCAAATTCTTTGTGCCTAGCTTTACGGCACGCCTGAAGGCGTGCCCTTACGGGATATACCATTACTAAAAATGCTCTAATGTATTTTTTGCGGACCACAAGACCTGTGGTGCTTCGCGCCGGTCCTCGACCCTACCAACTTTATCGAATTGCGATTCCGCCGAAGTTATCTATTGCCCTTTACTCACCCGAGCGATCCCTAACCGGACCATCATATGGTTTTGCGCCTAATTTGAGAAGCAACTCCACCATTTTCTTGTCCGCGCGCGGCGGCGGGGTGCGGAACGTAAAGTCGTATTTCGCTCCCTTGAGCTGCCGAAACACGAAGCCTCCGGGGTCGCCCGCTGCGATACTCATCGCTGTTTCTCCGTACTTATCTTTCGCTTCCAAATTAGCGCCCTTTTCCGCCAAAAACTGAACCATTTCAGTTCTCCCCAGGAATGTTGCGCCTTTCAGCGCCGTCCGACCGCCCGGGCCGACGGCATTGACGTCACCGCCCAGCTCCAAAACCAGCTTGGCGGCATCCAGAGCGTTCTTCCACTGTTCCTCCGTGCGGACCCCGCGCTCACAGGCCACGCCCGCCACCACCATCAGAGGTGTCACGCCTTCCGTCGTCGTCAATCGCGGATCGGCTTTCCCTTCCACCAGGAAGCGCATGGCGGCGGTATCGGCCGATGCGGCTGCCAGCAGGTACGGTGTCGCGCCGACCAGGCTTATTTGGGGCAGACCAGTACCTCGGTTGCGAGCAATCGGCATGTAATGATAAGGCGGAAAGTCCGCCGCAATTCTGACATTCGGATTCGCGCCATGTGCCACCAGCGCCTTCATCAATTCCGGCATATTGGGCCGCTCCCAGGCGGAACCGCCGGATTTGTAGCCGCCGCGCTCGATGCCGTCCGCGATGGTTAACAGTCCTTCGTGCAGCGCATAGTGCAAAGGGGTAATCCCAAAGCCGTCTTTTGCGTTCGGGTCCGCCCCCTTTTCGAGCAGAAACAGAGCGAACTTTTCGTGGCCGCTGGCACTGGCTACGACCAAGGCGCTGCCATCTTCCACCGTGCTCTCATTCACGTCCGCTCCGGCTGCCAGCAGAAGCCGCGCGGATTCCACATCGCCTTTCTGGGCCGCAAACATCAGAGGCGTGAAGCCACCGGTAAACTTGGCGAAATGGACGGATGGCGGATAGCTGAATCCATCCGTAGCGCCATTGGCGCAAGGGTCCTCGACGGTACAGGCAATATAATACGGCTCGTCGACGGGAATGAGCTTCGTGCGGGCCTGGACATCCGCTTTGTGCTCGAGGAGCAAGCGCACCACTTCCGGGCGTTTTTCCACCAAGCCAAAAGGAACTCAGGCGGCACGGCGCTCTTACCGATGGTGCAGTCCACCGACCTCCGGCAGTTCCACTACATCCCCAAAGTTGGGAGGGTGAACTGTTCGTGGCTCCGGGGCGTCTTTCCCGAGGGCCAAATGAGTTCTCCATCGTTCGTAGTAACGAAAATAGGAGAGCAGGATTTTCCGCAATGAGGACTCGTTGAGCACGATCACGTGGTCCAGGCATTCTCTTCGGATCGAGCCAATCAGCCGTTCCACGTAACCGTTCTGCCAGGGAGAATGAGGAGCCGTCAGAACTTCCTGAATGTTCATGCCGCGAACTGCCGACCGGAAAGCATCTCCGTAACAACCATCTCGATCTCGAATCAGAAAACGTGGAGCCTTATCCCAGGGGAACGCTTCCAACATTTGCTGCGCCATCCATTCCGCAGTGGGATGAGCCGTAACGTTGAAATGGACGACTCTTCGGCGATGATGCTGAAGCACAACAAACACGAACAAGAGACGAAAGCTCAGCGTGGGAACTACGAAGAAATCGACCGAGTCGAGCTGCTGGGCATGATTTTTCAGGAATGCCCGCCACGTTTGGGAAGGAGGCTTGCGGTTTCGAGGAATGTATTTGGCAACCGTAGTTTCCTAAACTTCGATTTCAAGTATCAGCAGTTCTCCGTGGATTCGAGGTGCACCCCAGATCGGATTCGCTATGCTCATTTTACGAATCAGATCGCGAACCGCGGCGGGGACTTCCGGTCTGCCGGGGCAGTGTTTGCTCTTCCATGCCCCACCACAGGCGAAAGCCCTTCCGGTGCCAGCCGATCACAGTTTCAGGTTTGACGATCACCAAAGCCGACCGCCAACCGGACCATGTCTAGGAAAGCCAAACCCAGAACAGCCGATCCACCCGGCTAAGCTGAACCCGACATCGCTGGCGTCGGCGCAGGACATTCAGTTCGTGGCGCAGAGCAACGATTTCCAACTGTAGACTCGTCCGGCTTTCGAAGAAGGACCTCAGGGCACATAAGAGAGAAATCAACTCGGTTTGCGTGGCACCAGTGAGCTTATCAGGAAGCTGCGCTAACCTCAAACATTTCAACTCGGTCGAATCTTTGGTAGGCACAGGAGGCAAGGATCGACTGGTATCGATGCCGAGCTATGTCCCTGATTTCAGAACCGGCTTCGATTTTGGCGACCGACCGATTACTGCAACCCTCCCTCGATTTCATACACAACTTTGCCCCCCATGATGGTCATTAGCACATTGATTTTCGAGATTTGATCTTCGGGAATGGTGAGGTAGTCTTGATCCAGAACAATAATATCGGCCAGCTTCCCAGCTTCGATGCTTCCCAGCTTGTCTTCTTCACCGAGTTGATAAGCGCCATTATTGGTGGACATGCGCAAGGCTTCTTCCCGATTCACCCTATATGCCGCATTCCAGACGCGGCTATAGATTTCGTCTTTGCGCGTGACGGCACGCTCGATCTTCCAAAAGATGGGCATCACGTTATCGCCTTCTAGGGAAGCTCGTACACCCGCATCGAGGAACATTCTGTAAGGTTCCATTTGCATTAGCCGCTCGGAGCCATAGGCGATGAAGCCTGGTTCGAGATAGGCCGGGCCAAACAGGTGCATAGGACCAATCCCGGGGCGCACACCCAACTCATTCATTTTGCGGATCTGCTCCGGCGTGGTCATGGGAGTGTGGCCCATCGCGAGGATCTGGCCGGGCCGCTGCACGACGCGGGTCTTGAGACCCTGTTCCATCGCTATCAGCACTTCCTCAACGGCCCGATCACCGATCGTATGATCCGTGGCTACATCCCAGCCGTAGCGGATCGCCTGAATGAGGCTTTCCCTTCCGGCGAATGTTTCCCCCTCGCCCGGCAGATCGCTGCCTATGTCCACGTCCCATTGTCCGGACGGTAACCCATACGGCCGCTCTTTCATGCCGGCCATTTCCCGCTTCTTAGGTTCCATGGTCCAGGCGCTCGCCGTTCGCATGTTGCCCCCCACCGCCTGGGGGCGGATGCCAGTGAACCGCCACATGTCGTCCCCGACACTGGTCAAATTCCCCGAATACATATAAAGCTTCTCGGCCAGCTTCGGGGGCACGTCGGAGGCGTTCCCGGTCAGCGGATAGAAGGGATAGGGCATTCGCATGCGTACGGTTAGTTCTCCCCGTTTCCACAGTTCCCGGACCGAGGTCATCAGGGGCGGTGCGGTATGCTCCTTGACTGTGGTAATCCCCATTCGGCTGACACCCTGCGTCGCCCGGTGCCCGATCTCTAGAAACGCTTCCCAGGGCAGGTGAGAAATAAAGTAACCGCTGACCGCTTCCCGAGCCTCGATCGAAAGGCATGGTGAGCCTTCCTTCCTGAAGATGGGTCCGTCCACAAAACGCTTGATCAGGGCGGCTGCCTTGCTGTTGATGGCATCGGGCCAAACGTTTACTCCCTGGATGAACACCACCGGGTTGTCAGGAGATAAAGCATCGAGCTTGTCGAGCGTCCCCACCGCCTTGTTACATAAAACCTGGAAGCTGGAGGCCAGCAGGACCGGCTCGCCCGGTTTCACTTGTTTGACAAGTTTGGCCGCATCCTCGTACGCGGCATCCACGTCCTTCCAATTGCCCCGTATCGGGTACTTGGATCTTAGATACGCCTGGAATCCCTCGCTGAATGGATGCTGGTGCGTATCCACGAAACCCGGCACGGCCATCTTGCCCTGGAGGTCTATCTTGCGTGTGTTGGGTCCGGCGAGAGGCAGGATCTCAGCCGTAGTTCCTATAGCGAGGAACTTGCCATCGCGAAGCGCGACGGCTTGGGTAGTTGTGAACTTCTGATCTACGGTGAGAATCTTGCCATTATAGAGAACGATGTCGGCATAGTGCAGGATCAGGTCGGGCACGCCCCTCTGCTGCGCCTGCGCCACGTAACCGCTCAAACTTGCAATGGCGAAAAGAACTAAGGCTGGCCATCTCAAAAGCCGTCGCAGGATAATATTGAATGATTCCATACTCTTCCTCCCTTGCGGATAGCGGTATCTTCGCCTTCATTCTGGACACTTCCGAAAACCTTTGGGAATCCAGAATACAATTCGGTTTCGTCGCGGACCCTGGCTAGTCCGGAGACGAATGAACCCGACCGGTTCTAAATAATCAGCTTCAAGGAAATCTGGATCTGCCGTGACGACGTGCTGGTATCCGTGATCCGCCCCGCATTGGGCAAGGTGTTCCCGCGAAGCCGGCATTTCATCTAGCCGATTTGTCAGCCTTCAAAAGAGTCCCTTCTTAAACGAACGCGCCAACAGAATTCCTTCCTTAAAAGATTTCAGGGAAATAAAACGTTAGTACCGAGTTAAGGCGCATGTCCGCCACAACGAGCTCTTTGTATTGCGGTATCAGTACGACTCCGCGCGGTCTCTTCAGTGTGCTCTTCGTCCCGCTAATCTTCCATCGTGGGGACGCGTCTCCGTTATCATGTATACTCCAACCGCCAACGAAAGTTCCTTCCGGCTCCTGCGTGTTCCGATAAACGCCAGCGATCGCGCCTATAATCCACCCTTTGGGCGAATACACTTGCAGTTGGCTCACGCTGACAAGCCCTGTTTTAGGGCCCGCAATAACTGCCCGGGGGGCAACGTTACCCTGATCGGTGCGGTTGAAAATCAACAAAGCTTCCGCTCTCTCGGCTATCTCGTCGCCGCTCACCGCGCCATCCGGATTCGCCCGCGCGTTGCTCACAATCAGATTGTTTGCGGGGTCTACAGCGAGCACCATCGCGCTTCTGAGGTGAGTCTCGGGACCGCGAATGATCCGGATTGGCGCTACGTTGCCTTGTGCGTCGCGTGGAAATACAAGAATCGAATTTAGAGCAGGTACAAAGATTTCGTTGTGCAGGGTATCTACATCCAAGCGGTCGACGCCATCGGACAGTTGGGTATTCGAGCCTTGAATTATCCGGATAGGCGGTTCCTCACCGGACGCCGAGCCTCGGAATGTTAGAATCGCCTGCGCGAACGGATTAGTAACGAAGAATTCGTCATGAACCGCATCGTAACGGATATCATGCATCGTGCGGCTCAGCAGTGTTTTTTGCCCGGAAACCAGCCGGTTCGGCCTGGAGTTTTCCTTCGCCAGCCTGGCGAATGCCGCGATCTGCGGGTGGGACACTCAGTTGGGTACCAACACTTCCTCCCGTTTGCTGTCGTACCCAACAGCTCCCGGGTTCCCGATGGCCAGCGCCAGCTTTCCCTGCGGGGCGCTGCGGATCGTCCGCCGCGGCGCAACGTCGCCACTTGCTGTGCGCGGATAAACCGTTGCTGAATGGTTCCCCATATTGGCGACCCATAGCTCATCATTCTTGGAGTCTAAAAATACACCGGTAGCATTTTTAAGCCCGGTCTTAGATCCTTTGATAACCCGCGACGGCGCTGCGTTACCGTTGTCGCTAGTGCGAAAAACAAGAATAGAGTCGGCAGCATCGTTGGCCACATAAAGTTCTCCATTCTTCTGATCCAAATAAAGGGTGGCAGGCCAGTTCAACTGCGTGTTGGGACCTTCAATGATTCGAAGCGGGCGTGTATCGCCGCTCGCCTTCAGCGGGTAAACCGTAATGGAAGGAGGATCAAACTTGCCGGTGCTGTTGGCGGTTAAATGCCGCTGCGTTGCAAAGGAAAACGTGAGCCCGTGCGCGTGAGGCTTCTGGAAGGGCGGCTGTATCTCACCCGTAGCACTGGTCTCATAATAACTGACGGAACCATGATTGGCTACAAACATCAGCTGGTTGACGGGATCCACGGCGATGCCGTGAGGGTCCTCGAGTTGCGTGTTATTCCCCTCGATCATGCGGATTGGCGCCTCTGGCCCTTGGGCCATCTTGCGGTACACCAGCAATTGCGGGGGAGCTTCCACTGTAAGGAAAAGCTCGCCGGCGGTTTCATCCACCGCAATCCCCCAGGTCCGATGTGCAGTAAGCAGTTCCCGCTTGGGCGACACGTTTCCTTTGGCGTCACGCGGGAAGACAGTCATCGTATCGACCATGTCGTTGTTGACGGAATACACATCTCCCGTCTTAGGGTCCACATAGAGCGCGCAATTGAATTCCAGCTTGGTGTTCAGTCCACCCACTACCCGCTTCGGTTCAGTAAAATCCGCGCTGCGCGGCGTGTTATCCGTACGGTTGAAGACCTTCAGTCCGTAAAGGTTCTCATCCTGCAAATACACTTCTCCCGCATCGGGGTCCAACGCGATTGCACTGTACGTAGGGTAAGTATCCCGAATTACTCGAACCGGAACGCGATCGGCATTGCCGATATTCTTCGCGTCCGCAGGTGCGGCAGCAGGTCGAAACCGCGATTCCTCCTGTTCGAGCCTGGCAGGTGTCCACTCGCACATTTCGCCGTCCTCGGCGGACAAAGGCTGAACGGAAACGAGTTGAGGAGAGCCTATAGGCGCAGACTTTCGCGTACTGGGTTCGGAGCTCGTGCGCAATCGCAGATCGTTCGGCATTCCCATATATGTTATCCCAGCAGCGGCGCCGAACAACAAAGCCACTAGCGTGGACACGCGCTTTCCCGGTCGGAATCGGGGTATTCGGAACATCTAGGGTCTCCTCACTCAAGGTATGCCAAACAAATCGGGCTATAACTCGGGACGAACCCCGATCCGTGGCGCAGCTTTCCGGTGCGCTACGGAATTGAGCGAGCAGGTGGATGAGTAATGCAACATTAATGCTGGTCGCGAATCACTTCGATTCCGCGCCTCGTTCGTAGACGACTTTAGCTCCCATAATCGTCAATAGAACCTTGATTGTGTGGATCTGATCCGCGGGCATGTTCATATAGTCCTTATCGATGACAATCAGGTCCGCCAGCTTGCCCGGCTCAATGGTTCCGAGCTTCTTCTCTTCGCCAAGCTGATAAGCTCCCCAACTGGTTGTCATCCACACGGCCTGTTGCCGGGTAACGCCTTCCGAAGAGTTCCATGCCTTGTGGTAAGCATCATCTTTTCGGTCGATGGCTTTCTCGAAGCGCCAAAACGGCGGATATCCTTCCGTGTCATTTTCCAGCGTTGGCTTCATCCCCAGCTTAATGTAAGTTTCCATCGGCATCATGCTGTTGACCTGCTCTGTGCCGTAGGCTATTAGCCCGGCTTCCAGGTTGCGCTTTTCAAATACGTGATAAGCGCCGATGCTGACAGCGATGCCCAGTTTCTTCATCTCCCGCATATCCTCCAGTCGTGCCATGGGTGTGTGATTGATGGAAAGCTTCTGGTCGTAGCTGTGCACCACCTGCGTCCTCAAGCCCTCTTCCATGGCCATGACGACTTCGTGGACTGCGCGGTCGCCTACGGTATGATCGGCGCTCACGTTCCACCCAAAACGGACGGCCTCAATCAAGGCTTCTCTGCCTCGAAACGTTTCCTTGCCTTGTGCGTTCTGTTCCGCTTCCCAGCCTCCGTACGGAGCCGCGTTGCCAAATGTATCTCCGAACGGACGCTTTTTCGCCTCTATCGTCCACACGCTGCCACCCCATAGGTTTCCGCCCACGGCCGGCGGCCGAAGACCGAAGAATCGCAGCACATCATCCCCGATCCCGCTCATGTTCCCGATCCGGCGGAATAACGTCTCCGCTTCTTCTGGCGGGACCTCTACGGTTTGCCCGCTGTTGGGAGTCAAGGGATACGGCATTCGCAACCGCAGGTTCAACTCGCCTCTCGCCCACAGCTCCCGAATCCCGGTGATCAAAGGCAATACCGTGTGCTCCTTTGCCAATGTAATCCCAATCGAATTGGCTGCCTTGACCGCGTCCCGGTAGGCGGGCATCTGGTCCTCCAATGGCGTCGCCCAATAGAGGTAATCATTCACAGCTTGGACAGCCGGAGGCAAAACTCCATCTACCGTATAGCCTCGCGTGATGCAAGGCCCGCCTTCCTTTACAAAGGGATTCGTTCCGGGAGGGAGCTTCAACAATCCGGACTTGGCCGCCGCGCTGTTCATTGCCAGAACGGTCAGGTTCACAGTCCCTGCAAACAGGATTGGATTGTTAGGCGACGCGGCATCGATCTCCGCCAGCGGCACTTGGCAGATCAGGCCTTGCCGTCCGCTCTCGGCTCTTTCTGGCTCGATCCTGACTCGCGGAAGCACGATGACCTCTCCGGGTTTCGCGCGACTCACCGCCTTCCGGATGTCTCCCAGCGCAGCGGCGTTGCTGTGCCATGCGCTGAGCGCATCCAACAACTCCGTGCCGTTCCATGTAGCGGTCGTACCTGACTCCATCGTCTCGCCCAACCACTTTTTTAGCCAGTACGCCTGCATGCCGGCCGTAAACGGATGGTAATGGGTGTCGATCAGTCCCGGCATCGCTGTTTTGCCCTGTAGGTCAATTTTGCGCGTATGGGGACCCGCCATGGCCATGATGCGATCTGTTGTCCCTACAGCCAAGAACTTGCCGTCTCGAATGGCGACCGCCTGGGCTATAGTGAACTTTTCATCCGCCGTCAGTATCTTGCCGTTGTAAATGACGATCTCGGGGTAGTGGATCACCTCGGGGGACAACTGCTGCGCGGCAGCACTCGACACCAGCAGGAGCGATCCCACCCATAAATAGACGAAGCGCTTCGTTCGTTCCATAATCCCTCCTCACCAAGCAAAAAAACGTTCAGGCGTCTCTCGAATCCGGCAGCCGGATTTCCCTAGCCGGGAGTTTTCCCCGTAAGCCAGCAATCAGAACAGGAGCTTCAAGGCCAGTTGGATCTGCCGCGAGGCGGTGTCCGTCGAGGTGATTCTCCCGGCGTTGGCCAGCCTCTTCCCGCTTTGGTCGAAAACCACGAACGCCGGCGTGCTGAAGTTTGCGTGATTCAGTATGTTAAAGAATTCGCCGCGGAACTGCAGATTCAACTTTTCGGTGATCGCGGTGTTCTTGATGAGGGAGAAATCGACCGTCGCCAAGCCGGGGCCGATGGTTGTATTTCTGCCCAGGTTGCCATAGTAGCCAGGAGCGGCCAAGGCAAACACCGAGTCGTCAAAGTACTTGTCCGGCCCTCCCAGGATGGGATTATTGTTCTTGCCCGGCAGGAGGTCCGGTCTCTCCTGAATCGCGCTGGCGGTGGAGCCATTTCCGGAGCAGCATTGCGCCGTAACTGGGAACGGTGTGCCCGAGTTGATCGTGGTAATTCCGTTGAGCTGCCAGCCTTTCAGGAGCTTCCCCGAAAAGCCGGCGCCGGAGAAGGGCACGTCATAGCTGTAACTGAATACCAGACTATGCTTCATGCTGAAGGAGGAAGGAGCGCGATCCAGCCTTGGATTATAGGGGTCCATAACCTGATGTTCGCCCGAGACCAGGTCGTTTCCAAATACGGCGTCGGCATCGCTCATGGTCTTCGAGTACGTGTAAGAACCTTGCAGCCGAAGCCCGTGGGACAGTCGTTTCTCGACGTTCACAAGCAGAGCATTGTAGTTGGAATTGGCGTCCGTCGTGGCAATCCGGACACCGGCCCACGTGGGATTTCGCAGGGGCGCCGTCGCCGGAAAGAACTGTTTTCCATTCACCAGGACCGGCACCTTCGTATTCATCTGTCCCGTCCGCACTAGCTTCCGGCCTTGGGATCCCGCATATCCCACCGTCATTCCCACCCCGGGAAGAATCTCGCTCTGGATCGAAAAGTTGTACTGCATGCCGTAGGTTGTCCCGGTATAATTCCATGGCCGCAGATCTCCCGGCGTGGCGTAGCGGGGATCGAGGAGGAGAGCAGCAGCGTTAGGAAACGGGGGATTGTTGATCTGTCCCAGAACATTGAAGGGCGGAAGACTGCTGATCTGCGATCTCCAGTACGTGGGGAAGGGCTGGTCATAGAAGAGACCGTATCCGCCGCGCAGTACGATCTTCCCACTTCCCATGGTGTCCCAGGCGAACCCAAGCCGTGGCGCCCAATTGTTCTTGAAGGTGTTAAAAAAAGGATTCCCCACGATGGGAGCCTTCATCATCACGTCGGGGAGGTTGGATGATTTGCCGTTTACTTCATTGATTGCGGTCATAAATTCTTCCCGCACTCCCAGGTTGAGGGTCAACCGGGGCCGAACGTGAAAATCATCATGAACATAGAAAGCGAGCATGCTGGAACGCCAGCCCGTTTCGCTGTTGTTGCCAGGTGTCGCTGCTATGAACCGGTTGGACTGGCCCCGGAGGAAATTCGCCAGCCCGGAGAACGTGTAGTACCCCGCCTGTGCATTGTAAGCCAGGTAGTTGAATTGCATCCGCTCGATCACGAAACCGGTCTTGAGGGTGTGGTCCCCTTTCGCATAGGTAAAATCATCTGACCCTTGCGGGAGGTTATAGGCGAACTGCCTGGGGTCGCGTTGGTACCCAAAATTCGGGAATCCGCCGCTGACATCAAACTCTCCGCCCAATCCGAACGACACACCAGGCACAAAGCTGAATCCGCTGGGCAGATTGGTGAATTGAACGGTTTCGGTCGCCAGTGCTCTCGTGAATCCAAATCGCAATGCGTTCAGCATGGACGCGGACAGAACCGCATCCTCCTCGACTGTCAGATATTGGTTGCGCGAACGGTTCGAGGTAGCCTGATTCGGATTCGACAACGATGTGGCCGTCGAGGCCATGCCTGGAACCGTCTTGGTTCCGTTGTCAAACGTAAAGCGGGCGAACACAGAGTGATTCGAGGAGAAACGCTGGTCCACTCGGGTCATGAAATAGCTTTCGTTTGTTGGAGAGGATGCCGAGAAAATGTACTCTCCGGTCCCGTCTCCAAAATCCCTGCCGTTGGGGATCGGATATAAACTTAAAAGCGGCTTGACCGCGTCGGCTACGGTGAAGGGAGCCACCCCTGGCAATATTCCTTGCCGGGCTGAGGCATTCGGGAAGGTCGCGATACGGGTGAGTCCCAACCGGTCCCGCAAGCCCTCGTAGCTGCCGAAGAAAAAGGCGCTATTCTTTACGATCGGACCGCCCGCCGTGAATCCGTACTGATTCCTCTTGAACGCCGGTATGCTACCGCGATCATAGAAATTCTTGGCATCCAAGGCGCTGTTGCGCAGGAACTCAAACACACTTCCGTTAAGTTGATTGCTGCCGGATCGCGTAACGGCGATAATCACGCCGCCCATGGCGCGGCCGTATTGCGAGCTGTAAGCGTTGGTCAGGACGCGGAATTCGCGGATGGTATCCACGCCCAGGAAGAAACCGCCTACGCTTCCCGGCATGGCGTTCCGGGGGTCGTTGGCGTCGGTTCCATCCAACAGAAAGCTGTTATTATAAGGCCGCGCGCCCGAAATGGAAAATTTGCCGCCTCCTTGGGAAAAACCTCCCGTCCCGGCAACCCTCTTGTTCCACAAGATGCCCGGCTGCAACAGCACCAATTGATCTAAGCTCCGTCCATTCAGAGGCAAATCGCGAATTTCCTTTTCCTGCACCAGCCCGCTGAGTGTGGCGCTGTTCGTATCCACCAGGGGAGCTTCTGCCAAGACCGTGACCTTTTCCGTGATTGCTCCGGGAATCAGGACTACGTCCACCACCGCTTCCCACCCAACGGTCAGCTCGATTCCGGAGCGGATCCCGGTCTGAAATCCTTCCAACTGGACCTCGACTCGGTAATTGCCCACCGGCAAGTTGGGCGCGCGGTATCTGCCCTGCTGGTCCGTGGCCGCCGTTCGAGCCACTCCCGTGTCTGCGTTATTGACCGTGACCTTGGCGCCAGGAATGACCGCTCCAGAACTGTCTCGCACACTTCCGGAGATGGTTCCGGTATTTACTTGGGCCACGGCAACGTGGGTGCAGAGAAATACGGAGATCACAGCTCCGAGTAGCTGTCTGTTCATGGTGTCCTCCTCAGGACGAAAAGGTTTCTGTTCCTTGCCGCTCGTGCCAGTGCGGCCTGAAATGGGCCATTCGGATGGCGCTGGCGAACGGGGCTTGCCTAGTCCCGACTAACGCGTAGTCGGAACCTCGTTAGCCGCCCTCAATAGCCCCCGACGATCATGACATCAGGATTCGACCACTGGACTGCACGTTACAGACCGTCAATGAGAGCGGCTATTTGTGCGTTTGGCGCTTCACACCAAGAATGCCCCGTGCCCCAGAGAAGACCCTTGCGAACTAGGTCAAGCGATTCATCAGATTGTACTTAGGATTAGAATCCAGGTTAGAAAGGCTCACCCAAGCCTTGAGCATTCCACTGTCGAGAAGTCTTCGTCTGGGTGGAAATCACCCATCGTGGGCTAATTAGCGCACTCAAACTTGGTGGTTTGACCCTGTCCTTCGCCAAAACTAGATCGTGCAGTCGATTGAGTGTCTTCATGCGTGGGACCATGTTCAATTCCGATTCGGTGTGTGTAGCTGTAGATGATATTGAGGATGCCAAAGCACTCAAGCTCAACTCGGTTCAATAACTTTCAATAAGCTTCGCCCAACTGATTGAACCATAAGCATCAGAAAACAGGTCGGTTGCTCAAAGAAGCGAAATCTGCTTGGGGTGCAAGCAATCCTCCCATAGATTCATCTTTAGATTCAATAGCTTGCGAGGAGCGCTTGTTGACCCTTGAGGAAGCTTTAGCTACAATTTTTACTACATTCGCAACTTGGCGAACCCAACCTATCTCCTAATTCACTGATTGTTAGGGTCCTTATCCGATCATCTTCAAAATGGAACGCTTGCATTCACGGCAGGAGCGCTCTTCCCGTGGCCGTGAGAGTCAAACTTGGATTGCTCATATCAAATGTATTACTTGGCAGCGATGGAAAGTCTAAACGGAGTTTCTGCGGACCACAAGGCCACATTCCAGCCTGGGACCAGGCATTCCCAAACCAAATGCAGAGTTCCAAATAGCTGCAACCTTCAGGCACCAAATTCCGCGTAACCATCGAATCTTAGCTAGCCCGGATTATTCATGAACGGTCGGCGGAATGGTGATTGTGGCGGTTGCAGGCCGGTGTTGAAAGCATGGGGGCCGAAAATCCACGGAGAGGCGGCGGAGCGAAGTGTCGGAGGGTTGCGAGGGAGCATCGAGAGGGAGGGAGACCGACACTTCCGCCCGGGAATTCGCTCCGAGCGGAAAGATTCTGGGGGAGCTGCGGGACTAACCGGGGCGGGCATCCAGAGCGAGGGCAATGCGGCGGAAGCTACCGAGAAACGGGAAGGAAGCGGGCAGATGGACAACCACACGGCGCACCGAGCGAAGCACCCGCGCGCCGAGCTTCAGCAACCGCTCCCGCAGGGTCCAGACCTGGGCGCGGGCGCAGTCGGTCCGGGCGGCCCGCAGGCGCAACTCTTGCAGCAACACATAGGCAGCGGCGGTGAGCAGCACCCGGAACTGGTTGGCCCAGAACCGCGTACAACTGGTGCGGCCGATCTGGAGTCCCGGGTGCAGTTCCTTGATGCGGTTTTCGATGTCGCCTCGCTGGCAATAGACCTGTTCATAAATCCAACGCGGTCCCGGCGTCAGATTGGTGATCAGGAATCGGGGGTTGTCTTTGGGCTCCTTGCCGGGCTCTCGAACGACGTCCGCTTTGATTATGACGCGGCGTCGGTGCGACCAACTCTGGGCGGCATAGCGGGCTTCCGTGCAGACCGGCTCGGTTTTTCGGCTGCGACGGGAAAGTCGGCGGGCATCCCGCAGGGGCCGCTGCGCTTGGCGCCGCAGGACGGCGTTGCCGGTGATCGCCACCCCATACTCGACGTCGGGCTGGGCGTCCCAAAAATCGAGCAAGTCCGGATGAGCAAAGCCGGCGTCGAGCCGAACGCGAATCCTCGCTCGGCGGAAGTGGCGGCGCAGGCGATCCAGAATGCGGCGCAGAATCCCCGCGGCTCCCCGCGGAGCCGGAGCGTTGCCGGGCCGCAACAGGGCGGTGAACAGATACTGCTCCGGCTCGTCGTTGAAGCGGACCAATCCCAGCAGCGGCAGATAACACCAAGTGTCGTAGTAGCCGTTGAACAGTGCCAACTGCTGCTGGCCGTGGGTGGGGTCGCGGGTGGGGTCCAGGTCGATGGGGATGCGGCGAGCCCGGCCGTGCAGGCGGCGCGCGTGCCGCTCGATCACGCTCTCGGCCAGCGCCTCGGCCAGGCGGTAGAGTTCCTGGCGACCCGCCGCGTTTTCAAAACGCGACAGGGTCGGCTGCGAAGCCAGGTCCGTCCCCTCCAGCGGGTCGCGTCCCAGCAGCAGTTTGTGAATGGGGTCTTGGGCCAGCCGGTCCGCGTCATGGGCATCCGGGTAGCCACAGGCGATGCCGAACACCCGCTGCTGGAGCAGTTCGCTCCTGCGGTGATCAATCTTGCCAGCCTGCCGGTCGTCGCGCAGACACGCGGCCAAGCGTTCGGTCAGTCCATAGCGCCGGTCGGCCGCTTTCAGCAACAGGGCGCCGCCGTCGGAACTGCCCTCCCGCTGGTCAAACTGCGCCAACACCGGCTTGGGAAAAATATCCGGGAACAGCAAACACTCTGTTGTGGTATGGTCAGACAAGCGAAAGCCTCCTCGGTTGCTTCAAATGCTGTCTCAACAACATGTTTGTAGCACAGGAGGCTTTTCGTGTCTGCAAAAACGTGAATAATCCGGGCTACAGCATTTCTCGTATTGGTGTAGACCACGATTTACTGCGATAGAGCGACGAAGAAAGTGCAGATCCCTCGCTTTGCTCGGGATGACAGCCCACTTGGCATGGTCTACACCAATTGTGAAAAAGCTCTAATGCTTATCAAGCTCTTTTTCGATCTTCCTATTTTGCTTTTCCTGAACTTCGTTTCGTTCATGCCTTGCCTTGGCACCTTTTTTGCTCGCCTTGCGGCTCGCTTTCACCGCCTTTAGTTCGGCCTTATCTGCTTTTTTTTCGGCCTTGGCCGCCTCTTTATAATCGTCGTCGGCATACAGCGACGCCGGACGTGCCATGCCCAAAGCTAAGACTCCCAAAGCGAGTGCATATGCTAATTTTTTCATGACAATCCTCCTTGCGGCGAATTGAAACATCCCTTTTTTATTTTAGATGCATTTGAATTGTAAAGGGCAACACTAATCGTGAACGCCCCAATAAATCAATAACCTGGGATGTATAAATACTGACGGCACTAAATGTCTTGAGTGGGTGTATTTTGGAAACTGATCGGTGATTTTCCAGAACCTCGCTACACGACCAAAGCTCGTTACACGACCAAGTAGACTGCGGGCTGTAGTACCTGAGAAAAGCCTTATTGGCATGATGACGTGCCCTGCCCGCAGGCGCACGCCCGATCGTGGTTGCGGCCTGGCGACGAGGTGAGGTCTCAGGAATTGGAATACGAGTTCTTGCGATCTGACCCGCTTCCGCTACTCCACAAGCCTTCCGGCGAGTCGCATGGTGTCTCGGACGTAGTCCGCCATGCGAGCGGGCGTGGGCGGTGACTTCACGAGTTGGGGGATCGCTTGCGGGGATACGCTCGTCACTCCTGTCAGCAGATCGACAGTAGCGCTCAGCGAGTCGCCACTGAGGTCCTGCAGCCGCTCCCAAAGGCTTCGCCCCTTCGAACCTAACAGGACCTCCCGTGCCCGCCGCCGCAGTTCTTCGGCTCGACTGACCACCGACACGGACCCCGAACCCACCAAGCGCGCCTGGCACCCCAGACGGTAACCTTTTCGCCGACGTTTCTCCGCCAGACCGTCCCGTTCGAGTTGGGATAGTTCACTGAGGTTCTCATCTCCCGAAATGACACGGCATTCGCAGGTTTGGCAGATGCCGCGCCCATCGCACAGGAACCACACGTATGACCCATGCCGCCGCGCCGCTTGCACCAGAGTCTCTCCTTCTTGTGTCTCGATGCGTTCGTCGTTAAATTCCAGCTTGGCCCTTGCATTCTCCCCAAGCTTCCTGTGCTTATCGACAATACCGGAGAATTTGCTCACGGAAGGTTCTCCGTCGGCCCTTGCATTCTCGCCAAGCTTCTTGTGCTTTTCGACAATACCGGAGAATTTGCTCACGGAAGGATCTCCTTTCCAACTTCCAGGTAATCAGCCCAGGCTTCCTCTGCGCGGCGGTCGTCCGCTTGGTTGACGGGGACGCCGGCGAGAGCGGCCTTTTGATATGCGACGAAACGCCGGATGCAGCTTTTGAATACGGGAATCAGGCGAGTTTCGAGTTCCTGGCGCATTTCATCGCCATCGCGGCTTGGCCGCGGAGGAATGATGGTGAGAAGAACTTTATACCGGCCCCCCTTAATATTTTCCAGTTGACCGATTGTCAGGTTCAGGGACTGGTAGCTCAATGCGTCTGGAGTTGTCGGAATAACCAACAGGTCGCATCCCTCAACGACTTCTTTGAGCTCGTCCGGCCGGAGGCCCGCGTTGGTGTCTATGACAACGTGTTCAAATTCGCGCGCGCGACGGGCCGCCTGGTGAAGGGGAATGACCTCGAAGGGAAGTGTGCCGTTCACCGCCCAACCGCAAACGCTTCGGTTTGGATCGCTGTCCACAAGAACAGTGGGAGCTTTCGTTTGCAGGTATGCAGCGATATGTACAGCGGTGGTGGATTTTCCAACACCACCTTTGTGGGAGGCGATCGCGATGACCATGACGGTAATATAACAGACTTTTGAGTGTCCGGAGATTGGGAAGTCTGGAATTTCGGCCGTGAGAAAGCGGCCGTAGACATTTTCAGAATTTGCAACAAGACCGTTCCGCTTACCGACGCTACCAACCTTGAAAGAATTATCGAAGCTCGAATGAAGTTCTACTCAGATGACACAAAAACAAGGGGGATATTGCCATACTGACCCAGTACCAAGCGTCCGCCAATCTTGATTTCCCGTTTCAGAATGGTTAGCCTGAGGGCGGCAAGAAGCGATTATTTCAGGAACGAGGCACTCATGTCACAACCGGAAAAGCTGGGCTTCATCGGACTCGGGATCATGGGTTATCCCATGGCGGAGAACCTGCTGAAGGCGGGCTACTCGCTTACCGTTTACAACCGCACGCGGGGGAAGGCGGAGCAACTGGCCGCGCTTGGCGCCGCCGTGGCTGCCTCTCCCGCCGAGGTCGCACGCGAAGCGCGCGTGATCGTGATCTGTGTGGGAGACTCGGCGGCCGTCATGGAAGTCGCCGACAACATGCTGCCCGCCATTCAGCCCGGCTCGCTGGTCATTGATGCGAGCACCATCCTGCCTTCCGTAAGCCGCCGGATTGCGGAGCGATTCCGCGCGCGTAAAGCCGACTTTCTCGACGCTCCCTGCACCGGCAGCAAGACCGGCGCGACCAACGCCACGCTGACCTTCATGGTCGGCGGCGACGCAGCGGTCTTCGAGCGCGCCAAGCCTTATATGCAGGCGATGGGCAAGACCGTGATCCATTGCGGCGCACAGGGTATGGGCCTGCAAGTCAAGCTGACGCAGAACCTGATCGGCGCGCTTTCCTGCCAGGCCATGGCCGAAGGTTTTGTTTTAGCGCGCAAGGCCGGGCTTGCGCCATCGCTGGTTCTCGAAGTCTTGCAGGCGAGCGTGGCGCGCAATCCATTGATCGAGGGCAAAATGAAGTTGGTGATGGAGCGCAACTTCGCTCCCCATTTCTCGCTGAAGTGGATGCAAAAGGATATCGAGTTGATGCTCGAGTCGGCCCGTGAGCTGAACGTCCCGCTCCCGACGACTGCCCTGGTGCACGAGTTGTTCGGAGCCTCGATCGCCGCCGGGCACGGCGACGAAGACTTCGCCGCGGCCATCACGCTTCTAGAGGGCCTAGCTGGAGTCGAGGTCTCCGACGGCCCTCCCTCGAAGCCCGTTTCAACAATGGATAAATAACCTTCCGTCTGGTTGGCGTCCCCCAGCAGCTCTTGACTGGTATTCCCCAAATTGTATCCCGTTTTCCCTCCCTCTTCGACTTCATCACCCGAACCAAAAGTCGTCATCCCGAACGGAGTGAGGGATCTGCACTGCGTTCTCTTCCCCTCGGGGATGGAAATGCCAGTTATCAAGTTGCTCAAGCTCCAACTGTTGCGGGAGTGACACAATCAGCACAAAGCTCCAAAGTGGTCGCATTGCCACAGAAGTTGTTGTTTTTCCGCAACAAGCAGCCCTACGGCAATTGATGCAGATATTTTATTATCAACTGCTTACTAGCTTCCAACGAAAGGCTGGTCAATTGCATATAAATGAGGCTATTCTATCTATTTGTTTCGAAGGAGTGCATTGGACTACCAACATACCATCGCCAAACCGGTTGAAGTTTCCGGCATCGGGTTGCACAGCGCCGTTGCGGTTCGGATTCGGCTCCTCCCGGCACCGGTCAACAAAGGGATTGTCTTCCGCCGCACCGACCTCGACAACTTCGAGATTCCCGCCTCCTGGAAATACATCGCCCGTGTCAGCTACGCCACCAGCCTCATGCGCCGCGGCGTGCTGATCTCCACCACCGAGCATATCCTTTCGGCGCTAGTCGGATCGGGCATCGATAATCTCATCATCGAAATCAACTCGCTGGAGCTGCCGATCCTGGACGGCAGCGGCGGTCCGTTTGTGGATCTGTTGCATCGCGCCGGGAAACGGCAGCAGCGTGCGCCGCGTGTCTACCTGAAGGTCCTGCGTCCAGTGGAAGTGGTCGAAGGCGCCAAGCGCATTGCGATCTTTCCCCATCCCGGCTTCCGCATCTTCAGCAGCGTGGAGTTCCCGCATCCCCTGGTCGGGAGCCAGTCCATGGAGATCGAGCTCACCGAACAGCGATATGAGGATGAAATTGCCCCCGCTCGTACCTTTGGCTTCCTCGATGAGCTCCCTCAGATGCGAAACATGGGTCTGATCCGCGGCGGCTCGCTTGAGAACGCCGTGGTCTTCACGCGCGACTCGGTGATGAACTCGGACGGCCTCCGCTTCTCCGACGAATGCAGCCGCCACAAAATCCTCGACCTCATCGGCGACCTGGCCCTGATCGGCCATCCGCTGCATGCCCGCGTCGTAGCCGAGCGCGCCGGCCACGCCATGCACACCGCTCTGGTCCTGAAGCTAGTCCGCGACCGTTCGCTCTGGGAGCTGGCCACCTCCGAGGAGCGCTTCGTCCCCACTCGAGTGCCAATGCGCGAGACGGCCGTTGCCCAGGCCGTCGCGGAGTGAGTCTCCGGCAGCCCCGCCTCCTCGCAATCCCCGCCCCAATCGTTCGTTGATTTGCACCTTCGCGTCGTGTAATCTACCTCTGGCTCCGGCGGAATATCGTGCAGCAACCGACCCGCGATCCAGCAGGGCGGGAGCGCGGGAAATGGGGAGTAGGGAACAGGAAACAGAAGAAAATGGAGGATGTCATCCTGAGGAGCAGCGCGACGAAGGATCTGCTGTTGATTCTAACTTCTAGCTTCTAACTCCTGACTCCTAACGCCCATGCCCCTAAAACCCGGCGCCCATCTCGGCCCCTACGAAGTTCGCTCGCCGCTCGGCGCGGGCGGCATGGGAGAGGTCTATAAGGCGTACGATCCGCGCCTGAAGCGCGACGTCGCCATCAAGGTCCTGCCCGAGCATCTGGCGGTCAACGCCGAGTTGCGCGAGCGGTTCAAACGCGAAGCCGAGACCATTGCGAGCCTGAAGCACCCTCACATCTGCGTTCTCTACGACATCGGCCAGCAGGACGGCATCGACTACTTGGTGATGGAGTACATCGAAGGCGAGACGCTGGCGCAGCGTCTGCTGAAAGGTCCTCTGCCCTTGGAGCAGGTCCTGCGCTACGCCATCGAGCTTTCCGACGCGCTCGACAAGGCGCATCGGAAAAACATCACGCACCGCGACATCAAGCCCGGCAACATCATGCTGACGAAGGAAGGCTCCAAGCTCCTGGACTTCGGCTTGGCGAAGCTCAAGCAGGAGGCGCGCAAGGATTACGTCCTGGACTCGCAGGCCCCCACGCCGCCGCCCGGCGGCCCGACAATCGAGGGCACCATCCTGGGCACGATGCAATACATGGCCCCGGAGCAACTGGAGGGCAAGAAAGACAACATCGACTCGCGCACCGACATCTTCGCCTTCGGCGCCACCGTCTATGAGATGGCGACGGGAAAAAAGGCGTTCCAGGGCGCGAGTTCCACCAGCCTCATTGCAGCCATCCTCCGCGACGACCCCGCTCCGATTTCGTCTCTTCAGCCCCCCGGGAAAATGTCGCCCCCCGCTCTCGACCGCGTCGTGAAGACCTGCCTCCATAAGGAACGCGACGACCGCTGGCAATCCGCCGCCGACCTCTGCCGCGAATTGCAGTGGATCCATCAGAGCCGCGACCGCGAGGGAGCGATTGCCAGTGGGACAGGCCTCTCGCCTGTTCTTGAAGGGCAATTGAGGGGGCCTGCCCTACTCGGCTGGCGCAAAGCGGCAGCGCTTGGCGCGGCGGTATTGATTGGGGCCGTCATCGCCAGCGTTGCGGCTTGGTTGCTGAAACCGGCGGCGACCCAGCAACAGGTGTCGCGATTCACCATCACGCTGCCGACGGGCGACCGGCTTGCGGCGGCGGGAAGTAATCCGGCCCTAGCAATCTCGCCCGATGGCAGCCGCCTGGTTTACGCAGCCATACGCGGCGGGGCGCAGCAGCTTTACGTGCGCGACATCGGGGCGCTGGAAGCCAAGCCCCTCGCTGGGACTGAGGGCGGTTTCGCACCTTTTTTCTCACCCGACGGGCAATGGATCGGCTTCTTCGCTGGAGCCAGCATGAAAAAGATCTCCATCACCGGCGGGGCGGCTGTGACCCTCTGTCCCGCCTTTGGAAGCGGCGTCGCCGGTGCAGCTTGGGGAAGCGATGGCGCAATTGTTTTTCACTACCAGAACTTTGGCGGGCTATGGCAAGTAGCCGAGACCGGAGGGACGTCTAAACAGGTCATTAGTCCGGATTCCAAGAAGGCAGAAGTCGCTCACCGCTGGCCTCAACTCCTGCCCGGTGGGAAGGCGGTGCTGTTCGCTGCTTCAACGGCTGGTGCTAACTGGTCCGGCGCGCAAGTGGCGGTAGGTGAACTTGGGAGCGGTGAGCGACGGGACCCCGTTTTGGCAGGCTCACGCCCGGCCTATGCGGCTTCCGGGCACTTGGTCTATGCCCAAGCGGGGACGCTGATGGCCGTGCCGTTTGATCCCCGGCGTCTGGAGCTGCGAGGGGCGGCGGTCCCTATTCTAGAGGGGGTCGCGCAATCGATTAACACCGGGGTCGCCCAGTACACCTTTTCCGTCAATGGCTCGCTGGTCTATGTTCCGGGGAGCATCCAGGCCACCCAAAGCATGCTAACCTGGGTGGATCGCAAGGGGGCAGAGCAGCCATTGAAAGCGGCAGCGCACGGTTATCGGAGCCCGAAGGTTTCTCCAGACGGGCGGCGCGTGGCCGTTAGCATCGAAGAACAAGGGACGCAGATATGGACCTACGATCTGGACCGGGAGACGTTAACCCGGCTGACCTTTCAAGGTAGTGCCAACGGTTTCCCGGTGTGGACGCCCGATGGGAAACGGATCGCTTTCCAGTCCAACAGCGCAGGGCGGCAAAACCTGTTCTGGCAACCGTCCGATGGCAGCGGCGGTTCGGAGCGCCTCTCCATCAGCGAATTCACTCAGGCCGCCAATTCCTTTTCTCCGGACGGGCAACTGCTGGCTTTCACCGATACCAGCCCCAATGGGCGGGATATCTGGGTGCTCCGCCTAAGTGACCGGAAGGCACAGCCGTTCCTCAAGACACCGGCGGAGGACGGCGCGCCGGGTTTTTCTCCCGACGGGCGTTGGCTGGCCTATTCCTCGGATGAGTCGGGACGACGGGAGATTTACGTGCAGCCGTATCCGGGGCCGGGCGGAAAATGGCAGATCTCGACGGACGGCGGCCAGGAGCCGGTCTGGAACCCCAATGGGAAGGAACTGTTCTACCGCAGCGGCAGCAAGATCATGGCCGTGGATGTTAATCAGAGCCGCGACAGTAATGGAGCGGGAGCGAACCAAGGAAATCCCGCGACGCCTGCCCCCGCCACCTTCTCCGCCGGCGCGCCCCACATGCTCTTCGAAGGACAGTACCTCCTAACCCCGTCCAGCTTGCCCAACTACGACGTCTCTCCCGACGGCCAGCGCTTCCTGATGCTGAAGCCCACCGAGCAGGAAGCGGCCCCCACGCAGATCAACGTGGTCCTGAACTGGTTCGAAGAGCTGAAGAAAAAAGTTCCGGTAAAGTAATCGGTGCCAATCAGAGCCCCGACCGCAAGGGAGGGGTCGCCCGAACGATACCGTATTCCACCGGAAACAACCCCTCCCTTGCGGTCGGGGCTCTGAATCTTTGCGCTCGCGGCTCTGATTTGTTTTGATAGTAACAAAGGAAACGGCTGTCATCCTGACCCCGCCCTGCGGGAGAAGGACCCGCTTTATCTTCTAACTTCTGACTTCTGCTTTGTCGCGTCCTCGCCGCGCTGTGTTAAAATCGATTTCGAGTCGGTAATCAACACACTTCAATCGGACTGGCAGTGGGAAACATCGTTCCAAATAAAGTACACAGCATCGGATTCGGCAAGCCTCACCGCAACGGGTTACGCATCCGTTGCCTGCTCCTACTCGCGCTCTCCGTTCGCACGATCATGCCCGTAATTGCCGCCTCGAGCGACCCGGATTCCTTTAGCGGCACCTATCCCGGCCGCATACTCACGGAGTTGGCTCTCCACCGCAAGTTCGCCGCCGAGCGGGCACGCTCTGGATTTTCGCCCGAGCGTTCGCTCGCGGCGGCGCCAGTGGATAGCGGCAACGTCGCCGTGATTCCCGACGACGGCTCGCTGGTCCTCCCGGCAAACCGGTTCGACCTGGACCAGAAGGGCATCCTGTTTCAGCCCGCAGCCGGGGGATACACCATCGCGGCAAGCGCCGGCGGCTTCGACTCGTCCGCCGCGAGCAACGGCCTGCTCCTGAACCCCGGCACTTCCGACAATCCCGATAATATTGGCGACGACGGCACGCGCGAGGTCCCGATCGGCTTCGCGTTCCCTTACTTCGGCAAAACGTATACGACTGTTTTTATCAATTCCGACGGAAACCTGACCTTCGGGCAGGGCGATACCTCGACGAGCAAGAGGAGTCTCGCCCGCTTCCTCGTCGGTGCGCCCCGCATTGCTCCTTTTTTCTCCGACCTCGACCCGTCCGTGGGAGGCCGCCTGACCCTCTTCTCATCCGCCAGCCGTTTTGTCGTGACGTGGAGCCAGGTGCCGGATTATTCCGCATCCGGCTTTGGCCCTTCGGAGACCTTTCAAGTCGCGCTGGCTCCCGACGGCCAAATCCAGTTCGCTTTCGACGGCATGGGGGGAAGAGAAGCGGTGGTCGGAGTCTCGCCCGGTAATTTCACGGGATTGCCGGCTCTGGCCGATTTGAGCGCGGCGTCGGGAGAAAGAGCGGGAGAAAAATTCGACGGGCCGGCGGCCGAGGTCTTCACGTCCACCACGCAACTCGATCTCGCGGCCGTTGGACAGCGCTTCTATCAGACGCACGAAGACGCCTATGAATACCTGGTGGTCTTTACTACTTTCAATTTCGATCTGGGAGCAGCTTTCGCATTCGAGCTTAATATTTCCAATCAAGTCACGGGACTCGGACGCATCGCCGCGCAGCCCATTTTCGATTTTTCCCGCTTTTTCGGCAGCTCGCGTTTATCGAGCGTCGTGAACATGGCGAACCTCGGCAAGTATCCCACCGATCCCTCCGCCGTTTTCTTCCGGGGCGTCGATTCCACGCTCAGCATTTTGGGGCAGGAGACGGGACACCGCTTCCTGGCCTACGCCGCGTTCAACGACCCCAGCGGCATTTCCAATAGCAACGCGCTGCTCGGCCGCGACCTCCAGCATTGGAGTTTCCTGTTCAACTCCGACGCCTCGGTCGAAGAGGGCAACCGCATCCGCGACAACGGAGACGGCACCTTCACCACCACCGGAGCCGTCGAACACTATAGCGATCTCGATCAATACCTGATGGGCCTGCTCCCGCCGTCGGAGGTCCCCCCCAGTTTCCTGGTCGTTGGTCCGGCCATCAGCCCCGCCCGCGCTCCGCAACGGAATGTCACCTTTTCCGGTAAGCGGCAGGATATTTCACTCGATCAGATCGTCGCTTCCTCCGGCCCGCGCTTTCCCAATTCCGTCATCTCGCCAAAACGCTTCAATTTCGCCTTCGTTTTGGTGGTTCCCAAAGGACAGTCGCCGTCGCCGGAAGAGGTTGCCCATGTCGATTCCATCCGCACGGCTTGGGAACGGTTCTTCTCCAGCGCTACCTCCTTCCGGGCCTTTCCGAGCACCTCGCTCGTTCGCGGGCTTCGCGTGGCACCCAATCCCATTGGATTATTTCCAGGGGGCGAGACGCGGGGGACCGTGGAGTTGCTCTCGCCCGCGGATCGGGACACGATGGTGAGCCTCGCCGGCTCCGACGCCTCGGTTGCGGCGATGCCCGCGAGTGTCACCATACCCGCCGGCTCGCGTTCCGCCGAGTTCCCGATCGCCGCGCTCGCGCCGGGAAGGGCCACGGTGACCGCTTCCGCACCGGGCTTTGAGATCGGCTCCGCGGTCGTCGAAGTGCTTTCCTCGCCCTCCGACGGCAGTCTTTCACTCTCCCCCGTCTCGGGAGACTGGCAAACCGGCCCGCCGGGAGCGCAGCTACCTCAGCCGCTCGCCGTCCATCTTCAGGATTCAAATCAAATTCCCTTCGCCGGAGCCGCGATCGAGTTTGCCGTCCTGGAGGGCACAGCTTCTCTCACCTCTCCATCCACGCAGACCGATGCGCAGGGAAACGCCTCAACTTTGGTTGTTGTGGGAAATGAATCGGGGCCGGTAACGATGATCGCCACCGTGGCGGGAACTTCGCTCAGCGCGAAATTCACACTGGGGATTTCGCAACCGGAGATAGCGCCGGCAGTGAGTCCCGACCCCTTTCTGCGAGACGCAGGGTCACCGCCGGACTATTAAAACCGGTCTTTGGATCTCGATCTAGAGGCCCTGGAGATACGCCATCAAGTCGTCGAGTTCCTTGGGTGTAAAAGCGGCGCCGACAGGCGGCATGGCGCTGCTGCCTTCCACAACCTGCTTGCGGATGATCGCCACCGTGTGCTGCTTGTGTTCGGTGCCGTCGGCCAGCTTGTGGGCAGGTTTGCTCATCAAGCCCTTCAAACCAGGCCCTACTTTATCCTCGGTCGAATCCGCGTTGTGGCAGATGTCGCAGTTGGCCTGGAAAATCTCTTTCCCCTTGGCCACGTCGCCTTTGCCATTCTCTTTCTTTTCCTGCGGCCCCGCGCCAATCAGCAGCAGCGAGGTCAAACCGATCGCAAACAAAAGTCCGCTCCGCTTCCAAAAACTCATTCCGTCCCTCCCTTGATTTCCGCGAAAGATAGCCCCAAGACTCCCGCCAATTGGAAGCCTCGCTCTATCTAGAATAGGAATTCTGGAGCCAATCGTCAAGTTCTTCGAAAAAAAACGCCGTTCCCGGAATAGACACCCCCCGAGGCTGTCATCCTGATCCCGCAGAGCGGGAGAAGGACCTGCTTTTCGTTCGTCGACCGGTAACGGATATTGCGGTCTACACCAACGCGAAAAACGCATTATTCGAAGCCCTCCAGCCGCGCAATTCGCAGCGCCTTGCGGGTGATGGTAGTAACCGGAAGCCGCTCGATCTCCGCCAGGCCAACCCATCGCTCCGTCGCGCGCCGTAGAGGACGGTTCAATTCAGCCCGATACACGGCAATATCCAGCTTGTTCGACGTGATGGTATGCCGCAGATGCCCCACCAGAGAGCCGAGGAGAATTCCTGACCCCAGCACAATGCCGTTCTTGCTAAACTCTCCCGAATTCTCTGATCCAAGCTCGTAATTTCTTTTCTTCTTACCAAGAATTTCTCTGTGCCTCTGTGCCTCTGTGGCTATTCTTGCTTCGCCGTTCTTCTTCTGACTTCTGGCTCCTGACGCCTGGCTCCTGTGTTCCGTTGCCGCTCCAACCTTCAGTACATCGTGGTCGCCGAGAATTTCCTCCGACGGCAACTCCCAAAATCCCACCATCCATTTCTCGGACGCCGCGCGGCGGGCGAGCAAACAGTTACCTTTGCCGTCCAGAATCAGAGCCGCCCGAAAGCGCCGCTCCGTTGGTTGCTCAGCTCGTCTTGACGGAGGAAATTTTCCAACTTGATCGGTCTGAAACGCTCGGCAATCCTTCCGAAGCGGGCACTCGCCGCATCGCGGCTGCTGAGGAAGGCAGACCGTTGCGCCCAGTTCCATCATGGCCTGATTGAAATCGCCGGGCCGCCGGGGTGAAAGCAATTTCCCAGCCTGTTTCAACAGCCGCTCTTTTCCGGAGTTCGTGCGAACATCCGCAGCCATCGCAAACAGCCGCGAGAGCACCCGCGCCACGTTTCCGTCGAGCACCGCCAACGGCACGTCGTACGCAATGCTGAGCACAGCCGCCGCCGTATAATCTCCGATACCCGCGAGCGCCAGCACATCGTCCCGCTCGCGCGGAAACTCCCCGTGATGCCGGCTCACAATCGTCCGCGCCGCCTTTTGCAGATTCCGCACCCGCGAGTAGTAACCAAGCCCGCTCCAGCAGGCGAGCAACGCTTGCTCATCGGCGGCAGCAAGCGAGCGCACGTCCGGAAAGCGCCGCAGAAATTTCTCATAGTACGGAATCACCGCCTGCACGCGCGTCTGCTGCAACATGATCTCGGAGACCCAAATCCGATACGGGTCCCGTGTTCTTCGCCAAGGCAGATCGCGGTGGTGGTGGTCATACCAGGCGAGGAGGTTGCGGCGTGTGGCAGCGGTCTGGTGTTTGACGGAAGGGTCGCGGGGATTTGCTCCATGCGAATCGTTCATCTTCCTCTCGAACCTTTTTTCTTACTCATCGCCTTGCGCTGGTCCCGCTTGCCATGGAAGACGTGCAGAATCTGAACGCCGTTCTGCGCGATCCGATAATAAATGATGTAATTGCCCACGGGGAATCTTCGCGTGCCTGGTTCAATGTCGTCCGATGCCGGCCCCATTGCCGGCTGGCTGCCCAAGAGGGCAAAGGCTTCATAAAAGCGTTCGTAAACGCGATCGGCGTTGCGGATGCTGTCTTTGGCGATGAATTTCCAGATGTCGATCAGGTTGCGGTGTGCCTGGGGTGATACGGTGAACCGAGCCACTAGCGTTTCGCTTTCTTGCGCCGCTCCGCGGAGAGTTCCTCACGCGCTTCCGCCCGCAGTTCGCCGAAAAGCTTCCTCAACCCTGGTTCGCCCTTGTAGCTTCGGCCTGCTCCTCGATCAATCTCTGCGATCCCCTGCCGCACGCGGCTTCGTATGACGTCGATATCTTCCACGGCCAAGCCGGAAAGCAAGGCGGCTTGTTGTGCCTCACCATCCTGCATCCGCCGCAGGGCGTCGCGAACGACTTCGCTGGCATTATTGTACCGGCCACCTTTGACCTTCGTTAGAATGTATTCATCGAGCCTGGGAGTCAGATTAACGTGCATAGCGCCTCTTCCCGCGTTTTTCAATTCATATTTCAATACTACAAACGTTGACAGATGTTGTCAAAGATTGGAGCAGCTTTTTTCGGCGTGCCCTCCAGCAACCACCACTAAAACCTTCCCAGCAGCCGCACCAGCGGCGCCACCGGCAAGTCCGGCTGTAGGAACGTTCGCGGCTGCCCCGCCGTTTCCGTTACGAGTTCCGCCGCGCGATAGCCGCTCCGCACGGCGCCTTCCATCGTGAAGGGCCATCCGGTCTGCGTCCAATCGCCGGCGAGGAATAGATTATCGAACGGTGTCCGTGTCCCCAGACGCAGCGCGTCGATTCCCGGCCGCGGAGAAAGCGTCGCCTTCGATTCCTTGACCACCACCGCTTTCAATAATGTGGCCTTGCTGGTTTTCGGGAACAGCTCGCGGAGTTCCCGGAGCGCGAGTTCCAGCAGATCGTCCCGCTTCATATTCATCAGAGATCGCGAGGCACTGACGACAAGCTGAATGTATTGCGTGTTATCAACGGGACCGCTCCCTTCCGGTCTCCCCGGCGTCCGTAGCCCTGCCCCGCCGCCCGTAGGCTCTGGACCGCAGGGCGGACTATGGGGCGCAGGACGCGGCTCGGATCTCTTGCTAATCGCCGAGTGATTGAACATCCACTGAATCGTCCGCCCGACGATGGCGGCATGATCGAGCGACGTAATAGGCCGGTCAAACCACAGATGGATGCCGGTGATAGGAGACCATTCGAGATCGCCCATCTTCCCCAACTCCGGCCACAATTCGCTCAGGTCATCGGGCAGCAGATGCCGCAAGGCATCGGGAGGCAGCGTGCTGATATAGTAATCCGCCTGGCTCTCTCCTCCCTCGCGCAGGCGGACGCGGCTGATCTTGCGGCCATCGAGCTCCAACTCGCTCGCGTTCACTCCCAGGCGCAAGGTACATCGCTCGCTCAGAATCTTGCTCGAGTAAAGATCGCTCAGCGGAATCGCCGGAACTCCCATGCGATAGCCGCGGCGGTTCGCGAGGAAGCCATCGAGAAAGACCTTGAAGGCGTGTCGGCTCGAAACGCGCTCCAGGTCTTCGTTCAACGCGCTGGTCAGGACCACGCGCCAGAAGTTTTCTATCGCCGGGCCGGTTTGCCGCTGCCGCTTCAACCAGTCGATCAGCGGCTCGTCTGGAACGGAGTCGTTCTGCCGCAGGATCGCGCGCATGGCGCGTGCAATCGACCAGCGGTCGCGCCAATCCAGGTCCCGGAAACTCAGGAGCGAAGGCAGGAGATGGAGCGGCTCGGGCAGTAGCGACGCCGCCATCCGCGACGCACCGCGCGGTCCCAGAAATAGAAAGGAGTTGTAAAAGCGAAACGAGCCGAGCGTCCCGGTGCGCCGGAAAAAGTCGATCAGGTTCGTGCAGCATCCCAGCAGCACGTGCTGGCAGTTGTCGATCCTCCCTGCGGAACCGAGCGCCTCGCCGGGCGGCAAAAACGACGAAGCCCGTCCGCCCAGCACCGGCCGCTTTTCGATGATCTCCACTTCGAATCCGGCATCGGCGAGACAGGCTCCCGCCCCCAGGCCCGCCAGGCCCCCGCCCATTATGGTTACCCGCGGAATGGTTGCCACCTTGGCTCGAATCCCTCCCGGGAGGGAAGCCGCTTCTGGAGATGTATTTTAGCGGCCTGGAGCACCACTTCGATTTTTTCCATTTCGGTCAAGGACGCCGCGCGCGAAAATACGTTGCATTCGTTGCGTTCAATGGTTCCCAGGATTCCGCGATAGATCGAGATCAGAGCCCACAACGCCGCGCGGCTTTCCGGCTCCACCATTTCGATCAACGGATACGCGCGCTTGTAGAAGCCTTTCGCCCGCTTGATCTCGAATCGCATCAGGCGGAGGAACTCGTCGTTATAGACGCCCGCGGCTAGCTGCTCCGGCGAATATCCGAACCGCTCCAGATCGTCGAGCGGCAGATACACGCGCCCGCTGCGGGCATCCTCGCGGAGGTCGCGCAGGATATTGGTCAACTGGAACGCGATGCCGCACTCTTCGGCGAGCTTTTTCGCCTCG
>Ga0209726_10002149_pt1 | contig 29874 bp, 28 predicted proteins | sample Subgrocontami54m_FD_187453 | JGI IMG/M metagenome (GOLD analysis project Ga0209726, IMG submission 187453) | Subsurface groundwater microbial communities from S. Glens Falls, New York, USA - GMW46 contaminated, 5.4 m (SPAdes) (version 3) | ecosystem: Environmental > Aquatic > Deep subsurface >... | reverse complement strand
CGAGCGACCTCTCGTTTCTTGAGCGAAGCGATTAGAAACTGGAAGTACTCCCGTGGTGATACGCTGACGAAAAAACGCGATTTGCAGCAGAATTTTGGATATTTCGGCAGGCAAGCGTTAGTTTTCTTCATATTTTGCGGTTAGATTCTAAACAGGCCCTAAACGTGTTTCTTAAATTCATTGATTTCATTTTGTAACCCGGAAAGATACATCTCCATATGACCGACACGGGTGGCCATCTTTGTGTCAGCGTGGTTAATGTGGCCCGCAAGCCTCTCCGCGGTAGCCATCATCTCGGTCATATCCTCAATCGCGAGAAGTATGATGGGCTGAAATACTTCCTCGCTTGTATCCTCTTTGAAGTGAATCTGGCGAGAGTTGAGGAGCATTATTTTGCGTCCGATACCGGGAAACTCGCAAGCAACTTCAAAACCTTTAAAAAAACTATTGTTGGGCAAAATATCTTCAAGGAGTGTTCGCAGTGCGGGGATATTCCACTCTCCGTTTCCAAGCGCAAACACACTCTTCCCCTCCGTATCCTCGGGCGCGACCTGAAACATCCGATAGAAAGATTCATTTCCCGCCATAACGTTGTACTCCTTGTCCAGTATGAGGAAGGACTCCTGTGCGGTATCAACGACTGTCTTGATGTAGGTCCAACTTTCCTTCCACAAATGCTCCGCGAAGGCCGTTCGGCGAGATGGAATCGTCTGCCTTCCCTTCGCTCCTTCTCCACTTTTGCTTATGCTCATACCGTAGAAGACGCTTCACGTTGAAAATAATGACAACTCTGTAATCAAGTGCTCACCTCTTCGGCTCAACGTATGCGAAGACAGAAAAATATGCTTATCAAAATTATTATCATTCTGGTAGTCCTCTGGGCTTTTGGGTTTGGCCTGAATCTAGGAGGAAACCTCGTTCATACCCTACTTGTTGTCGCACTTATCGCGGTTATCATCCGCCTACTTTCGTAGGGTAAAAGGTGAGTAGGGTAAACTCTTCCACACAGAATGGTCGTATCAAGTGGAACAGGGAGCGGTCTTAGAGCCTATTCATAATCTAACCGCAGTATAAGGCCTAACACATAGCTTGCCTGCCGAAATGTCCAAAATTCTGCTACAAAGCGCGTCTTTCTCGTCAGCGTATCTCGAGTAGCTTGCCTCAAAATCCACGCTTTTCAGAGCGAATTTTGAACATTTCATGGAGGCTTAGATTATGAACAGGCTCTTAGCGCAAAACGTAGTACATCTATTACCCGCTTTATATAAAAATATGAATAAAAAAATTGGACTGTTGATTGCTGTTGTTCTCGTTACCACCCTGACGCTCATCGTAGCACCAACCGTACAGGCATACACAAACGGGGACGATGCTCATAATGACTCTTCTCAAAGAAGTGACAACACAAAAGGTGCTGAAAATGAACGCAAGAACCGTAGCGACCTTCGCGCTATTGGTTCTACACTGGAGGTGCATATAGCAGATGACGGTAAGGTTGTTGTCCGAGGCGCGAAAGTAACCGCCATTTCGGGGAACACGATATCGGCTTCTACCGTCTGGGGTCTTACCACACTTTCGTGGACAATTACGAGCGACGCTTCCACACATTTTCTTCGCCGCGCAGGAGGACAGTCCACACTTTCGGAAATTTCCGTAGGCGACTTTGTGAGCTTTCAGGGTCAGATGATAACCACCGGCGCAAACCTGTCGGTAACAGCCACGGTCATTAAAAACTGGTCTGTGCAAAAGAAAAACGTGAGCTTTATCGGAAAGGTCATAACTTTCGGCACGAATACCTTTCTCATGAGCACCGACGAACACGGACTCATAACTGTAAATGTTGCCGGAACCGTTCCGGTTTCAAAAGAGGGGAGAGCAGTCACTCTTACTACTATCCATAGTGGCGACAAAGTCTCGGTCGGTGGGGTGTTTGACGAGGTGTCAAAAATCCTTACGGCAAGCAAGGTGAAAATTTATGCCGATAAGACCGCCGAGCAACATGTCTTTGAGGGGTTACTCAAAACAATTGCCGGCATAACGTTGCCTGCCTCCTTTACCCTTGTTCTCAACGAGAACACGACACTAAATGTCGTTGTCCCTGTGGGGGTGTCTATCGTAGGAAGGACGTACCTTGGAGCCTCTCTTGCTGACTTCAAAACTGGCGACAAAATTCGGGTTTGGGGCCTCAAAGAGAGTTCCACTATTGATGCAACCGTCGTGCGAAACGTAAGCCTACCCAGGTAATACTCACACCCATCACTAAAAATACCCCGGCACTCCGGGGTATTTTTTTGACTGACACGTTTCTACTTACCGACAACGGTGTCGACAATCGGCAGCAAAACCGTAAATACACTGCCTTTCCCTTTGACACTTGTCGCGCTCACTTCCCCACCGTGTACCTCGGCAATCCACTTCACAATAGCAAGTCCCAGTCCGATACTGTTGCCTCCCGAGCTGTGAAATTTGTCCGCGCGATAAAATCGTTCAAACACATGAGAAAGGTCATCGTCGGAGATGCCTATACCGTCATCAATAATACGTACGGCGATATGTCCATCAGTGCGAGCAACCTCAATCCGCGTATGGCCGTCCTGGTGTCCATAAATAATTGAATTCTTGACGAGATTAATCAGCATTTTTTCCAAATACATTCGGTCACCCCGCAACGTAACATCCGCGCACTTACCTACGCGTATGGAGATGTTCTTTTTGTAGGCGAGAGCCTTGCATCGTCCCACCACGACCGAAATAAGTGCCCTTACGCTTATTTCTTCAAATAGAATTCTATTCTTAAGCTCCCACGCCTTGGAAGTAATGAGGCTAAGCTCGGTAAGAATGCTGGAAAGATGCTTCACTTCGTAGTTGATAGCCCGAAGGGCACTTTTCGCAGGCTTCGGATTTTTTCCTTTGCTTTGCAACGCCAAATCCACATTACCTTTGATAATCGCAATGGGGGTCCGTAGCTCGTGAGTCGCATCCGCGATAGATTCCACCTTCATCCGTTCTTCATTAAGAAGTCGCTTGGTTTCCTTGATAAGGTCAAGTCGCTTACGCTCGGTGATGTCCCGAATATTACATTGAATGACGAGGGTATCACCGACCATATAAGAGTTACTCACGAACTCTACCTCAATTGACCGTCCGTCTTTCGTTTCAAGCGGGAGATTTTCGTAACGCAAATATCCTTGCGCCTGTAACACCTTGAACGCGTCCTTGGACGCCTTCATATTTTTAAACGCACCCACTTCCCACAACTTTTTGTTGAGAAATTCATCTTTAGAATAGCCGAGGAGCTTCTCCAGAAAAGGATTTACATCGGTTATTTGACCGGTATCGGAATTCAAAATCAAAATACCGTCATGAGCGGTTTCAAAAAGCCGGCGATACCTAACTTCCGATTCCTTTGATTTTGCTTCTATGGTGTCTTTTTCCTCCGCCTTGATGCGAAGCTCTTCCGCGGCTATCGCAAGTTTGCGCCGTACATCTTCCTTTTCGCTCGCGATAAGGGCAAGTTCTTTGGCTTTCAAACGAAGATTTTCCGCGGTTATCGCCAGTTCTTTTGCCTTGCGACGAAGTTCTTCCGCCGTTATCGCAAGTGTGCGCCTCACAACCTCTTTTTCTTTCGCAATAACGGCAAGTTCTTTTGCCTTATGACGAAGTTCTTCAGCCGTTACCGCGAGTTTGCGTCGTATAGCCTCCTTCTCCTTTGCCGTCACGGCAAGTTCTTTCGCCTTAAGGCGAAGTTTCTCCGCCGTTACCGCGAGTTTACGTCGGATGCTTTCCTTCTCTCTCGCCGTTAGCGCGAGTTCCTTCGCTTTGAGACTAAGCTTTCGCGCCGTCACGGCAAGTTCCTTGGCTTTGAGACTTAGCCGTTTGGCGGTGACGGCAAGTTTTTGCCGAATACCCTCCTTTTCCAGCGCCGTCATCGCCAGTTCCTTCGCTTTGAGGCGAAGTTCCCGCGCGGTCAAAATAAAACGCTTTTTTTTGAGCTTAATGTGTATCATTACAAAATTTTATCGTGGCCAGTTAGAGTACAAGCCGTTAGACCTTCACATAGATTTCAACATAAAACCAACCCCTCGAATGGTATGGATGAGGGGCTTCTTGCTCTGTTTTCCAAGTTTGGTACGCAAATAGTTCATATGGACATTAAGTTCGTTGTTGGTCTCCTCAAATGCCGGCCCCCACGCATGGGTAAGGAGCTTCTGCCGTGGTATGGCTTCACCTTGATTTGACAGAAGGGTGTCCAGAAGCTTGTATTCCTTAGGCGTCAGTGGCACCAGTTTACCCGCGCGAGTAACCTCGTGCTTTTTCTTATCCATTATCAAATCGGCAAAGGTCAGTATGTTTGAATCGGTGGTCTTCCTCCGGCGCAGTACCGCACGAATGCGCGCTAAAAGCTCCGTAATACCAAACGGCTTAATAAGATAATCGTCCGCTCCGGAATCAAGCCCGACCACCTTGTCTTCCAGACTTCCGCGAGCCGTAAGCATAATGACCGGTGTATGAATCGCGCGGGTACGAAGCTCTTTACAGACCGAAAACCCATCCTTTTTGGGGAGCATAATATCGAGGATAATCAGGCTGTAGGTGTGCTTCAGTGCCTTCGCAAGTCCTTCCGCTCCATCATACGCCACGTCAACCGAGTAACGCTCGGCTTTGAGCGCGTGCTTCAAAATATCAACGAGTTTCTTCTCGTCTTCAACAATGAGAATTGGCATGTCACCATTAAAGCATTTCCCAAGGGGATGCGCAAGGGGTCGTATTAAGTCTGTATTAAAGCCTAACATTAACGTTATATTAAGTTCTAGGGTGACTGCTTGCACTTTAGCTTCTATTTTCAGGGGACAATTGATTGACAGCGGGTACCGTCCCGACTACTATTGTTAAATTAGTGTTAAATATAGAACCACGCATATGACCTCCACCGAAGCCATCGAACGAAACGACATACTCACCGTAGCTCACCGCACCTATGAGAAGGGCCTCTCGGCGCACGCGTTCTTCAAGGTACATGATAAAGCCGTCAGTGATGACCTCGTGCAGGACACCTTTATGAAGACCTGGAAGTATCTCGCGCAGGGTGGAAAGATAGAGGTGATGAAGGCGTTTCTCTATCACGTACTGAACCACCTTATCGTTGACCAGTACCGTAAGCACAAGACGAGCTCACTGGATGCTCTCCTGGAAAAGGGTTTTGAACCAAGCACGAACGAACATGCTCGGCTGCTCAATCTCCTCGACGGAAAATCCGCGGTGCTTCTCATTACCCATCTCCCCCTCACCTACCAAAAGGTGATGCGTATGCGATACGTTCAGGACCTAACGCTTGCGGAAATGTCGCTTATCACCGGACAAACCAAGAACGCCCTCGCGGTACAGATACATCGCGGCCTTGCGAAGCTTAAGCTCCTGCACACCTCCGTGAAAAGTACACGGTACCTCTCTCCTCTTCTCCCTCTTACAGCGTAAGACGAAAAAGTATTACTGGAGACAAGCGATTACCTCTTTTTTGAAACTGTTTTCTTAGCTATTCCTTTTTTTGTTTTTAAGGATGTCGCCTTTTTAGGGACATCTACGACGCTCGCGACTACTTCTTTGAGTGATTCCTTAGTTGGCGTAGGTGCAGTCTCTTTCTTTGATGAGCCTTCTATTTTTTGAAGCAGGCGGTCAAGCTTTGCGGTAACAACATCAAGCTGGTGCTTAATTTCATCCATTTGCTTATTACTTCCGTTCCCATCCTGTCGTGGTGCTGATGGAGCCGTAAACCCAGCACCATGACCACCATGGTACTGGACAAGCTCTCGCTTGGGAAAAGTATTTCCCTCATTTCTGGAGAAAGAACCACCGATAGGTGTGTTTGACTTTGTTTTATCAAAACAGTCGTGACAGTACACCGGCCTATCTCCACTTGGACGAAACGGCACCTCACAGCTCTTTTGACACTTGGCGCAGACCGCCTTGTGCATCTCCTTCGGCCCGTCCCACGGCTTTTTGCCGAAATGATTGCCGCCTCCGAACGGAGCTCGGTCACCTCCCCTGTTTCCCCCACCAAACTTGTTGTTGTGTTTAAAGTCTTTCATGTTCTGCACACAGTATGCTCTTTTCGCGAGGAAAGCAAGCCACGGCACGAAAAACAGAGGGTTTCCCCTCTGTCTTTTTCCACTTTACACTTTCAACTTTTACCTTTGAACTTGCTTAGGAGAGGTGCACCGAGACGAGCTTGGTCATCTCAAACATGTTGACCACATCTTTTCCGCCAAACACCTTCTTCAAGGCCGCATCTGCCTTAATGTTGCGCTTGTTTGTCGGGTCCTGCAGATTCTTACCCTTAATATACACCCAGAGCTTCTTCACTACCTCGGAGCGAGGCATCGGACCCTTTCCAACGACAACCGCGAGGTCGGCGCTCACATTGAGAGGCTTCATAAACGCAGAGTTCTCTTTTGCCATATGACTTAGATTATTGTTAATTAAAATATAACCCTATTAGTCTAGCATACTAGAGGGCAATTGGCTTGTCTACCATACTCCCCTCCTGCCTGAAGAGGGGTGTCGAGTCTGCGAGACGGGGTGGTGGGAGTGGCGCAGGAGGGGTGTGGTCATACATTTGTTGTTGAGGTTAGACCTCAACAATACTACACCCTTTGGACTTTTTCCGAAAGTGTCCGGGCAATCACTTCCGGATATATCTTCATAACGAGATGCATGACCTGTGGATCCTTTGCGTATGCTTCGGCTTGTCGGGAGATTTCATCAGCCAACTTCTCTCCGATGCCGAACTGTACCCACATTTCATGGGCGTGGCGTATGGTCATAGCGAAGGGCTTCCCATACATTTTGACGAAAATTTCATTGTAGGCGCGGAGCTTCACCGTATCTTCCCCATTTGGATTTTCAACATAACTCAAAAGCGGCAGAAAAGCCCCTATATCAAACCGTTGTACGTCATCCATGTCCTGCAAGACTTTGAGTGCCGTGTGTTTAACCCAACCAACATTCCCATTCCCCATTTTCAGTTGAAATATATCGGGAAAGAGTTCCTTCGTTACCGCATACTGCACATCATCACACACAAGGTGCGCGTGCCACCCCTTTCCAAAATCGCTTTGCAAAAGTTTCTCGCGGTCGTCCTCCTCAAGATGGGTAAGGTTGCGGTCAATCCCTGTCACATACCTACTGTCGGGATAAATCGCCCCCGCCATATACTTCGGAATATCAACCGGCCCGTACTTCTTCTGTACATCCAGTGCAAACCGTATATGTGTCGCTTCAAGTGCCATAACAAAAGTGTTAGAGAATCTGGAATGTTCCCTCTGCTAAATTACCGCTATGTCCTTGAATTACAATGTCGGCCTCGGATGCGGGGTTTTGCGAGCGAATATAATTTCTTTCAACCGGGAGCCAATCCTCCTCCCACAGAAAACGCATATGTTCACCGTCGCGTACTAATGCTTTTTGTAAACGTTTGCTTTCATCAGCCTCCACCCAAATCCTAAAATCGTACAGGTTAGAGAATCTCTTTTGGATGGTGTATCCGCCTTCAAGAATGATGACTGTCCCACTGGGGACAACTTCCACCTTCTCCGCCGTATGGGTGTGCCAGTCGTATATGTGATAGTGAATCGGACGACCTTCCTCAATCGGTTTAAAGACCTCTTCGTTTAGACGGTTCCAATCAAAAAACGGATTTACCTCGTACTCTTTATGATCAAGCCGTGCGTTCCACGGGCCTTTGTAAAAATCATCAACATGTACAACAACCGAGTTCGGTATGCACTCCTGAAGTTTCTTTGCAAAGGTGCTTTTTCCTGCTCCTCCACCCCCGTCAATCCCGATAAGCTTTTGCGCATATTTACTCTTCAGCACAATAATCTTGTCGGCTAATTCTTTTAATGTTTGAGTTTTCATACTTATCAATGACGAAGGTCGGACCTTCGTCACACATTATCCCGTCACATCATACGATGAGCACAACCTGCCCAGCAACATGGCCGGCGCATGCCACCTGTGAGCTTTGAGAGTGCCTTTTTGATACGGATATCCCTCGTCTCCACTTTTTTGCCGGAGGTAACCCAGCAAATCCACTCGCTACGCGCGAGTGGCGTAAGAGTATCCCATGTTGTTCGAGCCCCTCGCGTCTCAACCAGAGCGTTGCGTAAATCATAGGGTATCGAGTGTACTGTACCGCCAGCGACCTTGTGGTGAGCTAGTCGAACCATAGTTTTTTAGACGGGGAAAACTATTTTAGTAAAATCACTCCAACAGTTACCAGAATAGCAGCGATAAGTTTACGGCCTAACTTTTCTCTTTCCTTCAAAAAGATAACGGCTAACAAGACTGTTACGACGGTTGACGCCTGCCGTATTGTACCAACTTGGGCCGTATTTCCGCCATATGTTAATGCGGTAAGGTATAAAATGCCTTGTGTTGCGCTAAAAATACCCAAAGGTAGCATTTTCTTCAAAAAATCAGGCTGAACAAAGTGTTTCCATTGCTTCAATGCTTTTGGAGCGAAAGCTAAAATGAAAAACCCAGTCAAGAAATTCTGAAATGTGTTATAGGCGACTACATCATAATGTTGTACGTTGGCTGAATCCGCAACGATAGCCAATCCCGCGAATACAGCCGTTATGAGTACATACACGACTCCCCTATTAAGCTTAAACCCATTTTTTAGAGTAACGACAAGTAGCGTGGAGATAAGTATGATTGCCGTACCAAGTATTTTTTCACCGGTAAATGCCTCGTTCAGAAAAATAACTGAAGCAATAATAGTAACCACCACATTGAGCGAGGATAAGATTGTCTTTTCAGAAGCCTCAATCAACAGCAAGGACTTAAACAAGAAAATACTACATCCCGCCCACAATACACTCGCCAGCAACAGGAGGTAAGAGTTTCCACTTAATAGTGAAAATTGAGAACCGTACAACAGAGCAAAACCTAAGTTTAAGAAACCTAAGAAAAAATGAAAAATGATAGCGTATGAATACGGATTACTCTTTTCATCTTTCATCAAGACCCGTTGAAGAATGCTGGCTACCGAAGCAAACAAAACACTAAGAAGTGTTAGAACGAGCCAATTCATAGTTTAATTTTATTTTCCCGCACAGATCTGGTTACTTCCCCTCGTAAGCCTTTTGTAACTTCGCAATGTCAAATTTCTTCATCTGCAGGAACGCCTGCGTGACGCGCGCGATTTGCCCCTGTGAACCGCTCGCCATCATCTCGTCCATCGCGCTTGGTACTATCTGCCACGAGACGCCAAATTTATCTTTGAGCCATCCGCACTGCTCTGATTCCGGAACAGCAGAAAGCTTCGCCCAGAAATAATCAACCTCTGCCTGTGTGTCGCACTTCACCATAAATGAGAGGGCTTCGTTAAATTTAAAATTATGTTCACCTCCTCCATCCATAGCGACAAACCAGCTTCCTGCAAGAGAAAAATCCGAAAACATCACCGTTCCCTCTTTGTTCGGCAGAGCTCCCTCGGGATATTTGATGCGCTCTCCAAGTTTTGAATCTTTTCCGCCTTTGAAAGAAAAAACCGACACATAGTAATCAACCGCTTCTTCTGCCTTTCCATACGCTTCGCCCACAAAAAGAAGGGTGGGAACAATAAGCGGTCGTGGTTCGCCTTCGGGCTTTGTCAAAATAAGTTGCCACGAAACGCCGAACCTGTCCTGTATCCATCCATAGCGCTCGCTAAACGGATACTCCTGGAGTGGCATCATCACCTTGCCACCTTGTGATAGTTTCTCCCACGCACTATCCAGGTGCCTCTGCGCCTCGAGGTCTTGTGACGGATCAAAATTGACCATAAACGAGATGGAGGGGTTCAATTTGAAAATAGGTCCCGCACTGATGGACATAAACGACTGACCGGCGAGCTCAAACGAGACGATATCGCAATCGCCCGAGGGGGTATCTTTTATAACCTGTACGCTTTTTATTTTTGAGTTCGGAAAGAGGGACACGTAAAACTGCGAAGCCTCTTTTGCTTCTGTATCAAACCAAAGATGGGGGGTGATCTTGCTCATAGGTACCGTATAGCAAAAAATATTTTGATTGCTGCGGGGGAAGGAATCGGACCTTCATACCGAGATTCAAAGTCTCGTGTCCTACCATTAGACGACCCCGCAATGGTAATAACCCCACAAATGTACAATAAAAAACGCATCGCTACAACATTTCCTCAGCTACCGGCATCACTCTACTGCTCATTTATTTTCTTCCGTTTTATCTACCCCCCATCCCCTTTTCCCACTATAGGCTAATTCGTGCGAATTAGCTTATAAGACCGTCACCTGAAAAATCGAATGATGTGTGCGTAACAGCCACCAACCTGCTCCTGCGACCTGCGACTAAAGCAGAGCAAGGACGTTCTCAAGTGTCGGGTGCTTGCGAGGAGCGAGAAAATAGTAGACTTCCGTTGATTGCTGACGCTTCTCCAAAACACCCGCGCCAAAAAGAATTGAGAGGTGCCTAGAGGTGGAGCGGAAGGAAAGGTTAATCGCCCCCGCAAGTTCGGTGACCGGTGCCTCCCTATTCTTTTTGAGATACTGCACAATCGCAAGCCTTCGTTTGTTTGCAAGCGCTCGTAGTATTCGTTCAAGTTCTTTCATGGTGGTAATGTCCTCTTATTTTATCACAAACTTCTCTACTGTCCGACCCGCCACCGCCACGACTCTACTATAGGCTAATTCGTGCGAATTAGCCTATAGTAAGTATACAGTTATTTTGATTTTAAGTTTAAGTTTAAGTTTTTTACATGTGCACTCTTCCCGAGCCACTTCCCCTCCTAACAACCTCGCAGTGTTGACAGAAAGCGGCGGGCGAGTAGTATAGTCGCGGAGTTGCATAGGCAGACAAGCCCGAAACCAAGGTCCGCCTCAACGGACCTCGGCGCGTAGCCATTCACACCTACGACGCCATGCCGCCCTTCGCGCTCTGCCTGCCTATTCCATTGAGGCCACCCTAACCTTATAGCTGAGGTGATCCAAGGGTGGCCTCTTTTTTTATGCCAATTTTTTGTTACGCCGAGAGCTTGATGACGGCAAGTTCAAGTGGAAGATGCGGGAGCGCCGAGTAGCCGATAAGGTCGTAGACGCTTAAGAACTCAAGAAGTACGGCGGAGGTGATGCGTGATTCTTTGGTCGTCGCCAGTTTTTTCAAGAATTCAAAATCTTCGGCTGACAGTTCATCTCGTATCCCCTTTTCCATATCGGGCGCATTTCGTAGAAGTAGGACAAAGCGAAGCTTCGCGAGAAGCAGGTTCACAAACACTTTCATATCCACATTTTGCTCGACTGCCTTTCCGATAGTAGCGAGTCCCGCGCTTACGTCCTTTTTATCCAGTGCCTCAATCAGCGTGTTAATCAGTACTCCCTTCGGTGAGCCGGTAATGCGCTCTACTTCTGCGAGCGTAATTTTCTTGTCGGACGAGGCACCCATCGCCTTCTGGAGAATGCCGTGCGCGTCGCGGTACGAACCATCGGCGAGAAGCGCGATAAGCTCCGAAGCGGGAGCTTCTATCGCAAACCCTTCTTTTTTTGCAATACGCTGTGCCACTTCTTTGAGAATGGTCTGGGTAGGCTTTTTGAAGGTAAAGGTCTGACAGCGAGACACGATGGTCTCGGGAACTTTTTCAAGCTCGGTCGTGGCCAGAATAAAGATGACGTGCGCGGGAGGCTCTTCAAGAGTTTTAAGAAGTGCGTTAAAGGCTTCCTTGGTGAGCATATGCACCTCGTCCACGATATATATTTTGTATTTTGACTCAAACGGTACTGAAGAGACTCCCTCACGAAGAAGCCGGATGTCATCAATGCCTCGGTTTGAGGCGGCATCTATTTCATACAGGTCACTTTCACTCGTGCCGAGTGCCTTTGCAAGAATTCGGGCGACAGACGTCTTCCCTGTCCCACGCGAACCGCAAAAAAGATAGGCGTGCGCGACACGCTCCAGTTTTATCGCTCCTTGGAGTGCCTCCACGATATGCTCCTGCCCGAGCACCTCCGTAAAGGATTGCGGGCGATATTTGCGGTATAAGACTTTTCCCTCCGACGCATTTGCCATGCCACCAGTATACGGCACGAAACCGCTTTTTCAAAAACTGGGTGAAAAAGAACACGCTGGCTGGTCCAGCGTGTGTGCAAAATAAATTGAAAAGAGGTTACACCAATTGAAGCCCTCGCAGTGCAGCAGATCGTGCGGCGCGAATTTCTTCGCTGTGAGGGAGACGCTCATTGCTCATAGCAAAACGGCAGAGGGCATGCGCGCAAGTAAAGTCACAACATTTATGGATTTCTTTCTTTCCGAGATAGATGACTTCCGTCGTGCAAACTTTGTTGGGTGATAGGGGTCGGAAGCAATAACGGCAAACTTCGTTAGTGTGATTCATAGGTTTTAACTGTGTAGAGCAACGTGTTTAGTTCATCCTACGCCTACGTCAGAAACCCGCAAGTACCACCCTGTGTATAAAAAAGCCCCTCTTCAGTGGGGCAAGTTGGTTGCTTTCTGGAACTGAAGAGGGGGCTCTACATCATTTAGAGGAAGTGACTTGGAAACATTGCTGTTTCTCCTTTCTGAAACTGCCCTTTGATCGTGGAGAGAGTGCCTCTCGCCTTTTCTAAACTCCTTGTGGTCGTTCAGTTTTGTACTGGAGGGTTTTGAGGAAACGATCGGGCGAGATCCAGAAAGGAGTATACCAGCCTTATCATAGAAATCCAGCAACAAGTGAACTCCATGCTCTTTGCGGTTTTCGCCACCTTTCAATTCATACGGCTTGCTCACTCCTACCTATTGCTCTATAACGAGATGAAGGAAAAAATCATGCCCCCGGAGCGCCGTGGCATGAATGAATACAAGGGTCGGCAAACAATTAGATGAGGCCGACTATGCGAGCAAAAAGCTTAACCCATTCTGGCAAATGTCGTCCCGAAGCAGACTCTTCGTTAACTTCGGCATCCGTCTTGAAAGGTGCCAGATGGAGAAGATACTTCTTCGCCTGATTAGCGCTCTTCAGATTAAGGTTCGCCCAGTGTTCGAGAGCCTGTTCCTGATAGAAGACAGTTTCAAGGAGGTGCCTCTTCTGTCTTTCGGTAAGGCCAAGCTTATTGCAGGCGATGATAAGAAGGCTAACCTCTGTTTGATGACCTGGAAACTTTGACTTCAACTGCATATTAAATAATGAGGAGGGCATACTGCTTTTCCTTTTGGTAAGGGGTTTGCGCGCCATTTGGGTTGCAAGGAACGGGCGCTCGTACAATGCTATCGTGGCTATAAAAAGGTACAAGGTGGGTGTGGATAACCGCCATAGGCGAGCAGTGGTCGTATGACCATAACTGCCTGTTATTTTCATTTTCAAAATGGATTGTCGGGATTGTCTCATTCGCATGCGCGATTCGCTAAGCGTATCTACATGAAAAAGGAGCGGGATTTGTGGTCCCGCCCCCGCTTTCCACCCTAAGGCGGAAAGCTCCGCACCTGGCGAGTCGCGAGAGGCGACAGCCATTTTCGGGAAAGCCCCTTACGCGCGTGCTTTCCGTCTGGTAACGGTTAGATGGTTGTGATCACCCCCCTTCTGTTTCCATAGAGTGTGCTGATGCTCAAGTGGTTACAGAAGGTTTTATTCGTATTCATGGTGTGACCTTTGGTTTGTTTTTCGTTTCCGCAAAGAGCAGTATCCAGACTGCCCTCACAAACTCTAGCACAGATAGTCTCTACTGTTGAGTACCTACTTCGGTGGCTAGAAATTCCTGCACCAGCGCCTCCACCTCTCCCGCCGTTTCGGTTTCCATGAGCTTCACGCGAAGTTCCTTCGCGCCGATAAATCCTTCTCTTGGGCGTCCGGGTTCACCCGGATTAGCCACATACGCCTTGAAATGCTTTTTCATAATGGCAAAGTTCTTAACCTTTCCAAGCAGTTCTTCAAACAACTTCGTGTGTTCCACCATTACGCCCAATCTCTCCATTAGAGTCTGACTGGTGTTCTCCCTATTCGCCAATTCGCGCGAATTGGCGAATAGCCACGGATTACCAAAGATGGCGCGACCGAGCATCACACCGTCGGCTCCGGTTTCGGCAATACGCGCGTGCGCGTCTGCAATACTCACGACGTCGCCATTTCCCAAAATCAGCGTTTCACTTTTGAGTTCGTTCCGGATTTCCACGGCACGCTTCACCCGCTCCCAGTGCGCCGGCACTTTTGACATTTCCTTGCGGGTTCGCGCGTGCACGGTTATCGCGGAAGGTTTTTCCGCGAGAAGTTCGGGGAGCCACATCTCAAGCTCGTCCTTGTTGTAGCCGAGACGAGTTTTGACCGAGACTGGAAGTGGATACGCGCCCTCTTTAGCGGCACGAAGAACCGCCCGCGCGAGTGCGGGGTTTTTGATAAGAGCAGCTCCGGCACCAGACTTTTCAATAGAACGGTCGGGACAACCCATATTGATATCCAGTCCGTCAAAGCCAAGCTTCTTTACGAGCTTCCCTGCTTCATACATCTTTTCGGGATTACCGGAAAAAAGTTGTGCCACAATCGGGCGTTCACTCTCCGAATACTCCAAATCAACGAGTAGCTTTTTTTGTCCGGCGCTCATGAGCCCGTCCGCGGAGACAAACTCCGTCCACATCACATCGGGTTTTCCATACTTCGCGATAACACGTCGAAAGGCCACGTCGGTGACATTCGCCATCGGCGCCAAGACCATAATTGGTTTTTTGAGTTTCCCCCAAAATCCATTCTGCATTGCGACACTGTACCGTATGGGAGAGGACTTGACAAGATTGACTCTTAATAATACAATGATTTTTGAAATTTGAACCCCACATTATGAAAATCCTAAATACTGTAATTTCAGAAAAACTGCAACACACCCAACAGGTGCTTGAAGGCCTCCCCATCTTTCTCGCGTTAGTCGGAGGAGTAATTATCGGGCTGATATTGAGATCGTTTTTCTAACAGCTTTGGGCACACATAATCGGCGGGGGAGCATCCCCACGCCGATTTTTTACGCCTCTTCTTCAAAAACTATTTCAAATCGTCGCCGGATAGTTCCACCCGTGAACCTGCCTGAAGCTCTCCACGAAGCATTTTTTCGGCAATCGTCTGTTCAACCTTTTCCTGAATGGCGCGGTTCATCGGGCGGGCGCCAAACTTCGGGTCCTGCCCAACGGAGACGAGAAAATTAAGCAGGGGGTCGGTGATAACAAGGTCAAGTCCTTTTTCTTTGAGACGTTTGCCAAGTTTTTGGAGTTGAAACTTCGCGATAATTTTGAGGTCGGAGGCGGTAAGCGGACGAAACAGCACCACCCCGTCAAAGCGGTTCAAAAGCTCCGGTTTGAAAATTGCGCGGTTAATGATTTCGGTAAGTACAATATCCTTATCAAGACCCTTGCCTTCCTGTCCCATTTTCCAGATAATATCGCTTCCTGCGTTTGAGGTGGCGATAATGATGAGATTGCGTGCATTGACGCGCTTTCCCGTTACGTCCGTAAAGAAGCCCTCGTCAAGAATTTGGAGAAAAAGGTCGTGCACCTCTTTGTTCGTCTTCTCAAACTCATCCAGAAGAAGCACACCGTAGGGATGCTCGCGGAGGAGTGAGGCAAGGACACCCGCCTTTCCGCTCTCAAACGTACCGATGAGACGGGAGAGTGCGTCGTCGTTTTCATACTCGGACATATCCAGACGGATAATATTTTTCTCATCACCGAAAAACACTTGCGCGAGGGCTTTCGTCGTTTCGGTCTTCCCCACACCGGTCGGCCCGAGAAAAAGGAACGAACCCATCGGTCGGTTTGGCGAGCTAATACCCGAGCGGGCGCGCCGAAGCGCTCCCGAAATCGCCTTCACGGCTTCGTCCTGTCCCACAATGCGTTCGTGCAGGACCTCTTCAAGTTTGAGGAGCTTGGTGCGCTCTTCACCCTTGGCTTCGGAAACGGCAATGCCCGTCTTTCGGGAGACAAGTTCAAGCACATCCTCGCGAAGTACCGTACGTGTACCCCCCACCTTCACCTTGGGGACCAGTTCACGCAGAAGGTCAATTGCCTTGTCCGGCATGACCCCTTCAAAAAAGTACCGCTCGGCACTCTCCGCAATAGCGCGAAGTGCCTGATAGGTAAATCGCACACCTTCCGTGACTTCCGCACGCAGTGCTTCGTCTTCCAAAACGGGAATGGAACCTGCGACTCCCGCGCCCTCCAAAAGCACGCGTTCAAAGCGTTCACGAATTTTCGGATTTGATTCAAGCGTTTGATGAAATGCGCCGAGCTCGGCAAGCGCGACGATTTGAATGTTTTGAGATGTGAGAAAGGGGTCAAGCAGCGCGAGCACATCGGACCCGAGCGCTTTCGCCCCCTGAAGGAGCTTCTCAAAATTATCCATAACTAAAATGATGTTGCCCGCTTTTGCGGACTCGCGGAGTAACTTCTGAAGTTCGGTTTCAAAGGCAACCTTTTCCTTCATCGCCGACAAAAACAGCACACCATCAAGCACAAAAATAAGTTTGTGTTCCAGTTGTGGCAGGATGGTACCCGCGCTGATGTGACGCGCGAGTCGTGCGAGCGGAGCGAGCTTGGGGACGCCCTCCTCGCTCACCATAAGCACGTTGGCTTCGCGTCCGCGCGAAAGAATGCGCTCAATTTCTTCGGCTTCGCGTTTTCCAAACGCCCCCGTGCTCGCAAACAAGAAGGATGTGTGTCCCGTGAGGGGGGTCGCGTAGCGCTCCAAATGTGGAATTTCTCCGTACGCCCAATCCTTGCCAAGTCCGGGTATCCGTCCGAGTGCGTCCTTACTCCACCAACGCAAATACTCTTTGTAGCTTTCCTCGGTTCGGGCAACCCACTCCGCTGCTCCGATAAAATCGGTAGCTTCTATCTTCTTTGAGGTAAGGAAACTTCGCAAGCCTTCATCATAGAGAGTAAGCTCCTTTGCGTAACCCTGAAGTGAAATCGGCTCACCTTCGTTTTCGGGTACGTCAAAAGTCTCCGAGGGGATAGTTCGGCTCTCTAAAAACGGGACTACCTCCTTTGACGAAAGCCCGAGGCGAAGGAGCGTTGCTCCACCAAACCGCGAACCAAAAAAATCAAGCGTTGGCTCGCCGTACTTTTCGGTAACTATTCGCGCCACCTCAAAACGCACCTTCATAGAGCGCATACCAACTTCGGGAAGCACACTGTCCACATCTCTAAAGTAGTAGGAAGCAAAAAAGCCGTACCAGAGGGCGAGTACGAGCCAACACCCAAGAAGGAGGAAGAACACCGATGATACAAACGGGATGGATGGATCGGTGTGGGTGCTGACCTCGGGAAATGTCGCAAGGAGATAGGGGACGAGCTTAAAGAGAACCAGACCGCCCCAGAGGAGACCCGCGATAATCGTGAGCACGCGAAATATCTTCTCCGTCGTGTGCAGGTGTCCACCGGAGAAGAGCAACTCCGACTGGAGCGCTCCGCGATAGACTTTCGCTTCTTTTTTGAGTGCCTGGTAATTCATCGTTAGAGGAGTTTCATCACCCCAATAAACCCATTAAGAACAAGTCCAAGAGCCACAATCGGGAGGACAAGCCACAGAGCAAAAAACGCGAGTGAAAAAAGTGAAAATAGAACGAGTGTCAAAAAACCGGAAAGAATGATAACCGTGCGCGCGACAAAACCAATCATACGCAAAATCAGATTGATAATGAGGCTCCCCAAAAATCCCGCCGTCTCCTTACTTGAGGCCTCTCGAAGACGATGCCACGGCGCTAGTAGCGTACCCACTAGAATGCGGATGGAAAAAAAGTGCCAGAAAAACCACACGGCATTTGTGTACAAACGAATGAGGTCACTCCACGCGGTGGTGTAGTGCCAGAGGAGGTAGTTAAAGGGTAAAGTGAGTGAAGACATTTTTTAAATGAGATATGGATTATGAAATATGGAATAAGGGAATACAATTGAATCTAGTAGTATAGTATATCGCATTTTCTAAATTCTCTATTCTACATTCTCTATTCTGTCTTCTTCACCTCGGCTTGAAATAAATCTTGTTTCCGTAACGTAAGTCAATGTAGGACACGCGAAGAGCGCCCTTCGTTCCGGGAAGTACATCACCTTCGCGGAGAAGGGTCTCAAGGCTTGCGAGTGTGCGTGTGTAGTCCTTGTCCACAAAAAGTATTCTGCTTCCCTCGCGGAGCACGACTTCGCGCTCGTGCTCGTCCGTAAAGGCCATTTTGGCCGGGTCAAGTCCAAGCTTTTCCAACTGGGTCAAAAAGGAGAGTACGGTCGCAAGCTCTTCTTTTTGGATAACCCACTGCGCGAGCGGAGAGGTGGTAGCATTTTTTTCCAGACGAAAGAACAATCCATCCGACCCATCCGGAGCAACCGCAAACGCAAATCCAGTTTCATCTATAAGAAAACATCCATACACGCCGGAACACCAGAGCGCCTTCGGTTCACGTTCGTGTACGGCAACATGGAGTGACGCAAGATTGCGGAGCGAAAGTGAAACTCCGCGAAGTTCGGGAAAAGAACCGGTGAGCGTTTTGGTAAGCTCCGTCTTCGGATAAAGAAGCGTATGCGCCTTGGAAATAAAGCCAAGATAAGAGCCTTGCATCCCCTCCTTCACCAGCTCCAGAATACGTGCTTCAGGAACGCGCGATGCCCCACTTACCTCAATATGCGTAATGGTAAACGCGGGGCGCGAAAAGCCGTAGAGCGTCGCGCTCAAAAAGACTACTAAAAAAGAACTCCAGAGTAGGGCCTTGTGGACCTTTCTCTTTTTTTCCTTCCGTGCAAGCCGAGGAGATCGTAAGACTTTATGCCGAGCCATAAAGTAATTTCTAATTTCTAATTTCTAATTCACCTAATAAAATTTCAAATATCAAATTCTCAATTTTGTAATTAGGCATTTTATTAGAAATTAGGTGAATTAGGTAATTAGAAATTATTTCTTCGGGATGATCGCTTCTTTCCCTCCCATATATTTTCGTAAAACTTCAGGAACGGTAATGGAGCCATCAGCTTGCTGATTGTTCTCAAGAAGCGGAACCAAAATGCGCGGTGTCGCGAGTGCGGTGTTGTTCAGCGAATGGGCAAAACGCGACTTCCCTGTCTCGTCTTTGTAGCGGATGTTAAGCCTGCGTGTTTGAAAATCGTGAAAATATGACGACGAGTGCGTTTCGCGGTAGGCTTTTTCGGACGGCACCCAGGTCTCAATGTCATACTTCTTCACCTGACCGAGCCCAAGGTCGGCTCCGCAGTTGATAACGACGTGATAGGGAAGATTAAGTGCCTGAAGGAGCTCTTCGGCGTTTGCCGTAAGCTCTTCGTGGAATGCAACCGACTGTTCGTGACTCGCTTCACAAAGCACCACCTGTTCAAGTTTGAAAAACTCGTGGACACGAATGATACCCTTCGTGTCTTTGCCGTGGCTTCCCGCCTCGCGCCTAAAACAGGGAGAAAACGCGAGAATCTTTTTTGGTAGTTCTTCTTTTTTGAAGGTAGTTTCCGCGAAATAAGACATCGTGGCGACTTCAGCGGTTCCCGCGAGGTAGTCTCCGTCCTGCGTCTTATACAGGTCATCCTCTCCTTGCGGTAAATAGCCCGTACCGAGAAGTGTCTGTCGCCGTACGAGTGACGGCACCATCATAAAGGTGAAGCCCTTCTTAGCGAAATGCGCAAGCGTAAACTGAAAGAGTGCGAAGGAAAGTGGTACCGCATCATTCTTGAGAAAATATCCGCGGAAACCCGCCACATCTCCTCCGCGCACAAAGTCGGCAAGGTCACAGCTCTCCATAAGGTCAAGGTGATTCTTGGGAGCCTGCTCAAACACCCGTCGCGTACCCCACGCACGCACCTCTTTATTGTCCTGGTCGCTCTCGCCGTCCGGCACGGAAATGTCGGGGACGTTCGGCACCTCTAGCATCCGTGCCTGCCACTTCACCATTATTGCTTTGAGCTTTTCTTCCTGTTCCTCAAGTCCGGCTTTTTCGGCGCGTAGTTCCTCAAGGAGAAGCATGCGTCGCTCGGGAATCTTGGTTTGCGACATGTGCTGACTTTTCTGATTATGTTCGGAACGCTTTTGTTCAACGATAAGCAAAAGTGCCCGACGTTCATCGTCCAGCTTCAGCAATTCTTCCACGTCAAACTTAAGATGCTTTTTCTGCACCGCCAAGGCGACGAGGTCTTTATTTTCTCGGATGAATTTGATGTCGAGCATACACTACGAACTACCGCACAATCTTACCTCCTCCCCTCTTTAGAGGGGAGGATTGAGGTGGGGTGTGTTATTACACTAGCAGTATACAACAAAAAAGCGGGCCGTGGGGGCTCGCCGTGTGGAAAAGCAATGAAGTGCGTTTAGAAACCGGAGTCTGGTGTTCGCAGTGCTAACATCATGGCAACCTCTCTTGCTCTTTGCTCTCTCCGGAACTGTGGCGATTTGACATCGCGCATTGGGGTAGTATCGGGGGTACGGTCGTCGGGGTGGCGAGTATCATCGGGTATCAAACAGAGATGTGTGCTGTTAAACCAGGCTGGAAACAGCTTTAGGTAGGAAGGATGGGGAACAATCGTGGGTCTTTTAAACAATCGTGGGTCTTTTAAACAATCGTGGGTCTTTTAAATGTGAGTTCATAGGTTAACTTTCCATGATAAACTGTATCAGATGAAGGAATTATCTCCAAATCAATTTCCCCGCCGCCTAAAGGAAATCACCGACCCGCCGAAGAAGTTGTATCTTGAGGGCGTCCTTCCGCCCGAGGAGCACAAGTGGCTTGCGGTCGTGGGTTCGCGTAAGTTTTCCAGCTACGGCAAAGAAGTAACGGAAACGCTGATTGCGGGGCTTGTGGGCTACCCCGTGGTGATTGTTTCAGGACTCGCGCTCGGTATTGACGCCATCGCGCACCGCTGTGCACTTTCGGCGAAACTGCCAACCGTTTCCGTGCCAGGTTCGGGTCTAGACCGTAGCGTACTCTACCCTTCCACAAACAAACGGCTTGCCGACGATATTCTCAAAAATGGCGGCGCACTTCTTTCGGAGTTTGAACCCACTTTTTCCGCAACCGCATGGAGTTTTCCCCAAAGAAATCGCATTCTCGCAGGACTTTCGGACGCGGTGCTTGTGATTGAAGCCGAGCAAAAGAGTGGCGCGCTTATCACCTCCAAGTTTGCAACCGAATACAACCGCGATGTCTTCGCTGTCCCCGGTTCTATCTTTTCGTCGTCTTCATCCGGACCGCATATGCTTATCAAGCTCGGTGCCGTTCCCATCACCTCTCCCGCCGACCTCTTGGAGGCGCTCGGGTTCAAAGCAAACGAGAAAATCGTACGCGATTACTCCGATTGTACCCCCGAAGAGAAAAAGGTGATTGCACTTCTCCAAAATCCGATGCCTCGCGACGACCTCGTTGACGAGCTCGCTCTTCCTATCGGCACTGCAAACGCCCTGCTCTCCCTTATGGAGCTTAAAGGTCTCGTCAAAGAAACCAGCGGAGAAATTCGCCTGCTCTAGCTTCTACCTGGCAATGCCCCCGCACACCTCTTACAGAAAACATGTAAAGTGTAAGAGCCTGTTTAGAATCTAACCGCAGTATAAGGCCTAAAACATAGCTTGCCTGCCGAAATATCCAAAATTCTGCTGCAAATCGCGTTTTTTCGTCAGCGTATCACCACGGGAGTACTTCCAGTTTCTAATCGCTTCGCTCAAGAAACGAGAGGTCGCTCGATATGCCTCCTCAAAATCCGCGATTTTTACCACACGGGCACTTCTGTTTTTGTAAACAAAAACAAGTCGCGCGACGAATTTTGGACATTTCATGGAGGCTTAGATAGTGGATAGGCTCTTACACTATAATTACGGTCGTAATTATAGTGTAAAGTGTAAATATAAAAAGCTTGGGCCCTTTTTAAGAACTCGTGTTGCACGGTCGAGAGGAAGGTCAAGTACACGTTGTTGAGGTCTGACCTCCGTCAACGGCCGAAAGGGAGACCACGTACACGTTGTTGAGGTCTGACCTCCGTTACCCCCCAACTTTAGCTCCTCCCGTTTCGTTGTAGAGGGATTCGGGGTTGACTAGGGGTGCGACATCTGGCGTTTCGTCAAGTACAACGGTGTTCGTGAATATACTTACGAGTCCCCACACCGAGAGCATAATGAAGACACCGACGACACCCCAGAGGATGAACTGTTTTGCCTGCGCGCGTTTCTCTTCGTCTCCCACTCCCGAGATATACCGAAAGACGCCCCAGATAATGACGAGGACGGCGAGGCCAACGAGGAACGGGATGAAGGAGTTCAGAAGGTGATTTACTTGATTGATAAGGTCGGGAAGAGTGGCGATGGTGGTAGCCTCATCGGGGCGGGGCGCCGGGGTGGCCGTGGGGGGAGGAGTTTCTGTTCCTGAAGAGGGGGCTTGGAATGTTCGCGGCGGTTCAAGAGAATTAGCACGCGCCTGTTTTTGCGGAAGAGAGGCGGTCGTCTTAATTGAAAGCGTATTGCTCCAGCCACTGGTTTCGGTTCGCACACTTATCGCATAGGTGCCTTGGGGAATGGTGGCGGGAATGATGAAGGTGAGCGCTCCTGTGTCGCGAGTAAGATTAGGGACATCAAACACTCTTGATGGGTCTGCACTACTCGTAAATCGCACGGTATTCCCCGTTTCGGCGAGACCCGTCCCTTTGACGGTGAAGCTCGCTCCTGCGGAAACCGATGTGGGAGATACGGTGAGGCCGGAAACGAGAGTGTCGAGATGGGGTGCGGGAGTGCGTCCACTTGCGAGCGCTAATTGGCTTTCTTCCGCGGAAGTAAGCGTAACGGTGGTGTTGGGAATCGCGCTAAAGGGGGTAGTCTGTAGCTGTGTCGTGCCGGAACTATCAAAGAGAGCGTACTCATACTCCACTCCAGCGGTAAGTCCCCCGTCAAACGCGGGAAGCACACCCATCTCCCCTTCCGCCACCTTAGTCCAGGCAGTCGCGCTTTTCGCTTTTCGCTTGAGTACATAGACCGTTCCTGTATCTCCCCCTGCATACGTTAACGAGAGTTTCGTGCCGTCATCAGGTTTAACCGCAGGTACGACCGCAAGCGCGTAGACGAAGACAACCTGCACCAACAAGAAGAGGAGTGCAAGGGTACCGAGCAAGGTGCTGTGGCGGAGTGTTTTCATACGATAGATGCTTACGAACGACTTTGTACATTGAAGATGCGGAACAGGGGGCTTGTCTTCGGAAGACAGGGGGTGGTGGTTGCCTTGTCCGCACAGGCGAGCTCTACAAAGTAGAAGCCGGGGAGTACGTCTTTCGGAATGACCCATGATTCGCTCCCGTCATTTGGCGTCGTGATACCCTGTATCAGCTTGAAGTGCGCGGTCGTGGTCGCGGTGCCGCTCCTCCAGAATGACATACGCATAGGTGTGCTAGTGCCAGACGGCCCGCCGCTCCACGAAACCGGCATCAAGGCTCCGGCATGGAAGATGTCGTTTGTTTGGGGGGAGAGAACGCGGAGGGGAGTGTCAGCGATAATGGTAACTTGACGGTCTATACTCATATCGGCTCCGTCAGTCCAGGTATACGATTTGTAACTTCCAGATTCGACCGGAACACTTATTGCCTTTGGTCGGCCAAATCCATTGCCAAGATCGTAATAGGTTGAGGGTAAAACAAAAGTCAAAGTCTTTCCATCCGAAGATAAGGACTCCGCATATATGACTCCAACACCTTGTAATCGGTAAAACCATATTCTGGAAGAGTATCGCGTTGAGAAACTGCTTCCAGTTATGGTAACCATTTTGCCGACTACAAGAGGATCTGGCGTAATTGAAGTAACGCGAAAAGAATCAATGATCTTAAGGGGAAATGTTCCTTCAACGTGTCCTCCGTATTTTTCGTCGATAATGCTGTATCGAACGGTATAATCTCCTGGTGTTTGTTTCAGTATTTTGAGCGAAAAACCAAAAAAACCAGTAGAGTTCTGGGAAACGAACTTCTTTTCATTATTTCCTGCTATTTCAAGCTTAGCATCAGAGGTAACGTATAGTCTAAATAATGAACCCTCACAAGCTACAGAGTTTTTGTTATCAAAATAGAGCGGATTTAAAGGGGCGTTTTGACCAACCAACATTGTAGTAGCAGGAGGGATAGCCCATGATTCAATAATCGGAGGATGCGGAACACATTGCGGTGGACCAATATTTACATCAAATGTAATTCCGTTCGTGTCGGCACTTACAATCGGCCCAATGGTAATTCCATTGTCCGGGTTTGAAAAAACTTGCACTCCATTAAGACTGGACTCTTTTCTATCCCAATACCAAGAATTAGAATTAGGACTTAAATCAAGCAGTTGGGTCTCCTTCAACGAGCTAGAATAAGGGATGTCTAGTATCTTATTCACCAGTAACCCTTGCTGGTTGGATTTTACATCGGCCGTGTTCATACCCGCATCAAAACCAATAGGTTGCCGATATTCAAGTGAAAAGAGACTCTGACCATTTTGAGCAACTACCTTGGCCGTGACCTTTCCGGCATTTAGCTCCAGGGGATTCAACTTATAGCGTCCAGTCTTACTGATGGATATGATACGTCCATTCAGCCAACCAAGCATCTCTTTATATACCCCATTAATATGCAAAGAGAAAGTGTTTCCTCCCATTACATCGAAGGGGTTGCCATAGTCAATGCGCGTACATTCCCCATAGAGAATTTCCTCACCGCAGTCCCAGCCATTCGCATGTGGCCCTACACCGAGGCTATGACCTATTTCGTGGCTGACGAGAGCGTCAAGATTAGTCCAGGGAAAGGGCATCGAACCCCATTGGGAAGATGCACTATAATTATTCACACCTATTGAAGCTCGCGAAAAACTATATTTAACTCCGGTTGTAGTATCCAGATTTTCTAATTTACCGACAAAAGAGCATCCTCCCAGACTGCCTGTCCATGCATACACAATCCGATCATAGCTGGCAGGATTAATTTTGTAGGTGTTGACTACCTCATCTATGGTAGGAAATTGACAAGATTCTGCGGGCTTATCCGTGTCAAACCATCCATAGACATCCCCGGAGAATGAAATCTGGTCGTATGACTGCTCTTTGTAAAATGCCTGAAATTGACCATTGAAGAAAAGGTCATACGCCTCTTCCTTGGTGAAGGGATGCTCACGATGTTCGGGAGTAGTAAGCAGAACGATTGCGGTTCGCTGATTGCCCACCGAGTCAAGGGGAGGTTCATTCAGAATAGTCATGGCACCTACCTTCGCCACAAGTGTGTTTTCAAGCTGATACCCGCTCAAACGAACTTTTGTCCCGGAACGAGCGTACACAGGCCCCGTCGGATAAAACTCAAGGCGTTTGCCGTTGAGGGTAATGAAATAATCGTAACGGGAGTTTTTCGGATGGTCAAAATCGTCCACATGCAGAACATCAAGCAGTCCTTCTTTATCGGAGATTTCCTGCTCCACATAGCGGAGCAGGTCGGCGGGTATTTGCGCGCGGAACTTGGGAATAAGAGCTAATTTTAGGAAAAGCTCGGGGTTCTCTTTTGCAAGAATAAGCATCTTCGCTTGTCGCTCAATAAGTACCTTTTTCAGAGCCTCGTTCTTGAGAACCGTAGAAAGCGTATTCCCGTTCATCAGTAGGTTGTTGAGAGACTGTATATCTGTTCCAGCAGTCTTCTGGACACTTCCATCTTCATTCTGTACCAAAGAAGCATTTGCCGAAACTGGTGGTTCAATTTCGGACCCCCCGCCGAAAAACGAAGAAACGGCGTTGTACACCCCGGTCGCAAGAGAGCGAAGTGCGCCAAGAAATGATGAGGAGTCTTCCGCTCCCGATGACGGAGCGTTGAAAGTGCGAGGAGGTTCAGGGGGCGAAGCGGCACGCTTGATGGGAACAGGGAGACCTTTCACCTCAATGGAGAGAGCATTGCTCCAGTCGCTTGACTGTAATTTTGCTTGTAATTTGTAATTTCCTAAGACTATCGCGCTCGGCACCGTCACGCTCATTACATTTTGTACACTAGCGACATCTTTTATTTCATAGACTTTCGTAGCATCCGAAGAGCTGACAAACCGAACGGCGTTTCGGAGCGTATTGAGGCCACTACCTGTTATTTTGATTTCCTCTCCTGGACGAGCCGACCGTGATGAACCGGCAGACGAAACGACATAAAAAAGCGTAGGAGCGGGAACATTCGGACCTATCGTCAGGGATACAAGTTCGTTATAATTCGCGGGAAGGGATTGTTCGACATGCCGTACCCAGAATTTTTGTTCTCCGCCGGAAGTAGAGGGGATGGTAAACGATATTGTTTTACTATCCGCACTCACGGTTACATTCTTTATGTCGTAGACAAAGGGAGTATAGTTAAAAAGCCTGATGGTGTTTGCCCCTAATGGGCTTATGTTCTCTGCAAATACAGTTACTATATCGCCTTTGGTTGCGTAAGTAGCAGAAATCCCGGTGATTCTTGGCAACTCCACCGGGTTGTTTATTATTACCGATACCGGTTTTGTCGTAATGCTTTTTCCCGGTGTTGTATAGATAATTGCGTAAAAATTATGCCGTCCGTTCGGGATTATGGTTGAGTCAAAAGAGAAATCCCATGGTACGCCTGACCTCGTCCCTATCAGCGTACCATCTCCATAAAAAAGCTCCGCCCGCGAAATGCCGGGGATTCCCGAAGGAAGCGAAAGAGACGCGCTCCCCGAAAGGGACGAGCCGGATTGGGACTGAAGAGGATAATCAGTCCCATTTGCCGAATCAATTTCGAGAGATCCGCCTTTGGCTAAGGTAGTCGCGCAAGCAAGATTACTTGCGTCAGAAATGTTCTGAGGATTCACCTCGGCTCGGATAGCATAGCAATATGTAGTTGACGGAGTAAGACCGTCTTCAACGTCCTGTATGAGATCACTCGTGTCACCTGGATAGTCGATAATTTCTTTAAACACACCTTCGGCTTCGGCAGGAGCAATAGATTCTCCGGCATTGATTCTTGGAACAAAACTTTGCCACTTGACCGTATCAATAACTTCGGCTCTATCATATTTTTTTATCTCAACATCACCCTGCCAAGAAAGTTCAAGCTCCGTATCGGAAATCGCTTTTGCATACAACGCAGGCGCTTTCGGCTTGGGCAATGACACTACTTCGGCAAGATTTGAACTTTTTGAGTAGCGTCCACCCGGGGAGCCCCGAGTATCAAATTTAGCCTTAATAATATAGGTATACTTTTTGCTTGCCTGCAAATCTTCCGTGTCACTATAAGAAGTAACATCGGGTTTAACAAAAAAGATTGTAATCGAAAAATTGGGATAATTTTTAGTGTAGGGGATGCCTGAGCCATTCGGCGGGTAGTCAGATACAAACTCATCAAAGGAAGCGATCAACTCTTTTACTTTCGCCTCATCTCCCTGAAATCGATACATCGCAAAACCAGTCTCATCTGAAGAATTATCGAACCACGAGAGGTCAACTGTGCCTTTCTTAGCGGCGTTCGCAATAAGATTACTGGGCGCTTTGCCGTGAATCAAAATATGACTCTGTGCCCATTCACTATGTGGAAAATCGCTCCAATCGCTGTTAAGCGCACCAATTTTTACTAGGTAATCTCCAAAAGGTATATCATCAGGGATCTTAAAAACAATGGAATCGCCAAAAACTAATGGGGTATTATTGATCCAAACCGTATGTTCACCCATGCTTGGAAGGTTTGTCAATTCATATGCTTGTGATTCATCATCACCACTTAAAGCAAACCGAAAAAATATAGAATTGCCTTTAGGAGTAAAACCAGTTCCTTGAATCTTTACATAACTCCCCAAGCTAATTCCAATACTATCCGGGGTCTCTTTGTACGTTGATTGATTCCCTTGAATGTCTGCGACAGGTGTTACTTGCTTTATTCGCGAAACCTTGGGCGCTGAATACACGGGAGGAATCCCGTCCTTCACCGTGTCCATGCTCTGACACGCCTTCCACGATTCCTCTTTCGGCATAAAAGCGAGGACACGGGAGATCGCACCACATTGGATAACCGAATATTTTTTCGCTTGTGGCGAAAGAGCTGAAGCATTGGTGCTGTAGTGGAGCAAACTTTCATTCTCCGATCGGAAATAGAGTTTGCCGTTTGCAGAACTCGTTTCGTATCTGCACCCTTTTGCGTCTGTGGCTCCATAGATATGGTTAGTCCTCTGGTCGCGAAAATCCTTGAATACATCCGTAACGCAGTTGGTAAGGGGCTCGGAAACCTTACCTGAAGAATTGACCGTGTAGTTTTCTATCTCAAGGCCGGCAACCGCCCGACCAATCTCCCGAAGTACTGTTTGACCTGTAGATTTAGGGCTGTTCGCGTCAAAAAGATTTGATTTTGCAATGTTCACATACGCTATTCCGCTTTGAGGAGCGCTCCAGCCTGTCAAAGGATTTGACGGATCTGAAACAAAAATAATATAGAGAAATGCGGGGGCGCTGCAACTTGAACGCGAAGCGATTCCGGAATCTTCTGTTTGTTTTCTTAAATCAGCGGAGAAAGAAAAGAGCGGGACGGTTTCTCCCAGTTTTTTAAAGGGGTCAGTCGCGAGAATCCGACTCCTGACAGCATCGGCTTGAAATATAAAATCATCTATGCTTCCTTTCCAGCTCTTGCCCCGCATGAAAACAATTTTCTTTTGTCCCGCGCCACCCAGCTGGACGCAGTTTGTCGCGGGAGCAGAAACAGTTTGAGACGTGTACGCACTCGCGGGAATCGGCTGTTTGTTTCTCAAATAGCGGTCGATAATGGCCTGATTACCGACGGTTTCCTTAATAGTAAAAGGATTGTTTGATGCAATCTTTTCTATAATCGCGTCTTCGTTGGCGATTTTCGCCTGGGCGGTCGCTCCGCCTATGTCTTTCACCCCCTCATAATTAAAGTGGTCCAGATACCATATACCAGGAAGATACGGAAAAGGGCCGGCTTTTAGCGTATTTGGAAACTCATTGAAAGGAATCGTCACATTGCCGACCAAAAACTGCTGATCGATCATGTCTCCCGGAGCAAAAACAAAATCATTCACACACACTTTCCTCGTTATTGCATAATCGGTCGCAAAGACCATCTCTTGCAAGATCGATGGAGGGTTTTGCGTAACGATGGAGATGGTTTTTATCTGTCCCCCGCTGGTTATTTGGATATTCGTCGTCGGCCCGGGATTCCGAAAAAGTGGCTTGTAGGTATAGCAACTCACGGGCAAAGATTGAGCCAATGCTATCGTTCCACCTTTTCCATAGTCCAGCAGAAAAAGAAAGAATGTAAGTGAGAGAAAAATCGAACTGGTGATAAAAAAATGTTTGGTCATAGCCGATTTATTTTTTGACTATACTCTTTTACCCCGAGAAGCCAGCCGCCAGTGAAATAGTCTTCGGGTTTGAAAGTCTTGAGTGGCACCCATTCGTATGTTTCGTGATTCTTGCCGAGTATAATTTCCCCGCCCTCGTAGGTTGCGCGGTAGCCGACCGCAAATATCCGCCGTTTTTCTTTTTTCCCGTTGGAAAGTATTTCCTCGCGCTCGTGGCGCATAAAAACGACTGGTGCCCCTAAAGTATAGCGTACTTCTCCGCTAAGAGCCTGTTCATAATCTAACCGCATCACAGGCCCGAAAAGATAGCTTGCCTGCCGAAATGTCCAAAATTCTGCTACACAGTGCGTCTTTCTCGTCAGCGTATCTCGATATGCTTCCTCTAAATCCGCACTGTTCGCAAAGAATTTTGAACATTTCATCTAGGCATTAGAGTGAAGCTCCACCAGCAGAGCTGGTGGCTTCCCCGACCGCTACTTGAGATCGAGTTTCAGTTGCCCCCTGTCTTCGCGGTCTTGGTAGCTGACGTAGGCGAGGATTTCCTTTTCATTCAGCCCTAC
>Ga0209726_10002140_pt1 | contig 29936 bp, 39 predicted proteins | sample Subgrocontami54m_FD_187453 | JGI IMG/M metagenome (GOLD analysis project Ga0209726, IMG submission 187453) | Subsurface groundwater microbial communities from S. Glens Falls, New York, USA - GMW46 contaminated, 5.4 m (SPAdes) (version 3) | ecosystem: Environmental > Aquatic > Deep subsurface >... | reverse complement strand
CGCATTACCGCAAAGGTCCGCAAACCCGGCATGGTCGTCGGCAAGAAAGGCAACACCATCAAGGAAGTCTGCGACGAACTCACCCGCCGCTTCGGCATCGAAAACCCCCAGTTCGAAGTCATCGAAGTCACGCAACCCTCGCTGGATGCCAAACTCATGGCCGAAAAAATAGGGCAACGCATCGAGATGCGGCCCAACATCAAGCCCATCATGCGCATGGCATTGCGCGAAATCATCGAAGCCGGCGCCCTGGGTGCCGAAATCCAAGTCGCGGGCAAAGTCGTCGGAAAAGGCGGCAAAGCCAAAGCCTTGCGCGTGCGCGGCGGCTACCTCCGCAAATCCGGCGAACCCATGAAGCAAGTCCGCCGCGGACACTACGTCGCATACCTCAAAGCCGGCGCCATCGGCATCCTGGTCAAGATCGTGCCACCCAACGCGGTATTCCCCGATACGATCAACGTGCCAAAGCCCTCGGAAGAAACCGATAAAATGTTCGCCGCAGCCGACGCGGCCCAAGCCGCCGCTGATGCGGCCGCGGCGCTTGAACCTGCCGAAAACCAAGACACCCAAAGAGCGGAAAAGACCGCGGCGAAAAAACGCCCGGCCAAAAAAGCCAAGAAATCCGACGAAACGCAAATCCCGGCCCCCGCAAAAGCCGAAACCCAAAGCGCCAATATGCCAGCCAATCCGCAACCGGCCGAAACGAAAACCGACGAACCGGCTGCCACCCAATGAACGGACGTGAACCCCGCATGGCACTAATCCAAAAAAGCAAACTCAAGGAAATGACACGCCAGGACACCCAGGCCGAGTTGGCCAAAGTCCGCTCCGAATTGCGCGCCGAAATCGCGGCCAAAGGCAGCGGGCAAAAACCCAAAAGCCCCGGCCGCTACAAGCAGCTGCGCCGCATGGTCGCACGCCTCCTGACCAAACTGCACCAAAGCGGTGCCAAGAAGTAAATCACGGAACGCCCAACGAAAAAAAGTTTCAAAAAGAAAAAACGCGATCGAACTCCAATAAAAGAAAAAAACCAGGAAATCAAACATACCAAAAAAATACAAAACCGAGAAAAAAACGCGACCGGAAGCGAAAATGTAACCGTAAAAACAAAGTCCGACCGGTGGAAAACATCCAACAAAAAAGAATGCGTTTTTAAACAACCCGTAGTAGAATATTACTCCGCGTTTATCGCGAAGGAAACACAACACAATGTCGGAAATTTGTTCCACGTGCGGCCTGCCCAAAGAGATTTGTGCATGCCAAACCATCGAAAAGGAAACCACAACCAAGTTGAAGGTGCACACCACCAAGAAACGGTTCAACAAGCTAGTCACCCTCGTAGAGGGCTTGACGGGCGGCGAGTTGGACACGGCAGCCAAAGAGCTCAAACGCAAACTGGCTTGCGGTGGGTCCGTCAAGGACGGCGTGATCGTCTTGCAAGGCGACCATCTGAAAAAGACCATCGAATACTTGGTCAAATTGGGTTATCCCAGAGAGATCATCAAGACGTGAAAAACACGCCTGCCTCCTCGGCACGTCAAAAGCAGGAAACCCTGCAACACGCATGCATCGGAAAACCCGTGCGCGTGTTGCCGTGCGCCTGCAAAGCCGTGCAGGATTTGGAAGGCGTGGTATTGGACGAAACCAAGTCCACGTTTTTGGTCCAGACCCGACGCGGTCCAAAACGCGTGCCGAAGAAAAACACGCGTTTTGCCTTCCCGTTCGGGATCGTGGACGGGAACGACATATTGTGCGCTCCGGACGAGCGGCTCAAGCGTCTGTAAAAGGTAGAAAACCATCATGGCCGAAAAACAAGAAACAAACGAACGCCAACCGCTGCGCGTGCGCGGCGCCATCGTCGAAGGTACCGTGGTCAGCACGCGGCCCAAAAAGACGGCCATCATCCAGATCGCCTACGTCAAGAAAGACATCAAATACGAACGTTTGGAAAAACGCCGATCACGCATAGCCATCCACGTGCCGGACGGCATGAGCGTCCAAGTCGGCCAGAAAGTGAAAGCCGGCGAGACGCGCAAGATCAGCAAGACCAAGTCGTTCATCCTGATGGAAATCCTGGGTGCCAAATAAGATGATCGGACTCACCGCCACCCCGACCAAATCGCTGACCATCGGCACCACCTTGATTTGTGACGACAACTCCGGCGCCAAGATGGTGGCCATCATCGGCGTAAAGGGCTACCACGGACGCCTCCGTAGCTATCCGAAAGCCGGCGTGGGCGACATCGTCATCGTCGCGGTCAAGAAAGGAAAACCCGAGATGGTCAAGAAAAAAGAAAAAGCCGTCATCATCCGCCAACGCAAAGAATTCCGACGAGGCGCCCAACGCGTCAAGTTCGAGGACAACGCCTGCGTGCTCATCGATGACGCCGGCCTGCCCAAAGGCACGGAAATCAAGGGTTGCGTGGCACGCGAAATCGCCGAACGCTTCCCGAAAGTCGTCGGCATCGCCTCAAGCGTCGTCTAAAAAAAGAAAGAAACCGATTGAAACCCAAAAGCGCGAAAAACATCGACCCCGACAAAAAATGAAAAAAAAAGCGACGTCAAAAACACTGCAAACCGCTCCGTGATCTGATCCGTTATGGCCAAAAGTTCCCTTCCCCGCAAACAACGCCTCGCCCGCTACGAAGCGCCGCTTCACATCCGCCAAAAACAGGTCGCCGGCCATTTGAGCAAGGAATTACGCACCACGCAGAAGAAACGCTCCCTGCCGGTGCGCAAAGGCGACACGGTAAAAATCATGCGCGGACGCTATTCCGGCCTGTCCGGCAAAGTCATCCGCGTGAACTTGTCCACCCGGACGGTTTCAATCGAAGGCGTCAACGTCAAGAAGCAATCCGGCAAAGAAATCCCCGCAGTTCTCGACCCGTCCAACGTCCTCATCACGCAATTGTCCGAACGCAAGAAAACGTAAAACGCGAAAAAAACCAGGAAAACAAAAAAAAGAAAACACAATTCAAAACCAAGAAAAAAAAACCAAAAAGGAAAAATAAAAAAAGCAAAACAACACCGCAAAAAAAACAATTGAAAAAACTAAAAAAAATGAAAACCGAATCGCAAAAAAAGCGAAGAAAACGTAAAACACGAAAAAAACCAGGAAAAGAAAAAAAACCCAAAATCCAAAAAAGAAAACAATCGAAAGTTGACATTCCACATCGAGGTTTAATCCAAAATGGCATCGCATGGCTCTTCCAAACACCAAAAACGCATGGCCGCCCCAAAGGCGTCGCCCGTCGCGCGCAAGACGCACGTCTGGCTCCAGAAGCCCAACGCGGGCCCGCACCAAAAAGACCACAGCATGGCATTGGGCACGCTTTTGGTCGAACAGCTGAAAATCTGCGAGACGCAACGCCTCGCCAAAAAACTGGTCACCCAAGGCAAAGTAATAGTGGACGGCCGCAACGTGGCCAACGTCAAATTTCCGATGGGCCTCATGGACATCCTCTCGATCCCGGCGCTCAAAAAACACTACGTGATGCTCAACCAGAACGGCCGACTCGTACCCGTCGAAATTTCCGAGCAGCAGGCCCAAACCAAGCTCTGCCGCGTCATGGACAAGACCGTCCTGCCCGGCGGCCGCATCCAACTGCATTTGCACGACGGACGCAACCTGCTGATCGTGCGCGAGGAAGACCGCTTCAAGACCGGCGACACGCTCAAAATCTCCGTGCCCAAGCAGACGCTGCAAGGATTCCTCAAACTCGAAAAAGGCGCGACGTGCTACATCCACCAAGGACGCCACTCAGGCCAGACGGCCACGTTGGACCAGATCGTGGACCGCGAAGGCAGCCGACGGGCCGAAGCCAACCTGTCAGCAAACGGACACAACCTCATCACCCTCAAAAACTACCTGTTCGTCGTCGAACCAGGATTTTCCGTGAAACAACAATGACCATGAACGACGTCCAACTGGAAAAAGTGACGGTCAACATCGGCGTAGGCCAAGGCGGCCAGCCCCTGGAGAACGCCAAGAAGCTGTTAGAACAGCTCACGGGCAACAAAGCCGTCCACACGCTGTCCCGCACGCGTAACCCCACGTTCAACCTAAAGAAAGGCGAACCCATCGGCGTAAAAGTCACGCTGCGCAACGAGCCGGCCATCGAATTCGTCAAGAAAGCCCTCGTCGCCCGCGAAAACAAAATATTGCAGAAAAACTTCGACCGCACCGGCAACATCGCCTTCGGCGTGCCGGAATACATCGACTTTCCGGGCATGAAATACGACCCCGAAATCGGCATCCTGGGCTTCGACGTGTGCCTCACGCTCCAGAAACCCGGCACCCGCATCAAACGCCGCAAAATCGCGCCCCGCACGTTGCCCAAGAAGCAACGCGTCAGCCAAAACGAAGCCGAAGCGTTCATGAAAAAAACGTTCGCGGTGAATGTGGTCTAAGATGATGAAACTGGAAACCAAATTCAAAAAGCGCAGCCTACGCCGCTGCCGCTTCTGCGGCGGAACCCGCGGCCTCATCCAAAAGTACGGATTATACGTCTGCCGCAAGTGCTTCCGCGAACGCGCCGAAGACATCGGTTTCAAGAAATATTCCTAGGATGAAAGGTTTTTGATTATGGACACGCTTTCCAACGCATTGAACAGCATGAAAGTCGCCGAGACCAAAGGGCAGTCATCGGCCCGCATCAAGCCCACCTCGCGCCTCATCAAGGAAGTGCTGCAGGTGCTGGCGGACAGCGGCTACATCACCGGCTACGAATACCAATCCGACGCGCAAGGCGGCTTCTTCACCGTCAGGCTCAAAGGCAAACTCAACGCCATCGGCACAGTCAGGCCCCGCTTCTCCGTGACGCAGGCGACATGGGAAAAATTCGAACAACGATTCCTACCCAGCAAAGACACCGGCATCCTCATCGTCTCGACGCCGCAGGGCGTGATGACGCACACGCAAGCCAAAGAGAAAAACACGGGCGGACGCCTCATCGCGTACGCGTTCTAGAAGCAAAAAAAAACACAAAAAAAAAGCATGACTTAAAAGCGATGAAAAAAAGTAAACCCAAAAAGAAAAGCAACAATACGAAAAAGAAACCTAAAAAAAATCGCGGGCACGAAAACTCAAAAAAAGGGAAAAAACCGGCAAGCAAGAAAAGCAAAAACCAAAAAAAATCGCAAAAAGCCGACAATCCCCCCCCCAAAAAAAAAGTGGTGAAAAAAGCCGCTTCTGAAAAAAGTCAAAAATAAAAAAAATGCGACAACAAATAAAAGCAAAAGTTCAAAAAAATAAAGAAACACGACAAAAAGATGCAACAACGCAACCAGAATCGCAACACGTGAAAAACCATGCAACTTCCCCAAAGCGTAACGCTGACACTGGAACCGGGCATCATCAAAGTCAAAGGCCCGAAAGGGGAAATCCGAAAAGCGTTCAACCCCAAACACATCACGGTGTCAACCATTGGCAGCGACGTCTCCGTCAAACCCGTGGGCAAGAAATTCACCCGCCCGCTGAAAGCCGCCGCAGGCTCGGTCGAAGCGCACATCCGCAACATGGTCCACGGCGTCCAGCACGGATACGAAATCAAACTGGCCTTGGTCTACTCGCATTTTCCCGTCACCGTCGAGACCAAAGGCGACCAGGTGCTGATCAAGAACTTCCTCGGCGAAAAAACGCCGCGCACCATCACGATCAAAGGACACGTCAAAGTCGCCGTCGCAGGACAGGACATCACCGTCTCGGGCATCGACAAAGAAGAAGTCGGACAGACCGCATCCAGCCTTATCGAAGCCACCGGCGTTGGCCACCGCGACGAACGCGTGTTCCAAGACGGCATCTACTACGCGTGATTGACTTATGACCAAGATTCCTTCATTCGTCCGCCAAAACCGCACGTACAAAAAACGCATCGCGCGCACCGGCTGGCGCAAACCCCGCGGCATCGACAACAAGCAACGCATCCAATGGAAAGGCCAAGGCGCGCTGCCTAAGATCGGCTACGGCCAGGAAAAAACCACACGCCATTACCACCCATCCGGAATGCCGGAAGTGCTGGTCCACACGGAAAAACAACTCACGCAAATCCAAAACGCCGCCGTCCGCTTCTCCGGAACCCTCGGCCGCAAAAAATATCTCCAGCTTAAGAAAAAAGCGCGCGAATTGAAACTCAAGGTGCTCAACTAGACTATGTCCATGCAAACCGTCAGACGATTGGCCGCCCGCATCCTAGGCATCGGCCAAAGCCGCGTCCGCATCCTCGACGAAGAAGCCGCAAGCCGCGCCATCACCGCCGACGACGTCCGCGGACTCATGAACCAAGGCGCCATCGGCATCCTGGACGAAAAACACTCCAGCCGAGGCAAAGCCCGCCGAAAAGCCGTGCGCAAAACCGCCGGCCGACGCCGCGGACCCGGCAGCCAAAAGGGGAGCTACTACGCCGGACTAAGCCGCAAATCCCGCTGGATGCAACAAGTCCGCGCACAACGCGCCTACCTTGCCGCCCACAAGACCCGCCTAAAAGAAGGCACGTACGCCGACGTATACAAGATGATCAAAGGCAACGCGTTTCGCAGCCGAAAAAACCTCAAGACGTACCTGGACGCAAACCAGTCGTGGGCGTAAACACTTATGACCAAAGCCACCGGACCGTTATTCCAAGTGCATTTCCGCCGACGCCGCCAAGGCCGCACCGACTACCAGAAGCGTCTCTCGCTTTTGAAAAGCCGCAAAGTGCGCCTCGTCGTCCGCAAGACGTTGCGCGCAATTCTCGCCCAAGTCGTGCAATTCTCCGAAAAAGGCGACATGATCCTGGCCTCCGCCGACTCACGCATGCTCAAAGAATTCGGCTACACCGGAAAACGGAACACGCCCTCGGCCTACCTGACCGGCCTGCTAGTAGGCAAAAAAGCGGTCAAAGCCGGAGTCAAAGACTTCGTGCTGGACATCGGCCTGTACGCGCCGACCAAAGGCAACGTCCTTTTCGCCTGCTGCAAAGGCGCGATTGACGCCGGCTTGCACACCGCCTATTCCGCGGAAGCCTACCCATCCGAGCAGCGCATGAACGGCGAACACGTCAAACAAAAAGACGCCGTCTTGGCTGCAAAAGAAAAAATCCTCAAGTCGTGATGACTCTATGAAGTTCAAGAAAGACCGGTTCACAACGCAACGCGACACGTCCGCGCTCCAGAAATGGGTCCCGAAGACCGCGTTGGGAAAACAAGTCCAATCCGGACAAATCAAGTCCTACGACGAACTGCTCGCAACCGAAAAACCCATCCTGGAGCCGGAAATCATCGACACGCTCCTGCCGGATTTGGCGGACGAAGTCCTCGAAATCCGCAGCACGCAACGCATGACGGCCTACGGGCGTAAACAACAGATGCGCGCCGTCGTCCTCGTCGGCAACCGCAAAGGCGTCATCTCCGTCGGCATCGGCAAAGGCACGGAAGTGCGCGACGCCATCGCCGAAGGCGTCAAAAACGCCAAGAAACACCTCATCCGCGTACCATTCGGCTCCGGATCATGGGAAGACCTCGCCGGATTCCAAAACTCGCTGCCCCGCCAAGTCACGGGCAAATGCGGCTCGACCCAGATTTCCATCCGGCCCGCACCCCGCGGCGTCGGCATCGTAGCCGGCAAAGTCGCCAAAAAAGTGCTGGAAATGGCAGGCGTCCAAGACGCCTGGACCTTCACCAAAGGCCGCACCCGCAACGTGCTGAACGTCTCACAAGCCTGCATCAAAGGCTTGGACTCGCTGAACCACCTCAAACAAGGCACCGGCGTGCAAACCCCGGCCCAAACCCAATAAGAAAACTAAACCGCGATTCAAACAAACGCAAAAAAAAAACATTACCGAAAAGCCTGAAAAAGAAAAAACGGAAAAGCACCAATGAAAAAAAAATCCGGCAAAAACTCAAAAAAAACCAAAAACGCCGACATGACAAAAAAATGAAGAAAAAACGGCAACAACAGAAAAAAAAAATGAATAAAACGCAGCCATCCCAAAAAAAATGAAGGAAGAACAGCAACAGGAAAAAAAAAAATCGAAACGCCAGAAATTCAGAGAAAACTGAAGAAAAAAGTCAACTATAGCAAAAAACGTGATTCCACCATGATGCTCATCATCCTTGTCCGAGGCCTCCGCAACGTACGCCGACCCCTCAAGGACACGCTCAAACAATTCGGCCTCACGCGCAACTTCCACGCCGCTTTGCTGCCGGAAAACGACCAAGTCAAGCAAAAACTCCGCACCGTCCTGACCCTGGTAGCCTTCGGGCCTGCCACCGACGCGACGATCAAGGCCCTGCAAGCCAAAGGCAAAGCCCCGTACCGGCTGCATTCGCCCAAAGGCGGATTCGGCGGCGTCAAGGCCCCGTTCAAACTCGGCGGCGCCTACGGCAATTGGGGCGAAAAAATCAACGACTTAGTCCAAAAAATGATGTGATATATTATGGCCCGACGCATCGCTTCCAGACGCTTCAAACACCGCGGCAACCGCACGCACGGCGGCGGCAACACCAAGAACCGGCGTGGCAAAGGCAACCGCGGCGGCGTGGGACGCGCCGGCTACCACAAGCACAACTGGCTGCGCACCATCAAGGAAGAAGGCACCAACAAACGCGACCGGGGCGAGCACGGCTTCACGAATCCCACGCGCAAGATTTACGCCACGATTAGCCTCGAAGAGCTGGAAATCGCCATCTTGGGCGCGAAGTACCAAAAAAACGACCAAGGCGTTTACCAAATCACCCTCCGGCGCACGAAAGTCCTCTCCGGCGGCACCCTGACGCACAAAGCCGCCATCAAAGCCTACGCTTTTTCCGCCAAAGCCAAGGAAAAAATCGAAAAAAGCGGCGGAACCACGGCCACCGAATAGCACGCAGGCGACACGACGGATTGAACCTTTTTTTTCATTTCCAACAAGGTAGCCTTGGCTTTGAAACGTAGGCAAGGGTTTTTTAGCAGAAAACACATAAAAAGCCAGAAATCTATAAAATGAGTGGTGAAATCACTATGAAAACCACTATTGAAATGACGGGTTTCTTGGAACGCGTCTTGGAAAAAGCCGTTGACGCAGGCATTGCCCGGTCCAAAACGGACGCCCTACGAATCGGAGTGCTGGAACTGAACCACCACTACCACTTGGTCCCGGACGCCTCGGAAGCGGAATTGGTCACCGCCAAAATGGAAAGACTGGACCGTGAAACGCAAAGCGGCAAGCGAAAAATGTTAACCGAAAACGACGTGTTCAAAAAATACCCCCAACTCTCAAAAATCCGGAAGTGACGCCTAAGTGGACAAATACGCGCTGGACTACGATGAAGAGTGGGACGTCCATTTCAAAGATTTTGATTCGACCGTCCAACTCCAGGTCATGAACAAAATCCAGCAGCTCAAAACGCCGCGCCAACACCGCCATCTCAAACACGGCAAGCCCTATTTCGTAGAGGAATCGGGCGGGTACCGAATCGTTTTCAAAGTAAATGAAAACGCAAAAACGAAGACGATCCGATTCGTCGGAACGCACAAACAATACGAAAAATGGTACAGCGGCATCTGAACAAAATCCAAGGAAAAAATCGAGAAAAGCGGCGGCCCTACCGCTACTGAATAGATTAGACTCGCGCTTGAATTCGAAGCTTGGGTCCATCCGATTCCAAAAAAAAGTAATAGCCCTAAATGCACCAAAAGATTTATCTTACAACCAATAGCCACTTGTACTGAAATGGCAAGACCGTATCCATCCCTGTTCGCCGTTGCCCTAATTCTATTGCTCGTCGGGACACAAACCGAAGCCTCGATCAGGGTCCTATACCTAGACCAGACCGAAAACAACGTGCCCTATCGCGACTACCTAACAAACGTTCTGCCTCAAATTCACTCTTCCCAATTGCTTACGATTATTGGACAGAATAAATATCAACACACGGAAAATCTTTTCAGAAAGTTCATTGCCACCCGGTCCTCTTGGCAGTATGTTCGGGTGCAAGAGGGGTATCGACCTCAAGCCGTTTCGTTCCGTATTTTTGAATATTACACTAAAGAAGACTATCCATCTAACCCCATCACGCTAACGGGAGCCTATTATGCCCCAAAAGGAAAAATACCAATTGACATGACCGAGTATGCGTATAAATCCGGAGCTGATAATCAGGTCACCGCCCTGTTGCCGCTACGCTCATTTGAAAAGCAACTTAAAACAGAATTGATTAGGGTAGGAACCAATCCGAATTATCAAACCTCCATTAAAGAACTGCGAAGCGAAGGAGGATCGCTGTATCTGAACCAGCCTCCCGGTTACCGCGTCTCACCAGGATCCTTATCGCTGGACCGAGTTTTCTTATTGGACGTCTGGACCGATGAGGAATCCTGCCACTTAACGTTCACGAAAGACGCAATAAAAATCAAAATTAAGGATTACGAATTAAACCCGGTGCGTTTGCAAAAAGGCGGGGTAGTAGGCTATGCCCGCAAATGTCTTTTAGGAAAACAAACCTCACAGGAAAAAAAGGCCGCGGAAGAGGCATGGGCGCGCGAGGAGAAAATACGGAAGGCTTCAGCCAAAGACTCACAATTCCTAACGCTGTGCAACGGGGGACAATGCAAGACGTACGTTTTTCCCGCACCGGAAGAAACGCGCACGGACAACTTCCTCATCTCAAGCTATGACCTTTCGGTTCCAGCAACACAGATGAAGCGCAATGACCAGTTGGTTTCCCGGGGTCTTTTGACTAATATCATCTCCCCGCGTCAAATCACGTAAAGTGAATCGAAATGAGCCAAAAGCGGGCCCAGCGACCGGTACAACTAAACCTGCTCATTCACATGAAACGACAAGGTTTTCACACCCAGCGCATGTGCGGTCACCGGGTCGCCATCTGGCGCTTCATATTGACGACGCGCTCAACGGCTTGGCGAGCAAAATCGAAGTGTCTCGTGACAATACCTCCAAAGACCTGGGCGTGTTGTCCGTGAAGCCGGTTGATTTCCTCGGAGGACGGGTTTCTGGAAAACCTCAAATAGCCTACTGGGTCCCGGATGGAGACCAGCCGGATGGGCGTATAAGGCCCGTGTTCATGGGGAGCTAGTTCGACCCGGTCGACTGAAATGTGCGGAAGGCTTTGCAAATCACGGGAGACGCATTGGGCCTCTAATTCACGCTTGATTCCTGCGTTTACTCTTTTCAGGATTGATTCAATGCGAGTGTTCAGTTGTTCCCGCCGCCTTGCATCCATCATGGGAGCCGCAAAGTGGGCGTTGAGTTGATGGCCGGTATTGCCCGCCTCAAGATACTCGGGAAGCCCAAGTCTGGCCCCGCTTACCGGATGAGTCACTTCTTCACGCAACATTCGAGTCGGCACAACATCACCTCTGTTTCCCAGAATAAAGCGGTATTTATTACTGACGTAAGCAATCGACGGAACGGCGCCCCACCGTACGAACCGGCTCAACCCACCCAAGAGAAAAATTGCCAGCAGGGCAACAAACGAAGCCGGACAACACAATGCTTTTATTGAAACGAATACGGGATAGAACGATTGGAAGACGTCCCATCAAGAGGCCGTTTTGCTATGCTGCACAAATATGGGACGCATTAGGCGGTTCATGAGACGCCGGATTTGACGAGGGGGATGCCGATGGAACGAATGCAATTTCAACGCAGCCGTGAAAAAGCGCGGGAATCCAGGAGAATGCGCCAGAATCCGGAAATAGCTGAAGAATCACGGCAAGATGCCCGCAGGAGCGCACGGGGAAAGCTCGAATCGTCCTGGCGGTACGGGGCCAGCAAGGGGGATCCCAAATCATTGTTGTGGGCCCTTAAAGCGGCAGAATCACATGAAGTCGGAGGATTTGCGGCCAAACTCAAGGAAACAATCCAACAAAACCCGACGCTGTTCCGAAAACCGACGAACGCCAAAGTGGCATTGCAATTCATGAGCCAGGCACATGCCGAGCGTCCGGAAGCCCGGAAAGTACTCAATGAGGCGGCCCAAGCCATTCCCCACCCCATGGCGAATCGATTCGCCGAATTGGTCAAGAAGGCACGTGAACGGATTGCCATTGAGCGAAAAAGGCGCGACTGGATTCCAAACTCCGGAGTCGAATTCGACCCGAATAAGCCCATAAGCTTGGAACATTTGAAGGGATTATTCGGCTAACGGAAAAATGAGTTAATCGTCAAGACTACATAGTCCCTACGGCGGCCTGCGTCGCGTTGCCTTTTTTTTGTTTCCGGCAAGGTTTGTTTTTTCTCGTCTCAAAGAGGTTCAACAATGCCGGGCCCGCGAGCACAACCTTTTTATTGAAACTTCGATTCAACAGGTAGAGAACTTTCCATGGCTTTAATCGATATCTTCCGTCCCCTCACCCGCATTTTGCCGGAAGTCAAAAAACCCGACCGCGCACCGCCACTGCCGCAGCGCCTCATCTGGACGCTCGTGGCGTTACTGATTTTCTTCATCTTGGGCCAGATTTTCCCCATTGGTTCGGATCCCTCCCAGATTGCCGCGACGTTCGAACGCCTTGACATCTTGTTGGGCTCGTCCACCGGTTCGCTCATTACCGCCGGCATCGGCCCCATCGTGCTGTCGTCCATCTTCCTGCAGTTGGCCGTCGGCGCCAAACTCATCAATTTGGACATGTCGGACCCGGAAAACAAGAAGTTTTTCCAAGGCCTCCAAAAAATGCTGGCCATCGCCCTGGCACTCTTTGAAGCGGCCATTTTTTCGTTCTCCGGATACATTCCCATCGCCGCCGACCCGTTGTTCGGCAGCATCTTCATCACGCAATTGATCGTCATGGCGCAAATCGCCCTCGGCGCCATCCTCCTGTTGTACTTGGACGAAGTGTGCCAGCGCTACGGCATCGGTTCGGGCATCTCGCTTTTCATCGCCGCCGGCGTGTCTAAAGCCGTGTTCGTCGGCGCGTTCAGCTTCGTGTCCTTGAGCGCCTCCGGCGAGCCGTCCGGTCTGATTCCCCGCATGATTTGGAACCTCATCAATCCCGCCGGCTCCGTCAGCACGGCGGCCTACTCGTTGGTACCTATCATCTTCACCGTCCTGGTCTTTCTCATCGTGGTCTTTGCCGAAGGCATGAAAATTGAATTACCCCTGGCGTACGGCCGCGCCCGCGGACTGGGTGCGCGCTACCCCATCAAGTTCCTCTACGTGTCCAACATTCCCGTCATCCTGGCCTCGGCCGTGCTTTTAAACATCCAATTGATGGGCGCGGTCATGGCCGTGCCATTGCCGGATCAACCTGACGTGAAAGTCGGCCTCTTCGGCACGTTCCAGAACAACCAGCCCGTGGACGGATTCGCGTACTACATCAACGCGTTGCCCAACCCGTTGCTTTTGGGCGGCTACGAACAATATCTGCAAATCATCACGCAACCCAACGAAATCATCCATATCTTCACCTACGGCATCGCGCTCATCATATTGTGCGTCATATTCGGATGGTTCTGGATTGAAAGCACCGGCATGGGCGCCTCGGACGTGGCCAAGCAGTTGGAACGCTCCGGGTTGCAGATTCCCGGCTTCCGCCAGGACCCCCGCATCACGCAAGGCATCCTGGACCGCTACATCCCCATCATCACCATCTTAGGCAGCATCTTCGTCGGCATCCTGGCGTGGTTTGCCGACATCGTCGGCGCATTGGGCACCGGAACGGGCATCTTGTTGACGGTCGGCATCATCTACCGTTTCTACGAAGAACTCGCCAAACAACAACTCTTCGAAATGTACCCCATGCTCAAATCCGTCGTACAATAAGGCGTCCAAAGCAGTAAGGCAAAAAAATAGGGAAAAGGGAAAAACCGGCAACAAAAAAATAAAGAGACGAGAAAAAAAACTCGATAAAGGGGCAACGAGCCAGTAAAAAAGAAAAAATCAATAGGGTAAAGAAAACCGGGAATAGAAAAAAACAAAAAAGGCAAAACCCCCGCCCCCGTAAAAAACGCGCACTTGGAAAAAAAAGGTCGATTCAAACGCTATGGATTCCGACACCCTCATCATCGTCGTATCGGCCTTGGCCTATTCCGTATTGTCGATGGTGTTGCAATACACGATGGGCAACCGCCGCCGGGTTCAGCAAATCCAGAAAGACATGCAGGACATCCAGAAGGAATTCCAGAAAGCCGCGAAATCGGGCGACGAGAAAGAAATCAAGCGCCTCGACGAAAAACAAAAACACATGACCGGTTTGATGTTCGAATCCATGAAGTACCAATTCAAACCCATGTTGGTCATCCTGCCGTCGTTCATCATCCTGTTCGGCGGATTCGGCTTCGAAGGCATCCTGCCTATGATTTACCCGCACTACCTTATCACGCTGCCCATCGCGTTACACTTGACGGGGAATGAACTGTTGGGCTTCAATATCCTTCAGAGCAGCGTCTACGGCGTGCGCGGCTTCTTCCTGGTCGTCCTGTTCTTTTCCGGCATCGCGCTGCAAGTGCTGGCCGCACCGCTCATCGAAAAGCTTTTGTACGGTCCCAAACAAGAAAAAAACGCCGACAACCCTTAGAAACCAGTTGAAGGCAACAAACGGAAACAACCGAAAAAAACAGGAAAAAAAATAAAAAAGTGGCGGAAAAGCGCAGGAAAAAAGAAAAAAAAACGTTTTGCTTCTTTTGGCCTTTCCGCAGTTTCAATAAAACCCAGTAGGTGTTATCCCCGTATGAACCGCTCCAGATACCGCATGAAGAAACTCAGCCGCCGCACCCCGTCCGGCCGCACCTCGCTTCTGACGAAGAACAAGAAGCCCAAGCAAAGCAAATGCGCGCTTTGCCGCAAGCCTTTGCATGCCGTGCCCCGCGAGACCCGCGCCGGCATGGCGAAACTGTCCGCCACCCAACGCCGGCCGCAACGCGTCTTTGGCGGCGTGTTGTGCGGCAACTGCACGGCGTCCGTCATCAAGACGCGCACCCGCCTCCAATCGGGAGTCGCCGAAGAATCCGCCGTGCCCTTGACCTTGATGAAATACGTCAAGATGCTCAAGGCGTAAACAGAAAAGAAGCGTCCGAAGATAATAATAAAAAAAAGGGCTAAAGCAAACAGCATCAAAATACGCCGACGTTTTTCCATTGTTTTAGTTTTTTTCCACCCCGCGCCGCTTCTTTTTCCCCGCGTTTTCGGCCTGCAACGAACCATTTTATACCCGTTTTTCTTTGCTTCCTCATGCGCATCGCCATCAGCAGCCTAAGCGGTTGCGGCAACACCACCGTTTCCAGGCTGGTTGCCGAACGGCTCAAGCTCAAGTTCATCAACTATACCTTCCGGAATCTGGCCGTCGACCTCAAGATTCCGTTCGAGAAAATCCAGACGGAATCCAAACGCACGCCCCGATTTGACTACGACGTCGACCGACGCCAAGTCGCCTTGATCGAAAAGACGCCGCGGTGCGTCGTGGGCTCGCGCCTTTCCGTGTGGCTGGACGACGACCGCCTCAAGAACAAAATCGGCGTCAAAGCCCCCGCCTTCGACCTCAAAGTGTGGATTTACGCCCCTCTAAATGAACGCGCCAAACGCATATCGAAGCGCGAGAAAAAGACGTTTGCCGCCGTTTTGGAAGACACGCTTTTCCGCGACGAGGAGAACGAACAACGGTATTTGGCGTTGTACGGCATCAACGTGGCGCGCTTCGCACGCTCCGTGGACGTCACCGTCAACACCGAGCGATTCTCGGCCGAACAAGTGGCCGAACTCATCATCGCCTGCGCCCAGAAAATCAAGGCGAACAAGAAAGCCAAAAAGAAACGATAGGTTCCCATGAGACCACTGCACGAGTTCCTGCTTGGAGCCGGCTTCCTTCACGCGGCAATATCAGCCGAAGGAATGGCAGAATACCTAAACCGCCCCGAATTCCGTAAAATGGGTCCGGCCGCCAAACTCAAGCTCGTCATGGATCTGGAAGCCGGGCGTTACGCACGCATTCATCTTTACCGGATGAACGACTGGAGCGAGCAAATAAAGAAGGAAACCCACGGAAATCCAGAACAGCGTTTGGACGAAGAAATCAAAGCGTTCAAAGAACGAAACAAAACGGGTCCGAAAGTAAGGTACATGCGGGAGGAAAGCCCGTTTGCACGCGAACCCAAGCCCGGCGAGTTCAAGCGACAAGTGCTGGTTCTGGAACCCAAACGAGGGTGGTTAAAAAAGCTACTTCGGCCGTTGGGTTTCTGAAAAAAACGATTTTCGATGGAACAGGAAAGGCCGATAACAACCTTGAAAAACCCCTTCCGCCACCGTAAACAGAATCATTTTTGAAAATACTTACAGGTGAGTCTGAACCATGGCAGCTATCGACATCGGCCGCAAATGCATCCGCTTGCGCGGGCGCAAAGCCGGTGAAACCGTGACGGTCAGCAAAATGATTGACAAGCACTTCGTCGAAGTCACCGACGCGAAAGGCAAGGCCAAACGCGTCAACATGGCCCACTTGGAACCCATGCCGGCGTAAGCGCAACCCTCGTACCGTCCAGCTTTTTGAGCGCCCGATTGTTTTTTCCGGACGCATGCATCTTTTTCTATCAAGCCAACGCACAAACAGTACGATTCGCACATGATTACGCTACACGAAGAGCAATCCGTTTGGGGCAAGACGCTGGCCGAGAAGACCGTCGGCGACTTGCTGCCGTACTCGCTCATCGTCATCGACAAGCCTTGTGGGCCCTCGTCTCACGAAGTGGCCGCTTACGTCAAAAAGATGACCGGCGTGGGAAAAGCCGGGCACTCCGGCACATTGGACCCCGAAGTCTCAGGCGTCTTGCCCGTCATGCTGGGAGACGCCACCAAAGCCGCCGGGTTCCTTCTGAAAGACCGCAAAACCTACGTCGCCCTCATGAAGCTGCGGGAAGCCCAAACGGACGCCGCGCTTGAAACCGTCTTCGCCCGATTCCTGGGACCGATCTACCAGACGCCGCCCAAGAAAAGCGCGGTCCGCCGCGTGTTGCGCACCCGCCACGTCTACCGGTTGGAATTGCTTGAAAACGACGGTAACTTCGTGTTGTTCGAAACCGAAGTCGAAGCCGGCACGTACATCCGGAAACTCTGTTACGACATGGGCGAAGTGCTCGGCTGCGGAGGCCTCATGGCCGAACTGCGCCGCATTGTCGCCGCCGGATTCACCGAAAGCCAAAGCCACCCCTTACAAGAGTTGTCCGACGCATTGTGGCTCTGGCGCGAAAAAAGCCAGGAAGACATGCTCCGCAAAATGCTGGTGCCAATCGAGCGCGCCATCGCCTTGAAGAAAGTCGTGGTTTCCGACGGCGCCATCCAACCCATCACCACCGGCGCGAACCTGGCCATTCCCGGCATCTTAGCGTTGGACGAAGGCATCAAAGCCGACGAGCCAGTCCAAATCGTGTCCGGAAAAGGCGAATTGGTCTGCCTTGCAAAAGCCCTCATGAACTCCGAAAAAATCCAGGAAAACAAAAAAGGCATGGCATTTGATGTGGAGCGCGTGATACGGCGGCATGGCACGTACGGTTGATTGTTTCTCCACCTTGCATTATTAATACTCCGGGAGTGAACTACTTTAACATGGAAAATCTTTCGCTAAACGAATTGTGCACCAAAATGCACGAGGAAATCAAGTGCCTGCACAAGGACGTAGAATACCTCAAGCGTACCTTGGTGCCGGTTGAAGAAGTATCCGATTCCGAACGCGGGCGTCTGGACGCTACGGCCGCTGAGATGGACGCCGGCAAAAAGCATTCTTCCGAAGACGTCTTCGGCTGAAGGGGGCGTGTCCCGCATTGTTCACCATTTTCTATTCCAACCAGGCCAAGAAATTCATCAAGGACGCGGACGCCAAACTCATCGAACGCCTGCGCCGGCTGGACTCGGTGCTTTGCCTCACGCCGGTTCCGGCCAGCGAATACGACATACGCAAACTGGGGGGTTACGATGCCCATTACCGCATCCGCCTGTCCAGTTACCGTGTCACATACCGGATACGCAAAGCCGAACGCCAAATCGAAATCCTCCAAATCGAGCGGCGGGACGAAGGCACGTACCGGTGAACCGGCCCCCCAATGGCGCCAACCAGCCAAATACGACCACGGGTCAACCTAGCCATTCCTGGCATCTTGCAACTCGACGAAACCATCCAAGTGGACGAACCGGTCCAAATCGCGTCCGGCAAAGGCGAATTGGTCTGCCTCGTCAAAGCCTAACGGTCCTTAAAGCCGAAGCCACAAAAAAAAAAGGCATGCCTTTGACATCGACCGCGTCATCCGCACCCACAAAAACGGCGTGCCGAACACGGAAAAGCCTTTTTAGGCAACACCCGCCTTTTATTGTGTCATGGCGTCCGCCCGATTCTACCTCTGGACAGCAATCGTTATCGTCGGACTGATGGCAGCCACGGACGCGCTTGCCGCGACCGTATACAACACGGGCCCGGACTCGCCACAGGATCGCACGCCCTCGTTCAATCCCATCCACCAACTCAACCTCTTCACGCTCAATAAGTTTCCCATTTCCGTTGACACCGTCAAGGCCTGCGGCCAGAATGCCGACGCCGAAACGCGGATTTACTGTGCATTAAAAGAATCAGTTCCCGGGCTTTTGGACAAATCCCAAGGCGGCGTCAACGTCAAAGTCCGGATCGGTTCGGCTGATTTGCAGACGATTTCGAGGACTCCGAAGCCCATGCATCCGGCCAAAGGGGAAAACACGGCGGAAACGTACGGCTTTGAATCGGACGGCGAGCAATACAACGCCATTTTTCTTGACCAAGGCACGCTGTATGTATACGTGGGAGAACCCAGTGCCGACGTGGCCGTCGCATTGATACGGCACCTGATGGATGAAGGCCAGACGTTGTCCTTGAACCAAAACTGCATCATCCGCACATCCGCCAACGCCAAGGCCCTCGTATTCAAGAACTGCCAGGTTCTGGACGCCCAAAAACCTCCGGCAAGCAGCCTGCAATACCAGAAAATCCAGTGCGACAAACCCGCCAAGACCGGCATCATCGGACTCACGTCAGCCATCAACGGCCAATGCCCGCAGACGGTGCCTCAATCCGCGGCATCCGGATTGGCCGGCCGCCCAAATGCGGCATCAAATCCGACGACGGAAGAAAAAAAGGAATCCACTGAATGCAGCATTGCTAACTTTGTTTCACCCATTGACAACCCCGAACCCCGCGTTGACTCCTTGGGGGATTACTTTTGGGGATCTACCCGGAAAACGTCCGGTCACCACGAAGGAGTCGACATCAAAGGCCAAGACGGATCCACGCCAGTCAAAGCAGCAGGAGCCGGAATGGCGGAAGACTACAAGACGACGCTATGCGGCAACGGATTGATGATCAATCACGGCTGTACGATAGATGGTAAACCGTTTCGAACAAAGTATTGCCACCTCAGTTCGAAAAATCCCATTCCGAAAACGGGCACCCAATTGACCCAAGGACAAATCATCGGCCTCGTGGGGCGAACCGGAAACATTCAGCACGGAATGGTCAGCCACTTGCACGTCGAATACATGGCCGGAGGACGATTCGAAAACAACGTTTTTTTGGGTGGTGACTTCGACCCGGTAGAAAAAGGGTTCATGCCAAAGTCGTTCGGAATACCCGGAAAAACATACGAGAAAATCGAAATCCTAAATCCGACGAGGCTGCAGTTCGCCGGGGTTGAAGCCTTGCCGACAGTGAAAGAATATTTCAACCTGATTGCGCCCGGCAACCGCTATGAAACTCCCAATCCAACGTGCGACAATAACGACGGCGATGAAAACGGATTTTTCGGGTGGCGCCGGCGGGGACAATACGACGGAAAAACGGGGATTCAAAGAAAAGGAGGATGTGTCCACTTCGGGGTCGACTTGCGCGGAAACACGGTAGCGGGAGGGCTGTACGACCGCCCCGTCAAAGCCATGATGTCCGGAAAAATCGTCCGCATAAAGAAAGGATACCAAGGAACTGCCGGAAAAAACGATTATTTGGTAGTCGTCCAATCTGGAGACTGGAAAATCGCCTACGGACACCTGCGTTTCAGCCAGCAGAAAGAAGATACCACGCCGCAAATTAGGGAAGGAGACCTCGTCACGAAGGGCCAAATCCTCGGCTACCCGCACCACGAGATTCAGAAACCCTACGATGGAGAATTGCATATTAACGTATTGTACGAAGGAAATAATCCGGAGCTTCAAAAACTCACCGTCAAAAAAATGCGCGACGATCAGAACTACGCGAAACAGTTCAAGGATTTCGACACGCGCGCCATTTCCAAGTTGGATGACTTCACATTTTTGGTTACAAATTACGACAATTACTTCATTTGGGAAAAATACACGGCGGCCCTGAAGTCCAGTACCGCAGTCGTTCCTGATCAAACAGCTACCGCCCCGTCCGCTGGACCCACCGTTCCATCGACACTCTCCGGACCAGCTAAGACAACATCGGACGGCACACCCATGTCCGATGTCTGCGTATACTATTATCTAGATGTAAAAGACGGCGCCAAAGACGCCTTCTTTGACGCCGGCATCGCCGCCTACGCCGGCCCTGGAGGCGCCTGTTTAGTCGGCCGCGCCGCTTTGTCGCGCTCCGACATCCAATACCCCGCCGGGTACTCCGGATACGTCAGCGTAAACCAACTGCCGGCCGCGGATTCATACGAAGGCTGCTACGTGGCCAAAGTCCCGCTGAACAAGCACGGCGACAAACAACCCACGGGCGTGAACGTCAAATTGTTCCTAAGCAAAAACCAAGCCGCATTTGCCGCGTCCGAAGGCTACTTGGAAAAAGGCATTGCCCGCAGCTTGGCCGACGAAAAGACGATTGGAAAACTTGCGTGCCTGCCGCCGGTAGCCGTCAAACTGACCCCGAAGGATTCATCTGAGGCCGGGAAGAAATTCTTGGAGTTCGCCATGGAATTAAAAGGACTTCCGTATCCATCTGACCTGAATCATGTCCCCGAGTTACCAAAGGAAACGGATTGCGCCACCATCCCCACCTACGCCTACGCCAAGATGTTGCAAGCGGGCTACACGCTCCCCCAGGAATTCTACGACACTATGAAAAAAGAAAAAGTGAAGACCCCCGAGGGAATAACCGTAAAAAATCCAGTAAAAGATTGGCTTTCACCCATTTCAAATAGCATCACAATGGATTTGGCCACCAAGAAAAAAATTAACATTCCTGCGGGCGTATCCGACCTAAGTCCGCACAATTCCGACACTTGGGGCGGTCTGCTGGAAGTGATGGGCTGGGAAGTGCCCCTCAGCCAAGTTCAGCCGGGGGATATCGCCGTGTTCACGTACTCGAACGGTGGCCAGTGCTCCGGAACGTTTTCGGAAGACAAACCATACGGAACCGGCGGATTAAAATGCTGGAAAAACGAAGGCCACATCGAAGTCATCCACAGCGGGAGCGGGTCGTCCATTACCACATTCGGAAGCGACGGACCGTCAAAAATAAAGGGCCCGAATCAGCACGACCAAATTTACAAAGCATTCCGAATCCCGTGGATTGCACCGGGCCAGGCAAATAATCCTCAAGCCGCTTCGCTTGCCACGGGTAAACGCATCGCCATTTCCGCAGGCCACGACAAATGCCCCTCAGGAACCACCATAAATGGCAAAGCCGAGTCGGTCGTGGTACTGGAATTTGCCAAAGCGCTGGAAACGGAATTGAAAACACGCGGGGCGCAGACGTACATGGTGCGCAAAGACCAGGAGCCACTATTTGAAAAGAAATGTCTAGAAGGCAAAGAAGCCATTTACCTCGAATTAGGGGGGCGCTCCAGACTCATTTCGGAAAACGCCGACATAGCGATTGAATTGCACGTCGATCAGCCATCCGGTTTGCCTGCCGCGTATTACTGCGCCAGCCGCGAAAACGCCCCCGAACAGGGTGGCGGATACAAATACGGCATTCCGAGAAGCGAGATCAGAACGGACACGAGTGTCTGCCAAGCGGGACAGAAATTGGCATCCGCCATAGCAAGCACGCTAGGGCCGGCACTGGAAGGTGAAACCGGCCAACAAGTCGTTGTCAAGAAAGATGATTATGATCCGGACCGGCTGAAATACGGCCACACTATTACGCGCCGCTCCAACATCCCCGTGGCATTGGTCGAATTGGGGACCGGTGGAAACCAAAAACTCTTGCAACCGACGTATCAGAAGAAACTGGCCAAAGCCGTTGCCGACGGACTTGAGAAACACCTCGGCGGGTTCAAAGCAGCGGCCGGTGGTGGCGGGTCTGGTAGCGGGAGCGGAATTGCAATGCAAGGAGTCAGAGGCCCCAATCTTGCGTCGGCGTGTCCGCAATACGACACGCTATTTGAAAAGTATATCGAGCAGAACAACGCCCAAAATATCCTGACCAAGGCAATTGTGGGCGGCGTCGCCAAAACGGAGAGCAACTGCAACCACGACCAGCCCAACAAGGCCGGTTTGCTCCAAGTCTACGAGTGCATTAGCCGAGGCGGCTGTTCCCTGGAAGAAAACATCAATCTGGGGGTCAAACACCTCGAGGGAGATTATAAGTTGATTGCGTCCAAAGGCATCACGGGAAAAGACGCGTGGACACTGGTATTCTTCTCGTACAATCGCGGCAAACCCACGGCGGACTTGGCCATCAAAAAAATCGGTAGTGCTATATTTAGTATAGCTTAATATTCTTGTTTTACCTTCTTGGCCCAGGTGATTTATCTGGCTCGCCCAAGAACCCGCATCGATTCCGTATGCCAAAACTCGTCCTGCGATTACTATCGCAAAACCAAAGGCAAAGACATCATCCGTAAAGGAACGAATCGTTCCGGAACTCAAATGTACAAATGCCTTCACTGCAACAAATATTTCGTGCAAACCAGCGGCACCGTTTTCTATCGCAAACGATTACCGAAAGCAAAAATCGAACAACTTTGCCGTGCGCTCGTTGAAAAAAACGGCATCCGCTCAACCGGTCGTCTCACCCAATTAAACCCAATTACGGTTGCGCGATGGCACGATGACATCGCGAAGCACGCACAAGAAATCGATGCGTATTTGACTCACAATTTGGGTTTATCCGAATACGAAACGGACGAGTTTTGGACCACAGTTAAAAAAAACCGAAACACCGCCGACCCAAAGATTACTTCGCGCTCGGCGAGGGCGAGACGTGGGGCTACACCTGCGTCAAGCGTTACTCGTACTTTTTCGTCGCGTTTTCCCTCGGCAAATGGACGCAGGAAACCTGCGCGGTTTTGATGCGCCAAATGCTCCAACGGATTCGACCGCCGTCGGAGTTGGAGCATTTAGTCGTGTACTCGGATGGCAACGACGATTACGAATTCACGCTTCCGAAATTTTTCGACGTGACGCACGTGGATTACGGACAGTTGGTGAAAGTGCGTGTCGGCGGAAAAGTCGTGGACAAATATCGGAAAGTCGTTTTCGGAGAGCCGTTCATTTTACGTGTGCACACGAATAACGTGGAGAATTTTAACGGGATTTTGCGTGAGCGCGTGAGTTGTTTGGTTCGGCGAACCAAGTGCATTGCGAAACGGAAAGATTTTTTGGAAAAGCGTTTGTTCGTTTTTCAGTTTTACTGGAATTTCATGCACGTGATTCATGGAACACAAACGCCCGCCATGTTGGAGGGCGTTTCAACGAATCAATGGAGTTGGAGCCGATTCCTCCACTATAAAATTAAGCTATATTAAGTAGACCAATACCTATTTTTTGTTTAGCTCATCAATTTGAGATTTGATTTCATCTTCGAGCTCAAGAATTTTTTGATAAAACAATCTACGGTTCTCTTTTTTGAAATCATCTCGAGTAATGACCGGCTCAACAATGCCGTTGGCCTCAATATACCCGATAAGATAATTATTTCCCCAAACACCGGTACGATGCTTAGAATTAGAAATAAAAGATTTTATATCAGAAATTGGAGCTATCCGCCTACCTTTTAAAAAAAAGGTAGGCTGGCGGTGAGTTATTGTCTCTGTAATTTTTAAGCAAAGTTCGATATTCTTTGATACGCCATCTAAATCAACTGGAATTGTCCTCTTAAATTCCTTTCCAGTAATTGATTCATAGTCGAATGCTTTGCAAAAAATTGTTTCGTGGCCATCTACGACAATAGTGACTTCTAAATTTGGTTTTGAAAGTAACCGTTCAAAATGCAATTCTATTTCGTCTTTAATTGTTTGCGCGGTTAACTCTTCAAAATCACCCGATTCAAAACCAGTTAGAGTAACCATCGTACCCGTGCCGGTATCACTGGGAAATTTTCGATCCTTTATTTTTGGCGCTGCAATATTTTCAGTTTGTTCCCGGTTAAATTTTAAGTAATAGTACTGATCATCGGCATTTTTCGTTTCAAAAGTGATGCTGTGCGCAACTTTCCTGAACGCATGAACCCCAAATCCAAACTGACCATTAACCCAACTTAGCCCCTTTTTTTTGGATTCAGCGACATTTTGGACAAGTCTTTCTAAAATTGCAAGTTTCATTCCACGACAATTATCAATGAGTTTTATTTCGCGTCTTTTTGTATCCAGAACAATCTGAAGTCGAATAACATAGGGGTATATTCCATTACTTTTTGTTGCTAAGTCATCTGCATCGTCTAAAGAGTTATCTATGTATTCCATTAACACTCGTTCATTACTGTCGTAGCTATCCGCAACTTGACGCAAAAAACCGGCCGTGTCAGAAATTTTTAATTTCCCATCCCAAACCATAGTATCACGCCCGAAATAGTTCTGCTTCCTGTTTGAAAATTACCTGACGTCGCATTTGTTCCTCATAATTTCTACAAAATGTCGACAGGGAATTGTTTGACAAACTCAATGATATTTCGAATGCTAGAATTCGCCTGAAGTGTTGTCTGAGTGATCCTTCCTTCAAAGAAAGATTGAATTGAGGGTGGTTACTATTAATGTAAATTGATTTCTCAGTAGTGTCTATGATGCATTCCTTATCTTCAGGGTTTAATGCGACAATTTTGAATTGATATGCTTGATCCCCAATTGCTACGGAGTAAAGCTTGGACGGTGTTTTATCGATTTTTTGGAATAGTGGGGCAATTTGGCGATCAATTGATTTAGAATTATGAACGACTTCTTCGTTAATTTTTTTTCTAGCGGCCTTAATTTGACGAACTAGGTTAGTTTTATCCGGTCGGTTTTTTTCATATTTCTTAATTATTTTGGTTAGGGGCGAAGCATGTTCAAGTTTAGAAAGATCTACCGCTGCCGAATGAAATTCTTGATTAACCCAATCGATTACGCCACTCGTTTTTTCTGCTTGAATAGTTGTAGTAAATTTCCTAAGTTCAGAAAGAATAACTTTTTTTAGTGAGTTAAACTTTGGCGAGTCTTCTTTGAATCCATTGCGGTGAGCTAAAACAATGTCTTCTAGTCCATCTGCATCAACCACACAATATATTCTTGAAATAAATGAGCCAGCTTGCGTAAGGCTATTCAATAAATCAAATAACTTAGGGTTATCCGCGTTAACAACGCGACCAAAAACACGAACATAAATTCCTGCACTATCTCCTAACGGAGTATCGCTATAAGTAATTTTACCCGAAATAGTCCCGGCAACCGGGTCTGCTAGACTAAACTCAGCTACTTTTCCGTTAATGAACGAAGCTGGTGATAGTTCAATGCCGTTGAGGATAACCTTAAAGTTTGGATTCAGCGGCATTGTCTTAAGTATTCTTCTTCGAGCCAAAACCGGATCTAAAGCTATTTTGAGCCCGGTCAGAAGTATCGAAGTGCCATTAGAATCCAAAGACTTTTCTTCGGTCACAATAATCGGCGCGTCTTCAAGCTTTTCGTAACTCATTATTTTATCGAAATCTAAATCAATTCGTCTTTTGATTCCTGAGCAAACCGACTCTAGAGTGCAGGCATGACAAACTACATTCATGCTCAGCTTTCCTATACCGAATTTACCGATCGTGTTCCTGCCGAAACGGCGAGTTTTAGTCTCTGAATCTTTTGTACTACGACCTAAAAAAAGATAATTCGTTAGGCCTTCATCATCCATTCCAACTCCGTTATCTTTGACGATTAAGGACCCCCGCCTGAATTCAATTATGACCTTCGATGCGTCAGCATCGTACGCATTCGAAATTAGCTCGTCGAATACGATATATGCGTTTTTGTAAAGCGCACTACTCATCGTTCGAATTAATTCTGAGCCAGTGCTCATCCTTTTTTCATATGTTTTTAGATCAGTTTTCATAGGGTTACCCGTCGTGCCTATAATGAAAAGTCACGTTTTGGTTTATCAAATTGAATTCGAATTCGCTTGAGTTCTTTTTCAATTGTTGATAAAATTTTTGTCACATCTTCATCGGAATACGTATATGCACCTACATTCGAGCAGTTTCCAAGCAACCTAATATCGTTGAGAATTCGTAAAGTTCGACTCGTTGCTATGCGCTTAAACTTTTCGCGCTTAGTCTCTCCAATCACTTTAAGTTTTACCATATAATCAACTAATGTCATTAGAATATTATTAGGCGTTAATATATGTTTGCTTAAAGAAAATCAACCTCACAAAAAAATGCTAATGCACATAATGAAACAACCAAAGCAAGCCTAAGCCGAACTTACCGGCCCCTATCTTTTCCTTAAGTCAAAGCTACATACCGTCTAGAAACCAGACTTTTACTGCCCCGTTCGCCATTCCGAGGTAGTCTATTCTCGTATCCCCAGCACCAGGTTTGGCATTAAGTGCTGGCTGACTTGGCCAGTCAAAAATATTTATAAAAAATACACGCGATTTTAGTGGGCTCAAAAAGAATTAAACGCATTAGGAAAAAGTCACCGGCCAGTTCCTCTTAATCCATTTATAAAGTCGAAAAGGGCCTACTTCTTAGCCTAATTAAGGCTAGGAATCATAGTGATACAAATATGACTTTAGACGGACTTCCATCCAAAAATGTCCAATACATGTTATTGTTAGTTGGGCGTTTAGGAAAAGTCCAAGGTCGCGTAAAATTATTCAAAATGCTCCATTTATTGGAAACAGAAGCCAGACTTAGTTTTGAAGAAGCTGATGAAGAGCAAAAAATGGGGTTCACACAATTTGCAGCGCTGAACACCTGCCTTAGCCTAGGGCTGATATCTGAACGAGCATACGCTGATTTTTTAGCACCAGGATATGAATACCAATTAACGCCGAAAGGCGAAGAGCTATTTTCATATCTAGCAAAAAAATTCTCAGCGCCGGTAAACAAAAAAATAGATGCAATTATTGAGAAATATCGAAGTAAATCGGGAAAATACTTGATTGAATATACTCATAAAAAATACATCGATCAGTTTGAGCTAGCTACAATTCCTGCTCGTTCTAAAGAGTACGTTGCAGCATTAGTTACAATACAAGACTTAATGCTTAAGCTGGGCCAACCGAACGAAAATGAACGATACTTAATGGCTGGAAAGTTAGAACACATAAAAAAAATCATCGAAACTTTACCTAAAAAAGTCAGGTCCAAAGTTCAGGCGGGAGCAATTATCAGTGCAACGGAAGATCTCATCAACTCGCTTAAACAGAATGTGTATTCGCCCGATCCGTTGAGTCAAGAAATTTTTGAATACATCGACCAGTATGCGGATAAGGAAAAAATCTTTTCTTCAATTGCGTCCGATGACTTTTCCACTTTGAGAGAGGACGAGAAGAAATGCTTGAGCTTGTTCCTAAACCAGACAAAAATTCCGCTATCTTCCTAGATACGTCGGTATTAATCGATTACCTGATTGGCAGTCTGGACTTGGAAGGTTATCCGGGTTTACTCGAAAAACGAGTTAGGGAATTCGTAAGCCAATTTATATCCAGGCAAATCCCCCTTCGGATAACTCAAACCGTGCGCGTTCAGGCCAAAAGTTGGCAGTCCATACTCACACGGAACGCGCGAGAACACGGAGTCCCGCCATATCTTATGGCAAAACTGTTTGCCGTTGCTAGAACGAGGTACGATAAGCTTCAAGGCTATTTGCGCGAAGAGAATGCCTCACAAGAAAGATATCCAGACATACAAGCATTTTATCGAAAACATGAAACGGACGAGGCATTAATGGCGTGTCGTAATAGAAAGAAAGCCCCAACTCCGTTGCCAGAAGACTCCGATATGAAAATACTTGCAGAAGTAGCAAATTATATACCAAGTTTTCTTATTGCGGCAGATTGTGACTACTACTCCGTTGACGAAAAAATTGCAACAGAGTTAAAAGTCTACGTTCTTTCGCAAGAAAATATGAATCGAGTCATGCAAAATTGGGGTTGGTTGTAAGCTAGAAAATACGTATCAGTTTAGTTTCGTAGGCGGTTTTCCGCCAGTTCATGCATGAATTCCAAGAAGTTTTCGTCCTGTAAACGCGCCGTTTGGAAAAAACTCATCAGCACGGCCGTGTCCTGCGCGCCGTGCTCCGATTGACTTCCGAAACTCGTTTTGCGCAAAACCACGGCAGGGCGGATGCCCCGCTCCGCATGATTGTTCTCCGCCTTTGCGCCCCGACGGGCGCAAAATACAAACAACTCGCTCTGATGCCGAGTCAAACGTTTCACCAACCGCTTGCAATCCTTATTCTCATACGGTTCACTCAAGAGCGCTCGCAAGCGCTCTTCGGCAAAAACACGCGTCTTGCGCCCATGATTCCGTTCGCTTTTCGCCCAATAGTACAACCGCATCAACCGCGACGCAAAACGCGCGAATTCTTTGGACGGTTTATACTTCAACACTTTGTCCAGTTCTCGTTTGAGATGCACCCAGCACCGTTGTTTCTCACACGTCAAACAGTTGTACGCATTCCAAAAATCCGCCGTAAACAAACCGGTGTAGCCTTTCATTACCTCGGCGGGCACCGTGTGCCCGCGCGTATGCCGAACCGTGAAATACGCCATGCGGTTGGAAATGAATTCCCATAACCACCAGTTGACGCCTTTGACGCGCCAACTGGTCTCGTCCCCGTGCACTTGCCGCGCCCTCAACAACTCGAGGCGAAGATTTTCGTAATCTTCGCCCAAAAACTCGGCAAGTTTCTGCATGTTGTTGGTAATTGTGGCGCTGGAGACGTGGAGGCCGTAGTTCGTTTCCAAAAGGAAACGAACTTTATCCACCGATACGCCGAGCATGCGCAAACACGCCACATACAATAGAAACGAGAGGTCGAATCGGTTGTGGGGTAACGTGTTTGGAATAATGGGTTCGATGGTTTTGCGGCATGAGCCGCAAACGCTTTGCGGCACGTCGTACTCGACGTTCTCCAAACGACCAGGAACGAGGCGTGTGACGTAGCGTTTGCGCCGGCGTTTCAAATGAGTGGTGCCTCCGCATTCCGGACACTCCGCCACGGCGTTGAGCTTGACGTGTTTGTGGATGTCTTCCGGTCGTGGTCGGCCGGTGCCTTCGTGGCCTTCCGGTCGACCGGAAGGCTTGGCGTTTTGGGTTTGAGTGTTTTCTTTGACGAATGCGGGTGGTTCGCGTCTTGGTTTTTGTGCGAGTGCGCGCTCCAATAGCGCTTCGAGTTTTTCGAGTCGCGTTCGGAGTTCGCGGTTTTCTTTTTCCAGTGACGCTACGCGAGCTTCAAGCTCTCGTACGTATTTTTCGTCTGTCATGGCGGGTGGGCCTTTTTGCGAGTGGGCGTCCTGGTCGGGACGCCTTTGCAAAAAGAGTACGAAATAGTAGAACTTACGCCTTTCGGTCAAGCTCCAAAACTAAACCCTTACGTGGAATCGTGGTTGGGTCAAGCTTTTAAACGGTTCGGATATCATTCGTAAGCCTTTGTGGCAGGAAAAAACCGGAACGTGTGTTCTGTTCGGAACGCGTGTTTCATTTTTTTTTCTTGTTGCTTTGGTTTAACCCACATAGGAAATTTAGAAAACCACAGAGAAAAAAAAGCGATCAAAAAGCCGTGTCTGGCGATGCGTTAGTGTCTAGTGCGTCGGTTTGGCTTTGCGGTCGTTCAAGCGAGGGCGATCAGTATGGAAAAATGGTTGAA
>Ga0209726_10002133_pt1 | contig 29992 bp, 25 predicted proteins | sample Subgrocontami54m_FD_187453 | JGI IMG/M metagenome (GOLD analysis project Ga0209726, IMG submission 187453) | Subsurface groundwater microbial communities from S. Glens Falls, New York, USA - GMW46 contaminated, 5.4 m (SPAdes) (version 3) | ecosystem: Environmental > Aquatic > Deep subsurface >... | reverse complement strand
AGAAGTAAGAGCCGCGCACGAAGTAAGCGGCCCACTCGCAGCCGCTTACTTCGTGCGCGGCTCTTGTGATCCATCATTCGACGTGTGACATAGCACTAGCGCAAACTGAAAAACGACAAGCGTCGAGTCATTTGTCAGGTCGCGCTAAACGTAAACACGGGCTCACATCGGGGGCGTCAACGCCGGTCCGCGGTCATCATTCTTGGTGGGCGGCGCGACGCGCGGCGGCGCTTGGCCGGCGGGGCGGAAGTTTGGCTCGGCCGGGCCCGTCGGCGGTGCGACGACCGGGACAGGCGGCGCACCGACGCGCGGCCCCAGATCGAGCACCGGCACCGCGGGGACCGGCCCTTTCGGCGCCGGCGCGATCACGGTCGTCGGCGCTTCGATGATGATCGGCGGCGGCGTCGAGCTCACCTTCGGCGGCGGTTGCACGACCACACGTTGTTGCCGCGGCGATTGCGGCACGGGCGCTGGTTGATTCACGATGGCGGGAAGCGGCACTTGCTGCGGATAGTTGCCCGTCGGTTGCGGATTTGACTTCGTCGGCGTCGGGCGGGTCGCCACGCCGTTTTTCGCTTGCGGCCGGGGCGAATCGATCAGCGGCGGCTCCTGCGTCATCGGCGTTTTGGACGCCTTCGGATCATTCTTGGCGGCGTGATAGCCGGCCCATTGATAGCGCGTCAGCGCCGTCTTCGCCTGCCAGCGGACCTTCCACGACTCGTCATGCGCCGCCGCCCATTCGAGCATTTGTCCGGCCGCTTGCGACACGGGCCGAATCCGCGACAAGCTGTCGAGCGCTTCGTGCCGGACCGTTGCGCTCTTGTCGCTCTTGGCCGCGTCGATCAGCACAGGCACGACTTCGGGGAATGTCTTCGTGTCGAATTCACGCAACTCCCCGGCCGCGGCGGCGCGTTTGCTCTCGTTCGGATCCGAACGCGCCTGCACAATCAACTCGCCGATGCGCTGCGCCGGCGGCGCTTTGGGCCTTTTACCGAATAGCTGGGCATCGGCTGTCGACAGGCAAACAAGCGACAGCGAGAACATCAGGGCGGTGGTGAGCTTTCTCATGGTAGTTCCTCTCTCGTCCATCTCTAGCATCGACCTGCCCGCAGGGGCGCAACGACCCCTTTTTCGGGAGAATTTGCCCAAGTTACCTTGGCGATTCAGTAAAGCCGCTACAAATTGACGAGGGCCAACTGTTTGCGGTCGAATGGATCATGAGTGTGTGAATTGCGCAAGAAATGATGCAAGTCGTCCAAATGACACTGTTTGCAATTGGCAGCGCCGCGTTCGCTCGCGCATGGATCGCCACGCGCGGCACTGCGCTGTTTCATGCTGTCCACTGGGGAGCTGCCGCGTGGTTGGCTTGGATGTTTGCAATCTTCATTCGAATCACTTCCCGCCCGTTCGAGGGCTTTGCAGCCCCCATCAATCCGATTGATCCCAATCCGTTTTTCTATGTCGCGTTGTGTCTGACCGGCTGCGCCGGCGTGGCAGTGCTTGGAGCAAGACGGCCGCATGTCGCGGCGTGGAATTTCGTCGTTGCTAGTCTGTTCGCGGTGATGGTGTTGCCCCTAATCGAAAAGGCCGTTATTGGGACGCAATCGCTCGATTGGTTGCGAATCACGTTTCTGGCAACTACGCTCGCCATCGGCATTCTGAATTACCTGCCGACGCGCTTCGGCCCGGCGGCATTTCTTTTGGCGCTGGGTTGCGCCGGCGAATTGATCGGCGTGTTGTCGAACCAACCGCTGCCGGAGGGCGCCGAAGAACAAATTCTGCGGCTGTGCGTGCTATCGGCCGCATTGCTCGCGTTTGCGCGCCGGTTGCCGGGCGCTACAGACGCACTGAACCTGCTCTGGCGAGAATTTCGCGACCGCTGGGGCCTGGTCTGGGGCCTGCGCGTCCGCGAGCAATTCAACCGGTCCGCGGCGAATGCGGGTTGGCCGGTCACATTGACGTGGTTTGGCTTTACCTATCAAAAGCCCGTAGACGCAGCCACGCGCACCGCGATCAGCGACGCGCTGTCGGGGCTGCTGCACCGCTTCGTCGACGAAAAAAAGTAAGCCCGCGGACATCATCCGCGGGCTCCATGTTTCGCAATCGAGATTGGCGCAGCTACTTCATCATTCCGCCGCCCGGCCCGCCAAAGGAACCGCGGCTGGCCGGCATGACGGCGTTGTCGTTAAGCGAATCCCGCCAACGCTTCGAGGGATCTTCGCGGTCAAAAGCTTCCTTCGGCATGCCCGGGCTATTGAAGCGCGCTTCTTGCGGCGGCTTGTTGAGCGTTTCCGGCGTTTCCACGGGCTTCAGATTTGGCTGCGTCGTACGGCAACCGACAATGATGCCGAGCAGCAATGCCAAGAACCCGCATTTACCCCATTTCCCATCCATGGGCATCTCCCCAAACTACCGGGCCAGGGCGGATTATCCCCCGAATCCACCGACCGGGCGGGGACTATAGCGTTGTTTGGAATTGGATCAAGAGGAGTTGTCGAAACATTGCTTGCGCTTTGGACTGCGGCGCTTTTCCGCCGCTTTGGTTTTTTCGGCTCTCCGCCATTCGTGGGGAAAACTTAGAGGATACGGCATGGTTCAAAACCGGGTAACAATCATGTGTGTGTGTGGAGTGTCGGTGCATTGTGGCCTAGTCGCCCAATTTCTTCGTTGCAAAGGGTTATCAATCCAATGGTTGCGGAAAGGAACCACGACTATACCGACTAGGCCAAGTGGCCCAGTCAGGTGCGTAGTCGCTTGGCACCCGCAACCGCTCGTTTTTGAACCACGCCGAGGATACCGGAACACTATCGACGCAACATGCTTTCTGACAATGAGTTGCGCTCCATAATCAACTTTTGAATGGGCCTGGTTCAATTCTTGTCATTTCTGGGTGACAGAGTGAACGCTGTAGGGACTACACTTGCCTGTCATGTGATGCCGACATTTTTTTCGGTGTAACATTGGATGGATCAAGGGGATAGGAAGTTGAGTGCGTGCCAACTGTGTCGAAATCCTGTCGTCTCGAAAAGCACCTATGCCTGTGTGCGTTTGTGAACCATGCCTTTGAATGCTCCAGTTCCCCAGAAATGGTGGAGAGCCGTTTTTTCTTGGCGTCGGTCGGCAATGCGCCGCCCAAAGGGAAAAACCAAAGCGGCGGAAAAGCGCCGCAGTCCAAAGGGAAGTCGCAAGCACAGGCCATTCAATTACAGCGTCCCCGCCTTCGCCTTGGCGTAGCGCTCCGCCACTTTCGACCAGTTGACGACGTTCCACCAGGCGTCGAGGTAGTCGGCGCGTTTGTTCTGATATTTGAGATAGTAGGCGTGCTCCCAGACATCGACGCCCAGAATCGGCGCTTGGCCATTCATGTACGGGCTGTCCTGGTTGGCGGTGCTGAGGATTTGCAGCTTGCCGCCGGCATAGACGAGCCAGGACCAACCGCTGCCGAAGCGGCCGATGCCGGCTTGTTTGATTTGCGCCTGGAACTGGCCGAAGTCGCCGAAGGTCTTGGCGATGTCGTCGGCGAGCGGGCCGCTCGGTTTGCCACCGCCGCCGGGGCCCATGATCTCCCAAAACATCGTGTGATTGATGTGCCCGCCGCCGTTGTTGATCACGGCTTGGCGGACGCTGTCCGGCGCCTGGACGATTTCCCGCAGGAGCTGTTCGAGCGGCTTGGCGGCCAGCGCTGCCTGGTTCTCCAGGGCCTTGTTCAGATTGTCCACATAGGCCTTGTGATGCCGGCCGTGATGGATCTCCATGGTCATGGTGTCGATGAACGGTTCGAGGGCATTCGTCGCAAACGGCAAATTCGGCAAGCTGTGTGCCATGATGATCTCCTCAAATGCGGATGGGTTGCCGGCAACATCGGCGCGCAACCGAGCCGATGCCGACAGTTCATGCGATAATGTATGGCGTTGCGCCGACGATGGCGAGTCTTGGATCGCAACGATGCTGGATAGGAAATAACCAGGCCTGGCCAATGTCTGTGTTTCCCGCAAGGATGTCGCATTGAACTTGCTTGCGATTTCGGCGGTTTCGTACACTGGCATAAGGCTTGCACGGCGGGGGTCGTCTCGAAAACCACGGGGAGAATCCTCATGAATCGCATTCAGAATCTCGCGGTTGCCATGGCGCTCGTCGCCGCGACGATGCTCATCGGTCGTCACCCCCCCACGCCCCCCCTTGCCAAGGGGGGGGACGGGGGGGGTGATGCAGCCGCCGCCCCGCCGGCGAAGGATGTGCAAGCGGTCGTTGCCAAGGCGATCAACTATTTGAAATCGACCCAGGGCATGGACGGCAGCTTTTCGCCGAAGATCGCGGGGCCGGGCATCACCGCCTTGGTGGTCGCGGGACTGACGCGCAACGGCATCGACGGCCAGGATCCCACCGTCGCCAAGGCGCTCGCCTTTCTCGAAAGCCAGGTGCAAAAAGACGGCGGCGTTTACAACAAAATGCTCGCCAACTACACGACCAGCGTCGCCATCATGGCGTTCAAAGAAGCGAACCAGGGCGGCAAGTACGACGCCATCCTCAAGAGCGCCGGCGATTTCCTCAAACGCATCCAGCACGAGGACGACGCCAAAAACACCGCATTCGGCGGCTTCAGCTACGACGGCAAGAAACGCCCCGACATGTCCAACAGCGTCTTCAGCGTCGAGGCCCTCATCGCCGCCGGCGTGCCCAAGGACGATCCCGCGATCAAAAAGGCGCTCACCTTCCTCGGCCGTTGCCAAAATTTGCCGGGTGAATTCAACGATCAACCGTTCGCACGCAAAACGTCGAAAAACGACCAGGGCGGCTTCGTCTATTCGCCATTCGACAAGGACGACAGCCCCCACAAGACGCCGGACGGCGGCCTGCGCTCGCTCGGCGCCATGACCTACGGCGGCCTCAAGAGTTTCCTGTACGCCGGCGTCAGCAAAGATGATCCGCGCGTCAAGGCCGCCGTCGAGTGGACGCGCCGCCATTACACACTCGAAGAGAACATCGGCATGGGCAAGGCGGGCTTGTTCTACTACTACCACACCTTTGCCAAGGCCATGGACGCCTGGGGCGAAAACCCGTTCGTTGATGCCGCCGGCAAGAAACACATGTGGCGAGCGGAGTTGTTCGAGGCAATCCGGACACGTCAGAACGCCGACGGCAGCTGGCGCAACCCCGGCGAACGCACGTTTGCCGAGGACAACCAGGACCTGTGTACCGCGTTCACGCTGTTGTCCCTGAGTTATTGCAAGGCAAAGTGATCCTCAAATACAAGCCCGCAGCGCAAGCAAGGTTGGGCAATAGACCCTTGCTTGCGCTGCGGGCTTGTCAGACGATTGCCCCTGTCCGGACCATTGCACTTTCCCGCGCCATCTCTTATCCTCAACTCATCCCATCCACTCAAGGGGGTTGCCATGTCGCGCCACACGATTTGCATCGCCGCACTGCTATTCGCCATCCCGGCGTTCATTCGCGCCGACTCGTTCGACAACTACATCAATGCACACTTGTCAAAAATCGCCGAGACGAAGTCGGCCGAGAAAGTCACCCAATTGACGCCGGACCTGATGATCGATCATTCGCGCGTGCTGCCGGGGATTACGGGCACATTCGTCGTCGTCAAAACCAACGAAGGCCGCTGGGCGCGACTGCTCGTTCAGCCGGCGCGGCACAAGATCGACGCAGAAAAATCAGTGCCGATCACGCTGATCGAGCGTTTTGTCACCTTCCGCGAGGGCGAAGAGCGCACCATCTTGGCCAAGGGCGACAACGTCCGGCTCTTCCACGATTTTCGCTTCAACCTCGACATCGGCCAAATCGTGCCCGCCAACCTCGGCGGCGATTTGCGCTTCGTCGTCAATGGCGACAATTCGCACCTCGAACCGATCGGCAAAGCCGAGCTGTACCTGGTCACCAAGCACCTGCCCGAAGCGAACCCGAAGAAGGGCCCCAAGCTGGTCATCGGCGAGAAATTCGAGCCGCGCTATTTCAACGGCGTCTACCAGCTCTACGACGACGGCCGCCGTTCGGGCAAGTTGCATCTCAAAGTGGGCGACAACAACTTCGTGACGGGTCATTTCTATTCGGACAAGGATGGCGCCAAGTACGACGTGGAAGGCAAGGTCGGCAATCCCAACCACAACGTCAATTTCACGGTCATCTTCCCGCGCGCCATCCAGCAATACGCCGGCTGTATGTTCACCGGCGACGGTAAGGCGATCGCAGGGTTCTCAAAATTGCAAGAGCGCGAAACCGGATTCTACGCACTGCGCGTCGAAGAGTGACCGACTTGTTTACGTTTAGCGCGCCAAGGATCACGTGCGACACAGTAATCCTCCGAGCGCGAAACAGTAAACAATCAATGCCTGAAGTGCCTTACCCCCGTGAACAACAGCGCCATCTTGTGCTCATCGCACGCCGCGATCGATTCTTGATCGCGCACCGATCCGCCGGGCTGAACGATCGCCGTGACGCCGAACTGGGCCGCCATATCGACGTTGTCGCGGAACGGGAAGAACGCATCCGACGCCAGCACGCTGCCCTTGGCCCGATCGCCGGCCTTGCGCGCCGCCAGGTACGTTGAATCGATCCGGCTCATCTGCCCGGCCCCGACGCCGACCACCATGCCGCCCTTGGCCAGCACGATGGCGTTGCTCTTGACGTGCTTGGCGACCGTCCAGGCCAGGGCCAGATCGGTCTTCTCGCCATCGGTGGGCATCCGCAGCGACATCACCTTGGCCTTGCCAATCTCGTCGCCCAGCACGTCGCCGGTCTGAGCCAAAAGCCCACCATCGACACGGCGATAATCCGTCCGCACCGAGGCTGTCGCCTGCATAGGCCCCGTCTTGAGCAGCCGCACGCTCTTCTTCCACATAGGCCGCGTCGTGATGATCTCCAGCGCCTTGGTCGAATATCCCGGCGCGATGATGCATTCGATGAACCGATTCGGCTCGGTGATTTGCATTGCGGTCGCTTCATCGACCTCGCGATTGAAGCCGAGGATGCCGCCGAACGCGCTGACCGGATCGCCCTCGTACGCCTTGGTGAACGCTTCGACGAGTGCAGCGCCGATCGCCGCCCCGCACGGATTGTTGTGTTTGACGACGACCGCGGCCGGCTGCGGAAAATCGCGCACGAGATTCAGCGCACTGTCGAGATCAAGAAAATTGTTGTACGACAGCTCCTTGCCGTGCAAGATCTCGGCGGTGGCAACGCATGCATGGCGCACGCCCGGCTCGATGTAGAAGGCCGCCTGCTGATGCGGGTTCTCGCCGTAGCGCAGCCCCTGCTTCTTTTGAAACGACAAGTCGAGCCGCTGCGGCCATTCTTGCGGTTGGCCCAGTCGCTTGGCGAAATACCCGGCGATGGCGTGATCGTACGCCGCCGTGTGCGCATAAGCGGCGGCGGCAAGTGTCTCACGCGTGGTCAATCGAAGCGCGCCTGCGTTGGCCTTCATCTCCTCGATGATCGCCGCGTATTGGCCCGGCGTGGTGACGATCGCGACATCGTGATAATTCTTCGCCGCCGCCCGCACCATCGACGGCCCGCCGATGTCGATGTTTTCGACGATATCCTCGTGCGTGCTCGTCGGCTTGGCCAGCGTCGCTTCGAAGGGATACAGGTTGCACACGACAAGGTCGATCGGCTCGATCTTGTGCTCGCGCAGCTTGGCCTGATGCTCCGGATTGTCGCGAATCGCCAGGATGCCGCCGTGGATGCGCGGGTGCAGCGTCTTGACCCGGCCGTCGAGCATTTCCGGAAAGCCGGTGACCTCGGCAACTTCGAGAACCTTCAAGCCCGCCTCGCAGAGCGCCTTGCGCGTGCCGCCGGTCGAGATCAATTGCACGCCAAAGTCAGCGAGCGCCTTCGCGAACTCAACCAACCCCGTCTTGTCGCTGACGCTGAGTAGCGCCCGGCGAATGGTGCGCTGGCCCATGAACTTTCTCCGAAGAAGAATCGTCGTGAAGCACAGGTCATTTTATGGGTCATGCCCAGCGCTGCCAGCATCACTCCCGATTGGCACAGTCGGAAGGGCTGTGCTGAGAGCTTATTTCGTCGTGCTCACGAAATGACGAATTCCGGGCCGCCTCGTTGACGGTTTCCCCTCCGCTCCGGTACCATACGAACGACGCCCAACTCTCCGGAGGACAACTGCCATGCGCGCCGCCAGTGTTCTTGCGCTCTGCCTCATCGCCAATGCCGCTGCCGCTCAGCAACTCATTGTTCACCCCGATGCCTTCCAAACGCTGGTGAACCCCAACTGCTCGCATTGCCGCGACGAAGCCAAACGCCGCGCCGGCGAATTGCGGCCCGATGATCGCGTCCTGTGCTGGACGCGCGGCTATTCCGACGGCGGCGCCATTCCGTATCGCTTCTTCCTCAACCCGTACCGCGTCATCAGCGACAGCTACGGCGTCTTCGTCCACGACCCCGATGCCGGCTTCGCGCGCGGCTTCGGCCCATGGTATCATTTCCGCTTTCACGGCTGGCGCAACGGCGTCATGGTCATGAAGGATGAAAAAGACGGCACGCTCTACTCGACGCTGTCCGGCCTGGCGTTCGACGGCCCCAAGAAAGGCACGCGATTGACGCCAGTCCCCACGGTCGTTAGCGATTGGGGCATGTGGCTACAGCGATATCCGCACGCCGTCGCCTATCACATGTTCGACAAGTATCAACCGATCGATCTGTCCAAGACCGTCAACGACGAATCGCGCAAGAGCCGCGGCAAGGCCGATCCGCGCTTGCCCGAGGAATCGCCGGTGCTCGGCGTTTGGGACGGTCACGAGGCGCGCGCTTATCCGCTGGACGCCATCGCCAGGCTTGGTTTCGTCGCCGAGGAAATCGAAGGTAAGAAGCGGGTCGTCTTGTGGGACGGCGCCACACGCACGGCTTCGGCATATTCAACCGAGGCGATCGCGCCGGAAAAACACTCGGCGCCGCGGCCGGACGCGGACGGCATATCGCCTTCCGCGACCCGCCCTGTGCCGGCGCGACGTCCCGTGACGCTAACGCTGGATCGCAAGATGCCTGCTGCGCCCTTCATGGACAAGGAAACCGGCTCGCGCTGGGACGTGGCCGGCCGTGCGGTCGAGGGCGAGCTGAAGGGCTGGACACTGGCCTGGCTCGATTCGACGCAAGTGAAGTGGTTTGCCTGGGCCGCGGAGTATCCGATGACGAGCATCTACGACGACAAGAAGCCGAGCGCTGGCAAGACGAAGGCGGCCGACGCGATCAAGGAAATCGCCGGCAGCTCCGAATTTCTGCGCAATGTGCCGAAAAAGTTCGGCAACGTCAAGACGGTGGATTTCGCCCAGCACTCCTTGGTGCTGCAATTGGACGGCGACAAGGATGCCACAACTTGGCCCATCACGCCCGACGCGGAGTTCAAGGTCAACGGTTGGTGGGGCCGACTCGAGCAGTTTCAACCGGGCCAGCGTGTTTGGGCCTGGTTCAGCGTCGATCGGGCCAAGAAAGCGCGGGCCATCTTCATGGTGTCGGATGAGGCAAGCGAAAAGGAAATCCATGGCCTGGCAAAGGTGAAGGCGAAGAATTCGAAAGACATCAGCTTCGAAGAAATGGATAAACTGCGCGTCGGGCAAATGGCCTGGCTGCGCAAACGCTGGCTCGACGAGGGCCTGCCGGCCACGCTCGGATTCTTGCATTTATACAGCGGCGAAACCGATGTGATCCTCGATCATGAAACCATGCGCTGGGCGCGGTCACTCGTCCCGGGCGACAAGGTGGAACTCGCGGCCAAGCCGCCGATCAAGGCCGTGGTAAAGAATGTCTCGGCGCAACGCGAGAAGACGCAAATCCGCGTCGTCATTCACAGCGTCGACCTGGCGGACCTGCGTACCGGGCAGCGCGTCTTCTTCAAGATGAAAGCGCCGCCGCCCGAAATGGAAGCCGCCCAGATGCCGCCCGACATCGACCGGCCCAAAGGCAAACAGGAACGCATCGAATGGTTCCTGGCCAACATCTATTGCACGTGCGGCGTCGGCGGTGACATTTGCACCGGGCACTTCTACACGCTGGCAAGCTGCAACCCAAACGGTTGCGGTCATCCCAACATGACGCGCACGCAGCTCGGCGTCCTGATTGACATGGGGATGACCAACCGGCAGATTTTTGAGGAGTTGCTGCGCGACCAAGGGCCGGCGCTGCTGCGGCCGCATTTGCTACGATAGAAGGAAGGAGGAATATCATGATTCGGGTAAAAGGCCGATACGCCAATCAAAGACTTGAACTCGATGAGCCGCTGTCGCTCCCCGAAGGATCGGAAATCGAGGTCATCGTTCGTCCGACGCAACCAGACGAGGAAAAGGAATGGTGGCTGCTCGTGAGCATGGATCGCTTGCAAAACGAATGGGACAATCCGCAAGACGCCATTTACGATAATTGGAAGGACTTGTATGGCGTATCTGGCCGGTGATGTAATTCTGGTCCCTTTCCCGTTTCGTGACCAATTGGCAGAGCGAGTTCGCCCGGCCGTAGTTGTTTCGTGCGCACAGTACAACCATTTGCACGACTTGGTCGTCGCTGCCGTCACGTCGCATCCGCCGCGCAACCCCTTCGATTTGCAGCTACAGGATTGGGCCGGAGCCGGTCTAAAAATACCATCAACCGTCCGCATGCTGTTGGCCACAATTGCTGCGGACCGCGTGGTTCTTTCCATTGGTCACTTGACCAATTCGGACTGGCAGGAAGTCCAAAAACGAATGGGCCAGCTCTTCGCTTGGCCGTAATAATGAGGAGCTTGTGATGCTTCGACGAGCGACAGTCCTCTTCACCCTAGGCACATTTGCCATCGCCGGAAGTCTACCGGCACAAGTCAACTCCGGCAAACGCGGCGTCGTCCAGGTCACGGACGAAGCCCTTCGCCTGCATTGCGACGCCCTCGTCATCGACGGCCACAACGATCTGCCGTACCAATTCCGCGAGCGTAAGGACCTGTTGTTCCGCGCCATCGACATCGCGCAGCCGCAACCCAAGCTGCACACCGACATCGCTCGATTGCGGCAAGGCAACGTTGGCGCTCAGTTCTGGTCCGCGTACGTCGATGCCGCCACGGCCAAGACTGGAACCGCGGTCAAGCTAACACTCGAACAGATCGACGTGATCCATCGCTTCGTCAAGAAGTACCCCGACACCTTCGAAATGGCTTCCACCGCCGCCGACATCGTCCGTATCCGCAAGCAAGGCAAAATCGCTTCGCTGATCGGCGTCGAAGGCGGGCATTCGATCGACAATTCGCTTGGCGTCCTGCGAACGTACTACTCGCTCGGCGTTCGCTACATGACGCTGACGCATTCCGACAATCTCGACTGGGCCGATTCCGCGACGGACGCGCCGAAATTAAAGGGCCTGTCGCCCTTCGGCGAAGACGTGGTGCGCGAAATGAACCGCCTCGGCATGCTTGTCGATATCTCGCACATTTCGGCCGACACGATGCGTCATGTCCTGCGCGTCGCCAAGGCGCCGGTCATCGCCTCGCATTCTTCGGCATTCGCGCTGGCAGGTCACGCGCGCAACGTGCCGGACGACGTGCTCAAGCTGTTGCCAAGGAACGGCGGCGTCATCATGGTCAATTTCTACAGCGGCTTCATCACGCCGGAAGGGGCGCGGCGGTCGCGGGATTTGGTGCCCGCCTATCGCGAAATCAAGAAGCGCTATCCCAACGAAGAGGAATTCAACGCCGCCTGGGCGCAATGGAAGAAGGAACATCCGCTGCCGCGCGGCAGCATTCACGACGTCGTCGATCACATCGAACACATCATCAAGGTCGCCGGCGTCGATCACGTCGGGTTGGGCTCGGACTTCGACGGCATCAATTCGACGCCGGTCCAGCTCGAAGACGTGTCCACCTATCCGCGTATTACGCAGGAACTGCTCAACCGCGGTCACAGTCCGGACGCGATTCGCAAGGTGCTGGGCTTGAATGTCCTTCGCGCGCTGCGTGAAGCGGAACGGGTGGCAAAGTAGGTCCCGCTCGGCTCGCGGAACCTACTTCACGGAATCAGCTCTTCGACATACGTGCTCACGAAGTGGTAACTACTCCCTTGGCCCTGGTGGTTCTGCACCGTCTTGTCAATTAAGAACTGAACGCGCTGCAGCCGGCCCGTGTTGATGTCGAACACCGCCTGGCCCTGCGCTTCCTTCTGTAATAGCGGCAGCCGTTCTTGCACGCTTTCGGGCAGCGTCTTGAATTCCGTCGTGATGGCCAACGTCGCCAGTCCGGCTGCAATTTTCGCGCACGAATAGGTCTGCTGGGCCTTATACTTCTCGCCGGTGCCTTGGGGCGGCTCCAGGGTGACGTTGTAATTCCGCAGCCAGGCCTGACCTTCTTTCGGCGCCGCCGCCGGCAGCACCAGGGCGAACGGTGGCTCGGCTTCGTACTTGGCGGCCGAGCCTTGCTTCACTTCCAGAATGCGGCCATAGCCGTCGATGCGCACGATCGCCAAGGTCTTGCCAAGATGTTCCTTCATCTGCCTTAGCTCCGGCGTGCTCTGGTCGAGGTTGGCGGAATCAAAGAGCAGCTTCTCGCCGTTGGGCTTGGTGTTTTCCGTCCGCAGGGCAGCAAGGCTCAGTTGCAGCGTCGCGACGCCATTGGGATCGACGTCGGCCACTTTCCAACGCTTGACCAGCGTGAGCTTGGACGTGGTTTCCACTTTGTTGCCATCAACGACTTCGTTGACGGTGGTTCCATGGTTGGCGCGATAAGTCAGCGTCTGGCCCTTCGACCACTGAAAGCGCCAGGGCGCCTCCTGCGCGCCTGCCGAGGGATCGCCAATGACAATCAACAACAGCGCGAACATCCATGTGCGCAACATCGCTTTCTCCCTGCCAGCGCCGTTTGCACGGTCGTTCACAAAAGCCGTCGCAAGTGATCGGCGCGACAGCATTTAAGCAAAGTCAGGTCGAACGAACTAGGTCAGTGCCTAGTGCTTTGTCAAACCTTAATCTTAGGGTCGACGCCGTCAGCAAACCGTGGTGTTTTGCTGGGATTTCGCAGCCTTCAACCCGAAGTTTTAGGTTTGACACAGCACTAGCCTGATTCAAAGCCGGGTCACAATTGATGCGCGCGCGACAAAAGTGGCATTGTGGCCCTGTCGCCCATTTTTGTTGTCGCAAAGGCTTATCAATATTATATTTACGGAAAAACACCACGACTGTGCCGACTAGGCCAAGTGGCCCAGTCAGTTGCACTGTCGCATGGTATCCGCAACGGCGCTTTTTTGAACCACGCCTCAAATCGGGCATGGTTCAAAACCGGGTAACAATCATGTGTGTGTGTGGAGTGTCGGTGCATTGTGGCCTAGTCGCTCATTTATTTTGTCGCAAAGTATTGTCAATACGATGTTTACGGAAACACACTACGACTGTGCCGACTAGGCCAAGTGGCCCAGTCAGTTGCACTGTCGCATGCTACCCGCAGCGGCTCTTTGTTGAACCACGCCTCAAATCGGCACTCATAATCGTCGCAATTGATTGCTCCGAAATAGGTTGTATTGATGAGCATCGGTTCGCCAAACTCGAGAAAGTTGGCGCACCGGTGGGACGCGTTCCGCGTGCTTCCGCCCTTAATCCTCCGGCGCATGCTTCGTCAGAAATGCCTTCAGCTCCGCAAACATCTCGTCCGGAATGGCGTCGTTGTGCCGCACGCCGGGCATGGAATAGAAGTGCTTGGGCTCACCCGCAGCCTCGAACAGCTTTTTGCCCAGAGGGAACGGAATGATCTCATCCACATCTCCATGGGCGATGAAAACCGGACGCCCGCAGTCCGTGATCCTGTCGATGCTGGCGAAACGATTGCGCATGATCCAGCGCACCGGCAGCCAGGGGAACATCCGGCCGCCCACTTCCGGCGCCGAGGTGAAAGTCTTGACGAGAATGAGAGCGCGATGGTCGTTCCGGCTGGCGAGATGGACGGCCACGCCGCCGCCGAGCGACTTGCCGTAGATCAGAATATTCTTGGGTGCGATGGCTTGCTCGTCTTTGACCCATGCGTAGGCGGCATCGGCGCACTGGTAGCAGCCTTGTTCGCTGGGCCGGCCTTCGCTCTTGCCGTAGCCGGGATAATCGACGATGAGGACCGAAACGCCCAGTTGATCGCGGAGCTTGACGACCGATTTTCCGCGCCAGCTCAAATTGCCTGCATTGCCGTGAAAGTAGAGCAGGGCGGATTTGGATCCCGGGCACGGTAACCACCAACCGTGCACGCGGGCGCCATCAGCACTGGTAAGGTCAATATCCTGAATTTCCGGCGTCGGCGGCGCCTCCCACTGGCTCGTCGCTTTGACGGGATGATAGACGAGCCAGTTTTCAAGCAGCATCAGCAAGACCACGACTCCCAGGTAGGCGAACAGCGCCAGACGTAAGCCACGAAGCACGCGGCGCCGCCAGGACATGGAGCCGATCCTCGCAAGGAAGCGCGCAACCGCCAAATGTGCGCCGATCACGCAGCCGCTGAGATTCCGGTGCGTCGGCGCCGCGCGATGGACCATAGCATGACGCCGCCAATCACCACCCAACAGCCGATCGGCAACACATCGCCGGTCGCGGCATAAAAACTCTCACGCGTATCCAGTGGCACGCGCGCCAGCAACACGCCGCTGGTCTTCTTGAAAGAACTCCACGCGGCGACCGGCAGCTCCTCTTCGTCGCTGATCCTCCACGTGTGCGGCTCGCCCGGCGGCGGCAGTTCTTCTGGCTGCAAGACGCGGCCATTGCCGTCGATGATCGCCGAGATGCCCATGTTGACCGACCGCGCCAGCGCCCGCCGGCATTCGATGGCGCGAAAGCGGCTGATCGCCAGATGCTCGTCGTGCTCGCTGCCGCCTTCGAACCAGCCGTCGTTGGACATGTTGATCAGGAAATCGACCGGCGGTCCGTCGGCATCGGTTTGCACGTATTTGCGCGCCATGAACGGATCGGTGTCCTCGTAACAAATCAGCACGCCGAACTTGTGCTTGCCTAGATCAAATCGCGTGTATTTTTCACCCTTGCTGATGCCGAAATTGCCCTCATAAGGCGACACGGATTCGATGAATGGCACCCAGCTCATTGGAATGTACTCGCCAAATGGCACGCGATGGATCTTGTCATAGCGCCCCGCGACACGACCGTCCTTTTGCACGAAAACCGCCGCATTGTAACGGTCCTCTTGATTCTCGGCAATCAGATTGAAAGCGGTCACGCCCAACAGGTGATTGGCTGGGTAGAACTTCACCAACTCGTTGCGCAAATGCGACCGCACCATGGCTTCGGCTTGCACGGTTGCTTCGGGTATTTTTTCCAAAGGCAACTTTGGCGACACTTCCGACCAGAAATAGTGATAGCTCGTCTCGGGCCAAACAATCAAGTCGGGCCGAACCGCCTGTCGTACCGCCAGCATGCAGAGCCGGTCTGCGTGCAATGTCGTCTCACGCAGGTTCGCTTGCCGCTGCTTTTCGTCCTGCGCTTCGTCGCGAATGCTCTGGCCGAGGTTTGTCTGCAAGAGCGCCAGCAGCGGTCCCTGCTGAAAACGGTTCTGGCCCAGCCGCCAGGCGCCGTAGATTAGCGTGCAGACAAAAGCAACGAGCAGCAACCCCGCTTCGTATTTGAGGCCAGGCCGCCACATCGACCCGCCGGCAAGCGGCCGCCCCGTGTCGCGCAGGTGCTTCGGCTCTTCCCAGCGGCAGGCGTCGCGCAGTCCGGGGAATTGGTACAGGAGATCGAACAGCCAGGCGTTCACGGCCGCAACCAAAAAGCTAATCAGATAGACGCCGCCGATGTCCGCGATTTGAATGAGCGACAACATCGTGTGCTGCGTGTGGCCGAGGTAGTACCAAGCGAATCCCGTCAACAGCCACGAGCGTGCGAGTTCGAGCGCTGTCCAGACGACGGGAACGCTGATGACGAGCGGCAGCATTGTCCTGCGATCGAGCAAGCGGACGAGCAGAATTCCCACCGGGAAATAAGCGGCACAGTAAACCGACAGCAGCCCCCAGGCGCCGATCATGTGCGAGTTGACGGGCATCCACCAAAGCACCGGCCAGAAAAAGAGGTTGCCGGCGGCGTAGGCACACCAGTAGATGCGCCGCGGCGTCGCCTGCATGCGGACCAAAGACAGGAGCGGCACGAGCGCGACCCAGCCGAGCCAGCCCCACGCCAGCGGAAAGTAGCACATCCACAGCAACACACCGCTCGCCAGCGCCGGGGCCAAGCAAGGCCAGATCGACGGTTTGGCGGCGGCAGATTGCGGCATGATTTGCGTCGCAGCGTGAATGATGTCCACCTTCCGTAGTTGGACGCCTTGCGTGGCCAGGGTCATTGATGAATTCCTCCGTGAATCAATTCGGGCGGATAGTGCTTGCGTTTAGCGTTCGAGTCGCGGAATCAGCGACCTGCGCGCTAAACGCAAGCTCTGTTCAATCATTTGGATTTTCAGTCACCAACACCGGCAACACATCGCCGGCGCGATGCGCGTGATCGCCGACCGGCAACACCGCAAACGCGTTCGCCATCAGCAAACCGCGCAGATCGGGCGAACCAAACCACGGCACCACTCGAACCCGCCAACCTTGATCGCTCGACTCCAACTTTGCCGGATGATACGTCGGTCGATCGGTGCGGTATGCGAAATCCTCCATCAAAGTCGCATGCACCATCTGCGGTCCAGGCGGCTGGGCCCGCAACCCACGAATCGCCGGCCGCACGAACAGCTCGAAGCAGACCATGGCGCTGACCGGGTTGCCGGGCAGGCCGAAGACCAACGTCGCGGGCTGACCGGAGCCGTGATCCTTCACGCCGAACAGCATCGGCTTGCCCGGCTTCATGGCGACCTTGTGAAAATCGATCCGCACGCCGAGTTCCGCCAGCACGCCCGGCACCAGATCGAGCTTGCCCGCCGACACGCCGCCACTCAGCACGAGCACATGCGACTTCAAACCCTCTTCCACTTGCGGCCGCAATTGTTCGACGCTGTCATGAGCAATCGCAAGCTGCCGGCAAAGCGTCCCCGCGCGCATGGTCTGGATCGCCAGCATCGGCCCGTTGCTGTTGCGAATCTGTCCCGGCCCGGGCTTCTCGTTCGGTTCAACGATTTCGTCGCCGGTCGGCAAGATCGCCACCGTCGGCGCCGGAATCGCCATCGCCGCAGTTCGCCCAACGAGCGACAGCAGCCCGACTTCTTGAGGTCGCAGTCGCGCTCCCGCTCGCACAACGATTTCACCCTGCCGCATTTCCTGGGCGCGACGCAGGATGTTCTGGCCGAGCTTCGCAGCGCCGTCGATGCGCACACGATTGCCGTTCAAGGTCCGCGAGCGCTCGACCATGACGACAGCGTCCGCGCCGGCTGGCACCGGCGCTCCGGTCATGATGCGTGTCGCCTGTCCCGGCCCCAAAGCGATCTGCGGCACGCGTCCGGCCGTCACTTCTTCGACGACCGTCAGCTCGGCACTTTCGCCCGCACAGTCCGCTGAGCGCACCGCGTAGCCGTCCATCATCGCCTTATCGAACGGCGGCATATCGACGTCGCTGGCGACGTCTTCGGCCAGCACCGCCCCGAGCACCGGATTCGACAACGACACAATCGTCGGCGGCAGCGGTCGCACCTGATCCAGGATGCGCCGCTGCGCTTCGGCCACGCTGAGCATCGGCGTCGTCATCGTTGCACCATCACGTGGCCGAATTGTAACAATTCAGGGTTTGCGCAGACTAGACGAGTTGGCAGCGAGTTGCGCCGTGGGGACAAAGAAACCCGGTTTCTCCAAGAAACCGGGTTTCTTGGACCCTGTTCTGAGACAGCCACCAAGCGGCAAGCCACATGCCTTATTCCAGCACTTTCACATAAATGTTGCGATAGCGCACGAACTCCTTGGTGCGATCGCCGCCGCCATGGACTTGCAGGGCGATGCCGCCTTCGTCGTTGTGCCGTTTCTTGTCGTCGGTGAATTCCATGAACTTCACGCCCTTGATCCATGTCGTCAGCGTCGGCGGGTTGCCGGTGATGCGGGCCTTCAGCTCATTCCACTCGCCGTGCTTCCAGAAGGTCGCCCATTTCTCCGGCGTCATCGGCAAGGGAAACTTGGATTTTGTCTTGGTATTCTCCACGATCAGCGTCGGCTCTTTGAGGAAATCGAAGTTGCGCACGTGCGGATCGCCGCCGAGCCCTTCGCCGTAAATGCCCATCAAGTTTCCGCCGGGGTAGTAGTCGATCATCGCCTGATAGCATTTGCCGTCCTCCGTGGAGCGGAGGAACAGCCCGGAATCGGGGCCGAAGTCGTTCTTCATTTCGAGCTTGATCTCGAAGTTCTTGTATTTTTTGTCGGTGATGACGATGCCCCCGTTGCCCTTGATGTCCTGGCTGCCGAGGATGACGCCGTCCTCGACGACCCAGCGGCCGCCCGATTTGTTTTTGCTGGCGGCGCTGTGGCCCGTCTTCGCGCTGACATGCCAGCCGGCGAGCGATTTGCCGTCGAAGATCTTGGTCGAGGCGGTGGTGTCCTGGTCGCCGGCGACGGCATCGCGGTGAATCAGGGTAAATAACCAGAATCCTGCGAGCGGCACGAACAGCAATGATCGCATGGTACAATCCTCCGGAGTGAAATCAGGTAAGGGAAGTATGAAAATGTGCCTGCGAATTGTCCAGGGCTATCTTGCCTTACTCGGTTGTGACCGGAATAATGACAATGGGCCAAACCACCAGGAGACGCTATGACTCTTGCACAGATTCAAGACCTGCAGGAGCAGGCAGAGAGTGCCTTTGAGAAGGACCTGCCGCAAATGTGGTTGGAGCGTCCCGGTCAGTGGGTGGCTTACCGTGGCGACGAACGGCTTGGCTTCGCAGCACAAAAGCACACCGTGTACCAGCAGTGCCTCCAGCGCGGCTTCGTGAACGAGGAAATTGCAGTCTTCTGCATTGAAGCACAAGAAACGGAAATGTTCCTTGGCCCGATGCTTATGGACTGATTTATGCCGCTATTCATCGACCGATTGCCTTTTCACTGTTGGATCGATGCCACGCGGTCGCCGACATTGTCGTACTGGACCATTGTGCTTCCAGTTTTCTTGACCGAATCAGGATTGTTGACGCCGCCTTCACACTTTCAAGTGCAAGACTGGGTTTGGATACGGGCAACCGCGGGGAAGCGTTTGCTTGGCGTCACCACGTTGTGCAGGCGGGTCTTGATCCGGATCAAAATCGGCGCGCGCGATCGATGACAATCCGCACTGTCGCGGGCAGCGTTGTCGTTCCCATTCGTACCGCTGATATTTGGTTGGTCAGCAATCTCCCGGGGCAATCACTTGCACCATTCCGCGTCGAACTCAACCGGGGTTTGCCATTTCGAGACGTGGGGCGAGTGCCCGACCCACACTTCGAACGCCCATTGATCGGCATCCGAGCCCTGCGCCGCGCTGGTTTGCGCATCGAGATCGATTTCGCCTACGACACCGTTTCGGTTTGGACGCCCGATCCAAATGTTCCGTAATGCAGCTTCCCCAAAGATGCAACTCCATGATGCCCCCCATCTACCTCGACTACAACGCCACCACGCCGCTCGATCCCACCGTGATCGAGGCGATGCGGCCGTACCTTCAAACGCACTTCGGCAACCCGTCGAGCACTCACGCTTTTGGAAAGACCGCCCACGATGCCGTCGATCAAGCCCGCTCACAAGTCGCGGAACTGCTCGGCGCTCAGCCGGACGAGATTGTCTTCACTGGCAGCGGGTCCGAGGCGAGCAATCATGCGCTCAAAGGCGCCGTTTTTGCGAAGCTGCAAGGCTTCTTCGGCCGCTGGGCGCGCGGGGCGCACATTGTCACCAGCACCGTCGAGCATCCGGCGACGTTGCAGCCGTGCGTTTTTCTCGAACGGCTCGGCTGCAAGGTGACGAAGGTCCCAGTTGACCGTCACGGGCTCGTCGATCCGGCTAACGTGAAGAAGGCCCTGGAGCGCGGCACGACGATCGTCAGCATCATGCACGCCAATAACGAAGTCGGCACGCTGCAGCCGATCCGCGAGATCGGCGCGCTTTGCAAAGAGCGCTGCGTGCTGCTGCACACCGATGCCGCCCAGTCGCTCGGCAAGCTGCGCGTCAATGTAAACGAACTCGGCGTCGATTTGCTCACGCTTGCTGGGCACAAGTTGTACGCGCCGAAAGGCATCGGCGTCTTGTATGTTCGCAAGGGCGTGAAGCTGGAACCCTTGATTCACGGGGCAGGGCATGAAGGCGGCCAGCGCGCGGGAACGGAGAATGTGCCGTACATCGTCGGCCTGGGCAAGGCATGCGAGATTGCGCGTCTGAGTTTGCCGGCAGCGACGACGAAGCTGAAGCGGCTGCGCGATCGCTTGTGGGACAAGTTATGCGCCGGCTTAGGTGACAAGATCATACTGAACGGACACGCGGAGTTGCGGTTGCCGAATACGCTCAACGTGAACTTTGTCGGGCATATCGGTGCGGAATTGTTGCAGAAGACGCCCGAAATCGCCGCTTCCACCGGTTCGGCCTGTCACGAAGGACACATCGCACTTTCGCCGGTGCTATGCGCCATGGGCGTGCCGCCGGAGTTCGGCAAGGGGGCGGTGCGGCTAAGCGTGGGACGATTCACCACGGAAGACGAAGTCGATCGTGCCGCCGGTGCGCTCTTGCGCTCGGCGCGCTAGATCGGCGAGCCGAGTCGCGTAAGCGACCGGGTGATGTCGTTCATCACCCGGTCGCTTACGCGACTCGGCTCGCCCTCAAAACTCCATTCTGCGCAATTGTCGCGCCCCGGCGCGCAACGGCAACAACGTCGCGCCGACGCCGATCAGCGTTCCCGCCCCGACTCCCAGCCACATCCACACGGGCACGCCATCGTCGAACGAAATGTGCTGCGTCACCCCCAGGTACAAATGAAACGGCAGCGCCATCGCCGCGATCACGACGAGCAGAAACAACAGCCCCGCGACCAGATTCAGTGTGCCGCCGAAGCCGACGGCGATTTTGGACGGATCGGTCTCGCGGAAGTTCGGCATCAGCGCTCCCAGGCCGACGCTCAGTCCGCTCAGGCCCAGCGCCACCACCGCGATCGCCACGGCGTGCACCGCCATGATCTCCCACGGCATGCCCAGCATCAGATTGCTGAACGCGACGATGAACTCGGTGCCGATCAGGCAGCCGCTAGCGGAGAACGCAAACTTCGCCCACAATAGGCGATCACGGTCAAGCGGCAATAGACCGAGGATCCAGAACTTGCGGCCCTCAAGACTCAGAAGCGGGAAGATGAAACGCCCGGTATAGGCGCAGGTCAAGAAGGCCGTTGCGAGCAGCGTCAGCAAACTAATGCCGTTCTTGAACGACCGGCCGATGTCTTGCTCGTAGAAGCGGCGCATGTTGGCGAAGTAAAGCACGCCCAGGCCCATGAAGATCAGAACCTGCGCCCACTGAGCCGGGTCTCGGCGGAAAGTGCGGAAATCCTTGATGATCAGCAGTCGTGTTTGCGGATCGAGATAGAAGACCAGGGCATCGAGGATCGCGTCGAGTCGGTGGCCGCCGTAACGTTTGCGCAGCGACCCACCCGTGGCGATGCGGTTGAAGCCGCGGCGGAAGAGTTTCTTGCCGAGCCAAGCAGCGACGACGAACAGGAATAGCCCGTTGCTCCACACCAGCGCGAGATGCCAGGCCATCTTACCGACCTCGCCGCGCGCTGCGGAGATCAAACCGCTAGCGATCCATTGGAAGGGAACGAGTTTTCCAGTGAAGATAGAGAGTTCGGCAAAAATGCTGTCGAACCAAGTCCGGGCCGCGACCGTTGACGCCGCTTCGGTCAGACGCCCCCACCCCCAATAAAGCACTGCCGCCAGCACCACGACCATGGCCGCGACCAGGACTTGCTTGAGATGCCGTGGGGTGAGATTCACGAGTGCCAGACACGCAAGCGCGCCAATCGCGCCCGGAATCAACACGAAGCCGAGAAAGAAAAGCACCAGCACGAGGTAGAAATACCAGGGCGCGCCGGCGCCGACGACCAGACCGTAAGCAACAAGGACTGGACTGCCCAGCAGCAGAAAACCCCAACTGCTGAAGCCGACCGCGCCTTGGAACTTGTACGCAAAAATGCGGTCGTCGCTCGCCGGTGTGCTCAGCAGGAAAGCACTTTCCGGCGAAGCAAACAGACTGGAGTAGAGGATGATGCCCGTCGAGAAAACGAGCATCACCGTCAATACAAGAAACATCAAGCTGAAAACCGCGGTCATGATCTCTTGGTCGAGCGGTACGCCCCAGCGTGTCTTCAATTCCTTGAAGCCGTACATTGACCCCGCGAACACCATGCCCCAGATTAGCGCGCTGCATAAGAAAATCGTGACGACGCGCAGCAGCGAGGCACGCAGCATGAGGCCGACCGAGTTGCGCAGTAAATGCCAGCGCAGCCACTGGAACAGATGAGTTGACGATGCGTCGGTCATCATGAATCCCAAGACGACGATCAGGGACATGATAGGGATTCACGGATAATACTCGTATCGCGAGCGGCGAGTTTCACTTTGAAGTGCGGCGCCAAAACGCCGCTTTGGATTGAGCGACAGGTCGAACATCCAAAGCGGCGTCGTGGCGCCGCACTCCAAACGCGGAACTCTTGTTCGAAGTCTGTTTTTCAGGGACAGGAACGAGGGCACGCCGGTCGGCATGTTCGGCTCCGCTGTCAATCCGCCGTCGATAAGCTGAACAAGTCGGCAACGAGGAAAATATGATCGGTCCCGTCTTCGTTCTGGAATGGCTGCGCGCTTGCGCACGCGGCAAACATCATCGCTTGCGCTTGATCTACTTCGGCGTGCTGACGGCCGAGGCAGTCTTGTTTCTGGTGCTCTTCACGTCGCGCAGTCTGACGGCCTCGCCCACCGCCGCGCTCGAATTGGCGTTCCGCTTCTTGCAAATCCTCGCACTCCAGCATTTCACGCTGTTGTTCCTCGTGCCGGCGGCGCTGGCGGCGGGGTCGATTGCCGATGAGAAGTTGCGCGGCTCACTGACCCTAGTCCTTTCAACGCCGCTGTCGCCGTTGGCAATCATCGTCGGCAAATGGCTCGGTCAGGCGACGCAGATGTTGACGCTGGCGCTGCCGGCATTGCCGCTCTTCTGCTTGACCGGGTTCATGAGCGGCATTCCGATGACCTGGCTGGCTGCGGGCACGGCGGGAACGCTGCTCACGATCGCGACCATGACCGCCGCCGGAATTCTCGCGTCTGTCTTATGCCGCAAGACCGCGTCAGCCGTCATCGCCTGTTACCTCGTATTCGGAGTCGCCGCCGCGACCTGTTTTCTGCTCGACAAATGGAGTCTTTGGTATTGGCAAGACCACTTCAGCTGGGAGATCTTGTTTCACGACGAAGCAACAGTGACGCAAGTCGTTGTGCTGCTGGCGATCTATTTCGGCTTGACGGTATTTTGCCTCGCGCTCGCGGTCTGGCGTTTACGCCCGGCCTACGAACAATACCTGAGCGCTCGACCGGTCGCGCCCCTTCGTTGGCTGTGGCGACGGCCGCCGGTCAGCGAACAGCAACCGTTGCGCTGGAAGGAACGCTTCATCGGCGAACTGGGCTACCTGGCCATTCTCCGCGCGGTGCCGCAAGCTTACCGCAAAGCCGGCGTGTTTGTGCTCGCTGGCATTTCTTCGCTTTTAACGGCCACCGCTTCGGACGAGCTGTTTCTCGCCCAGAGCATCTTTTTCATGTTGTTGGTGTCGCTGACCGTGGCGGTGCGGGCCTCCGGCGTCATCTGCGGCGAGCGCGAACGGCAGACGTGGGAAGCCATTCTGGCGGCGCCGTTGACTTCATATCAAATCATCCGCGGCAAGCTTTGGGGCATCATCGACTCGGCCCGCCCGTATCTCGCCGGCTACCTGCTGCCGGCGCTGGTCGTCGCGCTGTTTGTGGGGCCCATCGCGATTGCTTGGACGCTGTATTGGTGGCTGGCGACGTGGGTCGTGCTCTATTTCTTCGGCGCGATCGGAATTCAAGCGTCGGCCGGCTCGACCGGGTCCTGGCAGAGCCTGCTCAAAACCATCACGGGCGCCGGTTGGATACTCTTGGGACGCTGGTTTTTGCTGCTGATCCCCGCCGCGGGCTGTTTGAATCCGCTCACTTTCTGGCTGATGCGTCCGCTGGGCGGCGTCGGCAATTGGAGTGCAATCCTCATTGCCCTGGCGCTGGCGACTTTTCTTTTGGCGGTGCTGTTTGCCAAGACTGAACAGATCCTTCAGGAAGCGGAGCGGACCATCGAACAAGAACGAATTCCGGACAACATGCTGGAAGCGATGAAGCGATACTCGAAGTCGGGTACGTGGCCGCCGCCGCGCCCGTCCTAAATCGAGGATGCTGTGGCTACTGTAAGTCGTCAATTCGAGCGGTTCAAAAATTGCACGGGCAAAATCGGACTGTGTGACGGCGCCGTCGCCAGATAGTCGTTGGTCAACTCCCAAACTCCCTCAACCGACTGCCGCAGCGGTCGGCCGTTCTCGGCGCCCGGCGGCCGACGGTCGCGCAGCACCAGGATCAAGTCAGACAGCGCTGCGGGGTGATTGAAGACGTAATCGTGGCTGGCGACAATCGATGAACTCTTCACGTTGCACTCGATGAATTGCAGGTTCGGCAGCTTGGCGAGCATCTGCCGCATGCTGGGGCTGAAATCGCGCGGACCGAGCGCTCCGACGCGGCGCTTGCTGGCGAAGAGGAAGTCGGCGAGTCCGATCGCCTTGTCGCGCGTCGAGACGTAAATGGTGGTGCGCTTGGCCGCTTCGAGCAGGTTCTCCGCGGTGAAACGCTGCATGAACACGTCCTCATCCAAATCCGGTGCGGCCAGCACGAGGTTCTCGATCTTCAGCGCCTCGGCGGTCGATTCGCCTTTGGCTTGATACTCGATGTTCAATTCGCGCAAGGCCGTGATCGTGACATCGGTGCCGCGGCTGTGGGCGACCAGGTGAATGCGTTCGACCTCCGGACAAGAGGCGACGGTGCGGATGAAGTTCTTCAGATGGAAGATCGTGAACTCGCCCGACTCGCGGTCATAAGCGTAGCCGCGCAGATCGGGGAAGCCGGCCGGCCAGGTGTAGGCGATGGGCACGCCGACGCGGCCCATGAAATGCCAGACCTCGGCCGGGCGATACACCGAATCGTTGAACGCGGTGTTGAAGCCGTGGATGAAGATGAACACGTCCTTCTGCGGCGTGTGCGCCAGGCGCTCGCGCAGCAGGTCGTGCAGTTTGGCTCTCTCCTGCTCCAATTCGCGGTAAGTACGGGCGGTTACATCCAGACCATCTTTGGTGGCTCGCAGCTTATCGAGCACGAACGCGAACCGGCCGGCTTCGCGCACTTCGGAGACGTTGAGGGCATAATCCTGTTTGCGCCGCTGCACGAGGCTGTCGGCGCGAAGTTGTTGCCAAGTTGGGTGAGGATTGAGCGACACCTTCGCCGTGCCGAACGCCAGCCACTTCGCCCGCTTGTAGCCGTAGTTGGGGCCGGCGGCAGTGTCTTTGTCGTTGGCCCGGTCCGTGGCATAGATGACTTCCATGTCGGGCGATTGGCAGCCGGCGGGGCAATCATCGAACGTGCGGCAACAATCGCGGTGCAACAGGATATTCGGCGTGGCGACGAGGTAGCGGTGGCAGCCGCAGGACGCGAGGAGGGCGGCCAGCAGCAGCAAATTCCAGGATCGGCGACGATTGCGCTCCATAGCGCGGTCATAGCCAAGACGCGGGATTCAGGTCAAGTTGAAGTGGCCGATTTTCATTTTCGCGGAGTTGGATTTGTGTATTTGGGCGTTATGCGGTAGAAATGACCAGGCAGTGAAGATCGTACCGAAAGGACCGCCATGACTGTCATCCGCATTCCGAAAAGACAATGGGGCAAAGCAATGCTTGCCATGACCGCGATCGCACCCATTCGTGTCATCGCCAAAGACCCGCTGGTGGAAGTCATGCCGGCGCACTTGGAACTCTTGGCGGCACAGGGCATCGCCTACGAAGTCATCCCTCCCAGCGAGCGCAACACAAAACGTCGCCATGCCGCGTCGAATTAGACACATCGATATCTATTTGCCTTTGGAGCATAACGATGGCGCCGCCGTCGCCGAGAGTTTCTACGTTGCGCTTGGCGACGAGATCTTGGAACGGTTCGGCGGCTATACCGTCAACCAGCGCAAGTTTCCTCTCAAAGGCATTTGGAAGACGGGTGAAACGAAGTATGAGGATCGTGTCATCATCTTCGGCGTGATGGACTTCTCGAATCGCACGGACTTCGAAACGCTTCGGTACTTGCAAAACCTCCAGACACGCTTGAAGAAGAAGCTCGAACAATTGGAAGTGTTAATCACCATGCACGAATTGACTGCGATTTGATCACGTTGCCCTGAGACGCCGGCCGCTTATGAGATGGCGCGAACGCTAGACGACAAACAGGGCAACAAAACAAGCCAGGAACCGCGGGGGCGATTCCTGGCCGGGGAGGGTAAAAACCCGGACCGGGTCAGGGGCGATCCTGAACCCGGTCCGGCGGGGCCATCAGTTCTTGGGCAGCGGAGCCGGAATGGCTTCGACGGGCTGACGGTTGGCGGGGGCGCTCGCCGCGGGAGCGCACGGATCGCTGCACGGATCGCAGCACAGACGGTTGCGGAAGAGGCGCTGGAGCAGGCCTTCGCGGCAGCCGGTGTCGCAGCAGTTGGTCGTGCAGCTTGTCGTGCAAGTCGTCTTGCAGCTCGATTCGCAGCAAGTGTTGCAGCACAGCGAGCTGAAGCAACGTTGACGCAAGTGGCTCAGCCGGCAGAGGAGGTTTTCGCAGCAACCGCTGTCGCAGCACGAGTTGGTGGTGCAGCAGGCATTGCTCGTGCAGCAGCGGTCGCCGTGGCAATTCGGACCGCACGAGCTGGCGTTGCGGCACGGATCTTCGCACACGGTCACGGGCACCATGCGGGCACGCTTGACGCACACCGTTTCCGGCACGCACACTTCGACGCGCTTGGTCACGGTGCACGGCACCGTCTTCTGCACCGTGTAAGGCACGCGGCAGTGCACGGTATAGGCCTGCTGGACGCATTCGGTATACGGCACCTTCTTGCAGACCGTGTACTTCTGCATCTCGCAGACGGTTTCCGGCACTTGCTTGGTCACCTGCACGGGTACATTGCGGCAAACCTGATACGCGACCTTCTTGACGCAGTCTTCCGTCACGTTTTCGTACACCGTGTACTGGACCTTCTTGGTGTGTTGTTCCTGCACCATGCGGACGGTCGTGCTGGTGCTGGTCGTGCGGATGACGGCGCCTTCCTGGAAGACGCGGCCGGGGGCGTCGCTGTCGTGGCCTTGGGCGTCGTTCTTGCCGGCGTCCTTGGCATCGACATAGGCGCCGCGGGCGCAGCGAGTCACCGTGTAGGGGACTTGCTTCTTGACGACTTCGTTCACCATGCGGGTCGTGGTGTAGGGCACTTCCTTGCGAACGACCGCGCCTTCCTTGAAGTTGCGGCCAGCGCCGTCGCATTCGTGAGCCACGCCTTTGTCATCGACGTAGGCGCCGCGCACATTGCGGGTCACCGTGTAGGGGACCTGCTTCTTGACCATCTCGGTCACGGTGCGGCGAACGGTGTAGGGCACCTTCTCGGTGACGCATTCGTGAACGTAGGTTGTGCAAGGAACCTGCTCGGTCACGCATTTCTCACGCCACACCTTGCGGGTGCAGGTTTGCGGCGGTTCCTGGCAGGTCACGCGGCAACGACGACTGGTGGTTACCGTCTTGCAAGTGCATGGATCGAAGCAGCAATCGCAGCATTCCTTCCAGACGGTGTAGCAGCGGCCGGGCTTGGTGTAGCACTCGTCCACCCATTCGCCGCAACGCTTGGTGACGCACTTGGTCGTGGTCACGGCCTTGCAGACCTTGCGGACACAGTTCTTGTAGCAGGTTTCGCAGACTTCGCGGCAGCACGGCACGCAGCATTCACGCACGTGGCACTCTTGAATGCACTTCTGCACCTGGCAGCATACCGATTTTTGGTGCTGTTCGCACACCGGACGGCAGACGTGGCAGCAAACCTCGCGGCAGTGCTGTTCGCAGATCTGCTTCGTGATCTGGTGGCAGGCCACGCGGCAGTGCTGTTCGTAGACCGGCTTGCACACGGTGTAGTGGCAGTCACGCTCGCATGCCTTGGGAACGCACTTGCTGACCGTGTAGTGGCAGTCGCGATAGCACGTTTCCGTCACGGGCTTCTGGCAGGTGACGGTCACTTGCTTCATGACGCATTTGGTCACCGGCCGCGTGCATTCCTCGACGACGTCCTTGTACGCCGTGCGATAGCAGGGGCGCGTCAGGGTTTTGCATTCGTCCTTGTAGCACGTCTCGGTGACGGTTTTTTGGACCGTTTCGCAGACGTTCTGGTAGCAGGTGTGGAACCGCTTTTCCAAGACGGTGTCGTAGACCATCTTGTAGCAGACTCGGCTTTGTTGTTGGCCGGCCGCGTAACAACACTGGGCGTCGCCAGCCGATCCGCAGTTCGAAAACCGCGCGGCGCCGCAGTGCTGTGCGTTGGCGGTCTGGCCGGTTATGAGCCAACCGACTGCCGCGACCAGCAGCGACGCTCCGAAATGCATTTTCATGATGGTGCCTCCTCATCGACGCCGGTAGGAAAGGAGCACAGCCCCCGCACTCGCGATGGTCGTGGACGCACCGCGCTTGGGGAGGCTGCCCGCCTTTCCCGGCCCCGAGCGCCGAGACTAAAATACCGGGCTGACCCCGTTAGACCGATTTTGATGAGATTGCGCCCTTGACCCTTGTCACGGAGCGCTCTCAACCCGTTCACTCTGAGTTATCGGTTGTGGTTTTCCCGCCTCATGATGGCGCATGCCTTTTATGACGTTTACCCGGCCTTCGTCCTTCCCGGTCACGCCACTTGTAATGGGGGTATTGGTTGGTGAGATGAGGGAAGATGGGCAACCAAACGAGCACTCTGCTGGGGCAGGCAACAGGGTGGGAGGCCGAGTGTGTGGCCATCGAGTGCATTGCAAATTGAAAATTGACCATTGCAAATTGCAGATTGGGATCCGCGAGAACGACGCAGTCACTCGTTCGCCAATTCTCAATTTGCAATGGTCAATTTGCAATTTGCAATTTGCATGGTCTGCCAAAGAGCCACCCCTGCCGGGTGGGTGAGATTCTTGATCAGTTTCCAGATTGGCGTAGTGAAGAAGTGTCGGCACGGAGCGCAATCGGGACTCGCTACCGATCACGCTCCGTGCCACCATTGAGAGGAAAAGTGTGTGGCAGGGTAGGCTCTTGCAAGATGCCGGGACTCGCTACCGGCGTCTCACGTTCGGTATGAAGAGCAAGCGCGATGCCAAATGCTGAATAATTCGCAATTAGCAGTGGGGGCGCATCATCCGTTTGCATCGTTAGTTACGGCACGAAAAATCGCTTCGCTGGTTTTTCGATTTAGGGTCGCTCGCGGAGCCTGCGTCGTTTCGCAACAACCGCCTGCGTGAAATTGAGGAACTTGTGTGATTCTGAAGGAGCCGTCGCCATGCCGACGGTTGCAAGCGAAAGGGGGGGTGAGCGCTTTGCACAGAAACTTGCACAGAAACTCGGCCGGTCCATAAATGATGGTAAACGGACGAAGGCACTGGCGTGGACCGGCCGAATGCCAGTGTCAGGCTGGAATGGCACTGCCGGTTGCGGGGCTTGGACTTAGGGCGACGGCAGTGGAGACAGGGCTGTTGGCACGTCGTTATTCAGTGTCGGGCGTCCGCATGGGTCTGCGCCATCGCCCTGGGAAGCCTTGGTGCGCACGGGCATTGTACGTGCTCCTGCGGCGTTCATGCAGTGCACGGTGGTTGCGCCGGATCAAACGGTCTTCGTCCTCCGACTGGGGTTACTTTGTCTTGCCGGTAGCGGCGCCGGCGAGCAGTGCCGCACGAGCTTCGGCCCGTGGCTTGGTCAGGAGCTTGTGCGGTTTGGGTCGGCGTTTGATGGCGCGCGGCTCGGTTCGGTCAGGCCGATCGCCGACCCGGTGCGTCG
>Ga0209726_10002128_pt1 | contig 30030 bp, 23 predicted proteins | sample Subgrocontami54m_FD_187453 | JGI IMG/M metagenome (GOLD analysis project Ga0209726, IMG submission 187453) | Subsurface groundwater microbial communities from S. Glens Falls, New York, USA - GMW46 contaminated, 5.4 m (SPAdes) (version 3) | ecosystem: Environmental > Aquatic > Deep subsurface >... | reverse complement strand
CGGATTGCGGATAGCCGATTTCGGATTGGCCGCCCCGGAGAATCCACAATCGGCCATCCGCAATCCGCAACAATCCGCAGTCCCAAATCCGAGATCCGAGATTCTGCACGGATCGATCAGGCGCTCCGTGCCACCGATCGACCTGAACTGACAGAATCAGAGTTGACAGGACACTAGGCAGTCCCGCGCGCCGGAAGCCCAAGATGGGGAATGAGCCTCTACGACCTCACCCTCCGTGAATTCCTCCTCTTCCTGCTGGTGCTCTTCCGAGTCAGCGGCCTGATGATGCTCGCCCCGTTCTTCGGGGCCGCGACGACGCCGGGCCAGGTCAAGGTCGGTCTCTCCCTCCTCATCGCCATCCTGGTCTTCCCGATCGTCCCCACCCAGGGCCTCGTCGTCCCCGAGAATGTCGGGGCGTTCGTCCTCGCCGTGGCCGTGGAGACCGGGGTCGGCGCGATCATCGGGTTCGTCGCGAGCGTCTTCTTCGTCGGCGTCCAGCTCGCCGGCCTGCTCGTCGACCAGGAGCTCGGCCTCACCCTCGCGAACATCATCGACCCCGTGACGAACGAGCAGGCCTCCATCATCGGGCAGCTCAAGTTCTTCCTCGCAACCCTCTTCTTCCTCGCCCTCGACGGGCACCACCAGCTCCTCACCGCGGTCACGGGGAGCTTCGACGAGATCCCGCTGCTCGGCCTGTCGCTCCAGGAGGGGTTCTACCGCGCCGTGACAGACCGCCAGGTGCAGGAGATCCTGGAGGCCGCGGTCCGCATCGCCGCGCCGACCGTCGTCGCCCTCATGCTGGTCACCATCGGGCTCGGGTTCGTGGCGAGGATCGCCCCCGAGATGAACATCTTCGTCCTCGCCTTCTCGGTCCGCCTCTTCATCGGCCTCGGGATCGTGATGGTGTCGATCCCCGTGTTCGCCTACGTGTTCGAGAAAGACCTGTCCCGGTTTTTCGGCGCGATGCCGGAGTGGATCCGCTTGATGCGGTAGGACGGAATGGCCGAGGAACGATACGGCGAACGGTCGGAGCCCGCCACGCCGCGGCGTCGCCAGGAGGCGCGCGAGCGCGGCCACGTCGCGAGGAGCCAGGACCTCTCGAGCGCAGCCGTCCTCCTCGCCGGCATCGTCGCGATGAAGTGGTACGGCGGGGACATGCTCGCCGCCCTCTCGGATCTCTCGCGCGGGATCCTGGAGGAGGCCGGCCGCTTCGAGCTCTCCCCGGCGAACGTGCGCGCGTACGGAATCGTCCTCGGACTGGCCGTGGGGCGCGTCCTCCTTCCGGTCCTCCTGGCCGTCGTGGCCGCGGGGATCGGCGTGAACCTCCTCCAGGTCGGTTTCCTGTTCACGGGGACCTCGTTCGAATTCCGCCTCGACCGGATGAACCCGATCACGGGATTCGGCCGGATCTTCTCGTGGCGCGGCGCCGTTCGCCTCGTCTCCGTCGTGTTCAAGATGGGGATCATCGGGACGCTCGTGTGGCTGACCTTGAGGGACCACGAGCAGGCGTTCCTCTCCCTCATGGACATGGACGTCCAGGAGATCGTCCGGTACCTGCTCGCCGTCGCATGGACGATGTCGATCCGCGTCGGGATCGCCCTCCTCGCCTTCGCGCTGCTCGACTACGGCTACCAGCGATTCCAATACGAGCTGGACCTCAAGATGAGCCGCCAGGAGGTGCAGGAAGAGATGAAGCGCCTGGAGGGGGACCCCGAGATCCGGCGGCGGCGGCGGCGCATCCAGAGGAACCTCGCGCTCCAGAGGATGATGGCGGCGGTCCCGCGCGCCGCCGTCGTGATCACGAACCCGACCGAGCTGGCGATCGCGATCGAGTACGACCCCAAGGAGCACGACGCGCCTCGGGTCATCGCGAAGGGGGCCGGGTACGTCGCGGAGCGGATCCGCGAACTCGCGGGAGAGAACGGGATCCCGATCGTGCGGAAGCCGGACCTCGCGCAGGTCCTCTTCCGCACCGTGGAGGTCGGGAAGACCATTCCGGTAGATTTGTACAAGGCGGTGGCGGACATCCTGGCGTACGTCTACCGCATCACGGGGCGCACCGTTTCGGCGTAGCGGACGATGGCGAACAACGTGACGGCGGCTCGGGTCGCGGACGGGATCTCCCGCAACCTCGACCTCATCCTGATCCTCGGGGTCCTCGGGATCCTCGTCACGATCTTCGTCCCGCTCCCGACGGTCCTCGTCGACTTCCTGCTCGTCGCGAACATCGCCGTGTCGCTCCTGATCCTCTTTACGTGCCTCTACGTGAGGGAGCCGCTGCAGTTCTCCGTGTTCCCCTCGGTCCTCCTGATCACGACCTCCTACCGGATGGCGCTCAACATCGCGACCACGCGACTCATCCTCGGCAACACGGCGGGGGGGGACCTACGGGCCGCGGGGCAGGTGATTTTCACGTTCGGCGACTTCGTCGCGGGGAAGGACACCACCATCGGGCTGGTGATCTTCATCATCCTCATGATCGTCCAGTTCATCGTCATCACGAAGGGCACGAGCCGCATCTCGGAAGTCGCGGCCAGGTTCACGCTCGACGCCATGCCCGGTAAGCAGATGGCCATCGACGCGGACCTGAATGCGGGCCTCATCAAGGAGACGGACGCGAGGAACCGCCGCGAGCAGATCACCCGCGAGGCCGACTTCTACGGGGCGATGGACGGCGCCACGAAGTTCGTCCGCGGCGACGCCATCGCCGGCATCATCATCGTGATTGTGAACATCATCGGCGGCTTCATCGTGGGGTACGTGAAGTACTCGCTGCCGATCGAGCAGAGCTTCCGCACATACACGCTCCTCGCGGTGGGCGACGGCCTGGTGACGCAGATCCCCGCGCTCCTGGTGTCGCTCGCGAGCGGCCTCATCGTCAGCCGCGCGACGGCGCAGACGAACCTGGGGAAGGAGTTCTTCGGGCAGGTCTTCTCGGTCCCGCGGGCCATGTTCGTGGCGGCGGGGTTCCTGGTCTTCCTCGTCATGGCCACGCCGCTGCCGTGGTTCCAGATGCTCGTCGTGGGCGGCCTGGTCGGCGCGATCGGCTGGCAGCTCAAGAGGGGGACGGAGGAGGCCGCCGTGAAGGAGGCAGCGAAGAAGGAGGTCCCGAGGAAGCCCGAGAAGGTGGAGGCGCTCCTCCACGTCGACCCGATGGAGATCGAGGTCGGCTACGGCCTCATCCGCATGGTCGACCCGGCGCAGGGAGGGGACCTGCTCGAGCGGGTGACGATGATCCGCCGCCAGATGGCGGTGGAGCTGGGCGTCGTGATCCCGCCGATCCGGATCCGCGACAACATGCAGCTCTCTCCGAACCAGTACGTGATCAAGATCCGCGGGACGACGATTGCGCAGGGGACGCTCGTGGCCGACCAGTTCCTGGCGATGGACAGCGGCGGGGCGGCGGGGAAGCTGGAGGGGGTGAAGACGAAGGAGCCGGCGTTCGGGCTGCCGGCGACGTGGGTCCCCGAGTCGCAGCGGCAGCGGGCGGAGGCGCTCGGGTACACGGTCGTCGACCCGACGAGCGTGCTGGCGACGCACCTGACGGAGGTGATCAAGAGCCACGCCGCGGAAATCCTGACGCGGGACGACGTGCACACGCTCCTCGCGACGCTCAAGGAGACGTCGAAGCAGCTCGTGGAGGAGGTGGTGCCGACGATCCTGAAGCCGGGGGACTTGCAGAAGGTGCTGCAGGGGCTCCTCCGCGAGGGGGTGAGCGTGCGGGACCTGGGGTCGGTGCTGGAGACGCTGGGGGACTACGCGCCGCGGACGAAGGACATCGAGGTCCTGACGGAGTATGCGCGGGCGGCGCTGACCAGGACGATCACGGCGCAGCACCTCTCGAAGGACGGGAAGCTGTGGGTGATCACGCTCGATCCGAAGCTGGAGGACCTGGTGAAGAGCGGGATCGAGCGGACGGAGTCGGGGAGTTTCCTGTCGCACGGGCCGAAGGTGATTCAGCGGGTGGCGGAGAAGGTGGGGAAGGAGCTGGAAAAGCTGGTGACGGCGGCGCACCCCGCCGTGATCCTGTGTTCGCCGCAGATCCGCCTTGCGATGAAGCGGATTGTGGACACGATGCAGCCTGGGATCGCGGTCCTCTCCTACAACGAGATCTCCAAGGACGCGAAGGTCGAGTCGGTCGGGATGGCGGCGCTGGACTAGTCGTCGGAAAGAATCGGCATCCGGAAATCCTCGACGCGCCGCTTTATACTTCGTAACTTATGAGTCAGCCGCCGCGGGACGCCAGGGGACGTCGGGCATGAAGGTGAAAAAGTACGAGGGGAAGAGCTGGCCGGAGGCCCTCCAGAAGATGAAGGAGGACCTCGGGCCGCACGCTGTGATCCTCTATACGTACGCCCCCCCCAAGAACGGCCTCATGCGGATCCTCGGCAAGCAGCGCTTCCTGATCGTCGCGGGGAAGGACCTGAACACCATCCACACCTCCGCCTCCCCGCCGCCCGCCATCCGCACGAAACCCGGCGACACGACGCGCATTCTCCGAACCATCGACCAGGAGGAGGCGCCCGCGGCCGAGCCGATGACGAAGGCCGAGGTGTCGGAAATCCGCAAGAAGCTCGACAGCCTCTTCGAGGTCGTCCAGCGGGGCGACCTCCCGATGTGCGCCGAGGAGCTGTTCCACGCCTACCTCGCCCTCGTGAAGACGCACGTCTCCTCCGCCCTCGCCAGGCGCATCATCGCGCGCCTCGAGCGGATCCTCACCCCCGAGGAAGTCGCCGACGGTGAGACCGTGAAGAACGCAATCCGCCGGACGATCGGCGAGATGATCCACGTCTCGGGCCCGATCCAGCTCTCCCCCGGGAAGTGCAAGACGATCGCCCTCATCGGCCCGACCGGCGTGGGCAAGACGACCACCATCGCGAAGCTCGCCGGCAACTTCGCGCTGCAGCAGCGCCGCCGCGTCGCCCTGATCTCGATCGACACCTATCGCATCGCCGCCCCCGAGCAGCTCCAGAAGGTCGCCCAGATCATGGCGATCCCGATGAAGGTCGCGGGCACCCCCCAGGAGCTGCGCGACGCGCTCCACTCCTTCCGCTCGATGGACCTCGTTCTCATCGACACCGCGGGGCGGAGCCAGAAAGACGACGAGAAGCTCGGCGAGCTGTCGGAGTACCTCGACGCGGCGCAGCCCGACGAGGTGCACCTGGTCTGCTCCGTCACGAGCCACCCCGACAACATCGTCGACACCGTCGCGAAGTTCGGGCGGTTCCGCATCGACAAGATCATCCTCACGAAGTTCGACGAGGCCGTGAAGTTCGGCCTCGTCCTCGACATCCTCGCGCGGGTCCACATGAGCGTGTCGTACGTGACGACGGGGCAGAAGATCCCGTTCGACATCGCCGAGGCGGACCCCGCGAACCTGGCCGACAAGATCCTGGGAGGGGTGTAGTGGCGAGCGAACTCGCCGGTCGCGCGACCGTGGACCAGGCGGACGACCTGCGCCGCCTGGCGCGGAAGGTCCTTCCGCACGCCCGCGTGCTCGTCGTCACGAGCGGCAAGGGGGGCGTGGGGAAGACGAACCTCTCCGTCGCGATCGCCCTGTCCCTCTCGCCGGGGCGCCGCGTCGTCCTCCTCGACGCCGACCTCGGCCTGGCGAATGTCGACGTCCTCCTCGGGGTGAAGGCGGAGCGGAACCTCGCCGACGTCCTCGCGGGGCGGTGCGACATGGTGGACGCGCTGACCCCGGCGCCGGGCGGCCTCTCGGTCCTCGCGGGGGCGAGCGGGGTCCCGCGGATGGCGGACATGGGCGAGGCGGAGCGTCAGACGCTCTTCCACCACCTGGACGGTCTGCAGCACTGGGCGGACATCCTGGTCATCGACACCGGGGCGGGGATCTCGCGGAACGTGATCGCCTTCGCGGCCTGCGCGGACGACGTGATCGTCGTGACCACCCCGGAGCCGACGGCGATGATCGACGCGTACGCCACGATCAAGATGATCCACCGCGAGGAGTCGCACGGGCGGGTGCGCATGGTCGTGAACCAGGCGGCCTCCGCGAAGGAGGGGGAGAAGGTGGCGCGCGGCGTGGCGCAGACCTGCCGGCGCTTCCTGGGGATCCAGGTCGAGCACCTGGGGACCGTGCCCGCGGACCCGCACGTCCCAGAGGCGGTGAGGCGGCAGAAGTCGTTCTACCTGGAGTCGCCCGGCTGTGGGGCCGCGGCGGCGGTGAAGGGGATTGTGGCGAGCCTCGTCCCGGACGCGAGGCCCGAACTGCAGCCCTCCCAGTTCCTGCAAAAGTTGAAGAGGCTGTTCGGTCGATAGGGGGACGTCGAGGCGATAGGGAGAACCCGCATTCCGTCCAGGGAGGGCGTCCATGCGCGCGGAACCGGTCGCGAACGCGCTCGGGCCGTTCGGCTTCCTGGCCACGGTTTGGCTGGGGCTCCTCCTCGGCGCCCCTGAGGTCCCGCTGCTCTGGCGCGGGGCCGCGGTAGGGGCGGGGATGTGGGCCGCGGGGTGGTGTGCGGGACGGGCCGGTCGGGCGGTCCTGCGTGACGCCGTGGAACGCATCCGGGCACGGGAAGAGGCGGAGAAAAAAGCGGCCGTCGAGGCGGTGACTGCGGCGCGAACGGGCGCCGCGGGTGCGACCGTTCCGGCGACCCCGACAACGGCGACGAGGCGCCCGTAGCGCCCCGAAGCCTTGAGTTGGCCGGTTCCGACGGGTACCATCTACTCGGCCCTCCCCTCGCGGGGGCGCCGGGGAAGGGAGCGGAGCATGCCCGAGGCGATGATCGGGAGGTCCTCGTTGGCCGAGACGAAGGACGAGACGACGCAGCTCTGGGAGCAGTTCAAGTCCTCGCGCGACGAGAAGCTCCGCAACAAGCTCATCGAGCGCTACCTCCCCCTCGTGCGCTACGTCGCTGAGCGCCTGATGGCCAAACTCCCGCAGAACGTCGACCTGGACGACCTCCAGAGTGCCGGCATCTTCGGGCTGGTCGAGGCGATCGGGCGGTTCGACCTCTCCCGCGGCGTGAAGTTCGAGACGTACTGCACCAACCGCATCCGCGGGGCGATCCTCGACGAGCTGCGCAGCATGGACTGGGTCCCGCGCCTCGTCCGCGCCCGCTCCCACCTCGTCGAAAAGGCCTATGCCAAGCTCGAGGTGGAGCTGGGGCGCCGGCCGAGCGACGTGGAGCTCGCGAAGGCGATGGGCAAGACCGTGGAGGAGCTGGACGAGCTCCTGAACGAGGTGAACACCGTCAGCGTCATCCCGATGGGCCGCAAGGACCTCGATAAGGACGACGGCCAGACGGGCGAGCGCCTCGAGGTGAGCGAGGACAAGAAGGAGCCCGATCCCGTCACGGAGATCCAGAAGCGGGAGCTGATCGAGTACATCACGAAGGGCCTGTCGAAGAAGGAGCGCCTGATCCTCATCCTCTACTACTACGAAGAGCTGACGATGAAGGAGATCGGCGCGACGCTGGACCTCTCGGAATCGCGCGTCTGTCAGATCCACTCCAAACTGATGACGCGCCTCAAGGCCCAGCTCTCGAAGCGGCGTCACGAGCTGCTGTAGATCGAAGGGAAATCCCGTCCGGGGCAGTAGATCGAATGCGGGGACAATCCCGCCTTCCTCACATGGTTGAGGAATTCCCCTTCCCGGGACGATATACTGGATAGAGGGAGAGCGCGCCCCGTCGTGGGGCGCCACCCGACTGGACGATCGTCATGCCCGTCGAATTCGTCAACCTGCCCGCCGCCATGCATGGGGCCGAACAGGCCCAGGCGGTGTCCGGCGCGGGTCTGGCCCAGGACCGCGCGGTGCAACAGGCCGCCGCGGCGCAGAGCCAGGAAGTCGCGCGCACGGACCAGGTGCAGGTACAAGACCCGCAGAACGACCGCCCGGAGAACACGCGCATCCGCGAGGAGGAGCGCGGCGGACAGCCGTGGCACCACTCGAAGTACCAGGGCGGCCCGGGGCCGGCGCCGGAAGAGGAGAAGAAGCCGGAGGACCCCGAAGGCCGCGGCAAGGTGGTGGACCTGTCGGCGTAGCCGTCGCTCCCGGAAACCCCACGCAAGATGCGCGGGGCTGTGCGCGAGGACAGTGTCAGAGGACAGCGTATGAGATTCCTGCTTACGAACGATGACGGAATATTCTCGGAGGGCCTGGAGGCCCTCAGGACGGAGTTCCAGAATGCGGGGCACGAGGTGGTTGTGGTCGCCCCCGCGCTCCAGCAGAGCGCGCAGAGCCACTCGATCACGCTCTACCACCCGCTCATTCTCCGCACGGTGGAACTCCCCGGCGGCGGCAAAGGCCTGGCCGTGGAGGGCACGCCGGCCGACTGCGTGAAGATCGGGCTGCACGAGATCGCCCCGGTCCGCCCCGACGCCTGCATCAGCGGCATCAACAACGGCTCGAACACTGGCCTGAACATCTTCTACTCGGGGACGGTCGGAGGGGCCTTCGAGGCGGCCCTGCACGGGGTCCCCTCGTTCGCGGTCTCCCTCGACTCGAAGGCGACCCTGGACTACGCCCCGGCCGCGCGGATGGCGCGCCGAGTCGTGGAGCAGCTCATGCCGCGGGCCGAGGCGCGGACGCTCTTCAACGTGAACATCCCGAACGTGCTCGAGGACCAGGTCCAGGGTGTGAAGTTCTGCCGCCAGGACGTCCTTCCGTACCAGGACGCCTTCGAGCGCCGCACGGACCCGCGCGGACGGGTCTACTTCTGGCTCAAGGAGGAGATCCTCCACCCCGACGCGGACGTCCCGCGGAACGGCCACGCGACCTTCCCGCCGGACCAGACGCAGCTCAAGCAGGGTTTCATCACGGTCACGCCGATCCAGCTCGAGGTGACCGACTACGACCTCCTGAAGTCGCTCAAGGACCTGCAGGTCGATCACCGCGCCCCGGCCACGGCCGCGCGCAAGGCGGCCGTGCGCAGGACCAGCCAGCGGTAGCCGTGTCGCCGCTCCGGCGGGGATGCCAGAGTCCGGTCACCGTCCTCATGGCGCCGCGGGCTTCCGCGCCTCGACGTGGATCTCGGGGTACACGCGCAGGACGCGGATCGGGAAGCGGAGGAGGCCGCCTACATGGAGGGCGCGGGACCATCGGACGAGGCGCGCGACCCATCGACTCTGGATCTGCTCGGGCGCGTCGAGCCGCTCCAGGGCGTGGTCGCGGAACACGTCATGGACCCCCTCGAAACCCGCCCTGCGGAGAAGGGCCTCGACGCGGCCGGGCGTCGTGTAGGTGAGGGTGTCCAGGAACGACGGGTCCTTGCCGAAGAGCCGCGCCCAGAGCTTCCCGATCGGCTTCGGGCACAGGGGGGGGTAGGGGATCCGGTAGTGTTCCTCGCGGGGGTAAAGGTAGTTGGGCATCTCGAAGTGGATCCGCCCGCCCTGGCGGAGGACGCGAAATGCCTCCGAGATCACGGCGAACTGGTCCTGGACGTGCTCCAGGACGGCAAAGGAGACGACCAGGTCGACGGCGCACGAGGGAAACGGGAGTCGCTCGCCCCACCCGGATACGAAGCGCGCCCGGACCCCCTCGTGGCGTGCGGCGCGGATCGTTGATGCCCGCACTCCGCTCAGGGACGGCTCGATCCCGACGACGTCGGCCCCGAGGCGGGCGAGCGCGACTGAGACCCCGCCGGTCCCGCTTCCGATCTCGAGGACTTGAGGCGTTCCGCCATCGAAGCACCGCTTCGCGATCCGCTGCGCGAGGTCCGCGTACAGGTCTTCCTCGTGGAAGCGCTTCTCGACGGCGGTCCTCAGGACGTCGGGGCCTCGCGACATCCGCGCCATCGCCTCGGCGACATAGGCTTCCAGGTACGGGGCAATCGGATCGGTCATGGAGGGGTAGCATCACCGTCGGCGAGGGGAAGTCAAGGGACTTCAAGGCCCGATGGTATTCGAACTCGCGGATGATCCAGAGGCGGGCCGCCGGAAGTACAGGTTGATGTACCCCCAGGACTCGGCAGCCTCCAGGGCCCTCCTCGGCGCGACCGGCTCGTACCTGCCCGAGGTCCTGATCCGGTGGGGAAGAAGGCCGGCAGCGCGCATGAGGCGGAAGAGCTCCTCGGGCCCGCCACCCGCCGAGCGCAGGAGCTCCGGGCATACTTCGCAGAGCACGCCGATCTCCGGGCTCCTCCCGAGCGTCCTGTCCATGCCCCTGAGGGCGTGGACCTCGAATCCCTGGACGTCGATCTTCATGAAGTCGACCCTTGGCTCCTCGGCGAGGACATCGTCGAGCGTGACCGTCGGCACCGTCACCGTGCGACGATGCTCGCCGTCGGGGTAGGCGCGGTGATCGCCCAGGTTCGCATCCGAGATGTAGAGCGAGAGTGTCCCGGTTCGTTCCGCGGCCGCGGCGGCGTGCAGGCGCACATTCCCGAGGCGCGCGGCCTCGACGGCCCGCGCGAGGAGGCGGAAGTTGCGGGGCTCGGGCTCGAGGGCATGAACGCGCCCAGCGGGACCCACGCGCCGGGCGAGGCCGAGCGTGTGCAGCCCGATGTTTGCCCCGACGTCGACGGCGGTCATGCCGGCCTTCACCTCGCGCGCGATCAGTCCGCTTTCCTCGATCTCCAGCCAACCCAGCTTCCAGATCAGCGCGGCGAGGTAGCGGTCCAGGGTCTCGGCGTAGAGCCTCCCGGACTCCACTCGGACGGACCGCTCGCCGAGCGGCAAGCGGTTCACGACGGCGGCGAGCCGGCCCAGCGCCGCGTACAGGCGCCAGAGGAACGGGCGACGACTGGAGGAAGGCGCGCGGTCCGGAATTAATACCCGCCCTTCAGCCGGGTCCACGCCGCCAGGCAGATGCGGAGCATCCGGAACCCGTTGCGAAATACGCGGACCATCTTGGTGGTCCCGAATACCCGCTCCTGGTAGTGCACCGGAAGGTCCACGATCCTCAAGTGGCGACGGGCGGCGCCGAGCAGCAGCTCGTAGTCCCCCCACCGATCCTCGACGCCCCACGTCCCGACGAGGGGACTGATCCGCAGCCAGTCCTCCCGCCAGAGGACCTTCGTGCCGCAGAGCGTGTCCTTGATCCGCTGCTCCAGCAGGAAGGAGAAGAGGAGGCTGAAGAACTTGTTCCCGGCCACGTTCATGGCCTTCATCGCCGCGTCCGGCATCGGATAGACCAGGCGCGAGCCGTTGATGAACTCCCCCTTCCCCTCCACGATGGCGCGGAAGAAGGCCGGCAGCTCCTCCGGCATCACCGTGAGGTCGGCGTCCAGGATCATCAGCACGTCGCCCTTCGCGGCGCCGAATCCCGTCCAGACATTCTGCGCCTTGCAGATCCCCGGTCCGTCCACGAGGCGAATGTCGCGGTGGGGATGCTGGGCCTGCATCGCCCGAACCTCATCCGCGGTGCCGTCGGTGGACTTGTCGTCGCAGAAGATGATCTCGGTGTGCGCGCCCATGTCGGGGATGCGCCGGACTGCCGGGGCGACATTCCCCTGCTCGTTCTTGCAGGGGACGATCACGGAGACGGAGACGTTCTCGGGCAAACGCGGCGCGGGCGCCGGTCGGGCCACGAGCACCTTGACAAAACAGAGCGCGCGCAGGCCCGGCAGCCGTGCGATGACGCGGTTGGCGAACCAGGACACCAGGGGGATCCACTTCGGGAGGAGCATCACCCGATGGGTGTAGAGGCTCTCGAACCCGGCGAGCTCCAGGAGCCCCTCGAGGTCCTCCTCCGTGAGCCAGTTCGGCGCGCACATGGGCACCTTCAGCCGCAGCCGCTCGGCGAGTGCGACGACCGGCTCCCACAGGTGGTTGTAGGTATAGATGACCAGGCGCGTACTGGACGTCGACAGCGGGCGCAGCCGTTCGAGCGCCTTCCCGACGTCCACGATGTCCGAGATGTCGTTCAGGAGGATGTAGTCGAACTGCTCCTTCAGATCGACATCCTCGGCGTCCGCACGCAGGTACTCGTATTGCGGATGGCGCGCCCGGGCGAGATCGACCATCTCCTGGCTGATCTCCACACCTACGCCGCGCGAGGGCTGCACGGCGTCGAGGAAGAGGCCCGTCTGGCAGCGGACGTTGAGGACGCGCTTCCCCGGCTCGATGATGAAGCGGAGGAGGCTCCTGAGGTTCTGGTAGAAATACGAGTTGCGCTCGATCCACCTCTCCCGGCCCGCGGCCATCGCTGCCTGGTATCGGCGCTTGAACTCGCGGGCGGCCTCCAGGGCCTCCGGCCCCCACACTGGGGCGGGGGGTGCGGAATCCGTGGACGTTGCGGGGTTCGTGGGGACCGCAGCTTCTGACATGGGTGCCGGCAACCTCTCTCTCGCCTTGCGTCGATGGCCGGGGCGGCGCCTCTCCCGCCGTTTCCGACGGAAGGGGAAGCGAGCGTACTTCTACCAAGTGAGGGGAGCTCCCGCAAGGGACGCTCGCCCGTCCCGCAGGGGCTCGCTCTCGCCGCTCCAGGTCAAGGGGCGGCGGGCGTGCCCCCCTTCTCCCAGACGAGGAGGGCCCGCGTCGCAGCGACCCCCCGCGCCGCGCCCAGCGCCCGCTCCATCACCTGCGCGACCGAGAGACACAGGCGTGGCATGGGGCGCTCGCGCCGGAAGCCGAGGGTCGAGAGGTACGGAATCCCGAGGAATGGCTCCCTCCGGATCACGCGCAGCGGCCCGTAGCCGAGGGGGTGCGCCTTGAGGAGCGCGTAGGGCAGTGCGCAGTTTCCGACCATCGCCTCCTTCCCCTCCCCCTCGAATGGCAGGGCGAGGTTGCGAGGGATGCTGCAGTCCTCGTGGTGAAACCAGCGGTACATCCACCAGGAGCACGGGGAGATCCACGGCTCGATCGCGACCAACCTTCCCCCGTGGCCTAGCACCCTCCCCGCCTCCGTCAGGAACTCGAGGGGCCTCGGGAGGTGGTGGATCACATCGAGGGCGACGATGCCGCCCAGGGATCCACTCCGGAAAGGGAGTCTCGTCGCGTCGCACCGCCCGTCGATCCACGGCGCTGGCACGACGTCGGTCGAGATCACCCATCCCGCGGACTCCTTGAGGAAGCCGGGGCCGGCGCCGACCTCGAGGATCGCCCCCCGGTCCGCCACCTCCGCCAGGAGCCGGCGAAAGAACTCGCCGTAGACCTCGCGGAGTTCCGGACGAACCGCCCAGATGGCGCGGTGCCGGAGAAGATCGCGGAGATCCTGCGGAGTCGCCTGGCTCATGCGGCGGACCTGTTCGCGGGAAGCACTCGGTTTCGATCCGAAGCGGGGGGGCGGGGCTCGAAGCGGAAATTCTAGGGCTTCGGCCTGCCTCACGCAATCGACAAGGGCCCGCGAACAGGGACCGGGTCTCTTGCGCGACGACCCTCGCATCTTGTATCGTGACGCGAACGATGGCAGGCACCGAGCGCGCGAAGAACGAGATCGAGCACGGCGAGTGGCTCGCCGAGAGGGACCCGGAGCGGATCTGGGGCTGGGACACCCCGGCCGGGAGGATTCGCGCGCGGCGTCGCGCCGCCCTCATCGCCGAGGGATGTGGGCTCGGGCCGAACGTGAAGGCCCTGGAGATCGGCTGTGGCACGGGGCTCTTCAGCTCCTTATTCGCGGAAACCGGCGCGCAGATCGTCGCGGTGGACATCTCGGGCGTCCTTCTGGAACGGGCGAGGGGGCGGGCGATCCCGCCGGGTCGGGTCCGCTTCGTCGAGAGGCGGTTCGAGGACTGTGACATTGACGGCCCGTTCGACGCCGTGATCGGGTCGTCCATCCTGCACCACTTGGACATGCGCGCCGCCCTCCCGAAGATCCAGCAGCTCCTCAGGCCGGGCGGGCGGATGAGCTTCGCCGAACCGAACCTCCTCAACCCGCAGGTCCTGGCGGAGCGGACCCTGAGGTCCTGGTTCCCGTACACGTCTCCCGACGAGACCGCATTCGTGCGGTCGAGGCTCCAGGCGACGATGGTCGCGGTCGGCTTCGTCGATGTGCGGATCACGCCGTTCGACTGGCTCCACCCGGCGACCCCATGCAGGTGGATCCCTGCGGTGAAGCGAATCGGGGCCTGGCTGGAAGGGATGCCCGGCCTTCGCGAGTTTTCGGGCTCTCTCCTCATCTCGGGGAGGCGGCCGGCAGCGACCTTAGGGCCTGTAACGAAATAAGTAGTCCACTTTTCGATGCAACGCTGGAGTCGCGCGCGTGAGCGCGCGGTGGATCCACGCCCGTAAGGGCGTCCGAGCCGCTCCTGACGCCCTTACGGGCGTCATCCACCGCGCCCTGACGGGCGCGACTCCAGCAAGGCATTTCCCCAATCGGATACCTTGTTTCGTTACAGAGCCTTAGGTGCCCGCGTCCCCGGCGCCAGTCCTGGGGCGTGCCCCGCAGCCCAGCGGAGGTGAACGTCGCCATGAGTCTCGACAGGGCCCTGCGCGGAGCCGCGTGCGCCGTTTCGGGGGCGCTCCTCGTCGTCGCGCTCGCAACCTTGAGTCCCTTCAGCATGAACTGGGACGACTCCGTCCGATACTACCTCGGCGGCTGGGTTGGGGGCAGGATGCTCGTCGGGGGCACGGATGGGGAGCGCCTCCGTCGCACCATGGACGAAGGAATGGAGCCCCTCGACGATGTGGGGAAGATGCGTCTGCTCACCGCCGAGACGCCGTACTCGCCCCTCCTCATGGCGTCGGTGGCGGTGTGGGAGGGGGTTCGGGGCGTCTTCGGCCGATCGAGGGAGGATGTAGTCGCCTGGATCCTCGCGTTCCACACGCTGCTGTGGGCGTCCTTTCTCGCCCTGGCCGCCTCGGTGGCCTGCCTCAGATTCCGTCTCTGCTCCCTTTCGTGGTGGGCCCTTTCGGTCGTCCTCCTCGCTTGGGCCCTGGCGCACGGGAACCCCCTTCTGCCCGTGCTCCGGGCCTACTGCGTGCTGCTCACGGGGGTCGCCGCGGCGATCCTCGCGAAGGGGCAGGGGGGGAGATGGGCGTGCACCCTCCTCGCCCTCGCCGCGCTCGCGCATCCGCTCCAGCAGGCGCTCGTCCTCGGGACGGTCGCCGTGCTCGGCTGGGTCCTGGCGAAGAGGAGTACGCGCGACCTTCTCTGCGACCCTTCGCTGCGCCGAGTCGCTATCGTTTCCGTCGGCGCGATCATCCTGGGGGCCCTCGTCTGCTACGTCGCGAACCCTCGGCCTGGGACCAGTGTGGCCTCGCTTGTCCAGGGCGGCTGGGGCCTTCACCTGGAGGACAACTGGCTCGGGAACCTGCGGGCTTTCAAGCGGGTCACTCGGAGGCTCGGGCCCATCGTGATCGCCCTCACGTTGTACGGAGGCGGATGGCGGAGGGCCCTGCTCCTCGCGCTCGCCTTCTTCGGGAGCCTGGGCGCTGTCGCGTGCCTCTTCTACTCCAGGGCCTACCCTGGAGAGTACGTCTTCCGCGCTGGCGCCGGTTGGAGCGCCGTCGCGCTGGCCCTCCTTCTCCAGAACGACTTCCTGCGCCACGCGTCCTCTCTGCGGGTCGCGTGGGTCCGCCGGTGCACCTTTGGCCTCATCGCGCTCGGCATCCTCCTCGGTGTCCGCTTCTCACGGGACTGGCACGCCCTGCAAGGCATCCGGGGCATTCGGGTCCCCGCGCTCTCGGAGTTCGGGCCGGTCGAGCGCGAGTGCCTCCGGCTCCTGCCCGGCCCATCGCCGAAGTGAGGGCACGCGGGAATTGCCCAGGTCTTTCTTGCCCGGGTCCTCATCCCGCGGCGGCTTCCGGGACGATAGTAGGAATGGGGGCAAGGGACCATCTCACCGGAGGGGCTCTCCCGTTCCATGTCGAATCCGCGCGCAATCTTCGTCAGCCGGGTGGTTCGCAAGGGAATCAAGGCGATCCTGCACCCCCGCAGGGCGTTCGCCCAGCTCCGTCACCTCCTCTTCGCCAGGCGTTTCGACTGGAAAGAGGGCGGCGACGGCGGGCTCCGCTCCAAGGTCTACGGCGACTACGACGACTACGTCCGCCACCAGCGGGCGAAGCTCCCCACGCTTGCGGGCGACGCGTGGCTGGCGGAGTACGACCGCGAGTACAGTCGGGTCCTCGCGGAGCGGCTCGCCGAAGTCGGGGTCGTCCGCCGCGAGATGTCGGTCCTCTGTCTGGCCGCGCGGCTGGGGACGGAGGTGAAGGCCTTCCTCGATCTAGGCTGCTTCGCGGTGGGGATCGACCTGAACCCCGGCCCCGGAAACCGCTACGTCCTCGCCGGCGACTTCCACGACCTCCAGTTCCCCCCCGGGTCGGTCGACGTCGTGTTCTGCAATTCCCTGGATCACGCCTACGACCTCGCGCGGCTGCTGGCGCAGGCCCTGCGTGTCCTCAAGCCCGCCGGGGTCCTGATCCTGGAGATCGTCTGCGGGGTGGAGGACGGCTACAGGCCCGGGCCCTACGAGGCGCTGGTCTGGAACCGCGTCGACGACCTCCTGAAGCCGATCCAGGCCGCCGGTTTCCTCCTGGCAGAGCGCGTGCCGATCAGCTACCCGTGGAAGGGCGAGCACGTCGTCCTGTTGCGCGAGACCACGTTCGCCGCGCCGCTGTCGGCCGCAGTCGTCTCCGGGACGTCAGAGCGCGCCTGAGACGGCCGCCAGGAGCCGGTCCAGATCGGCCTTCGAGTGCATCGAGGTGACGACGACGCGGATCCGTCCGTCGCCGACGGGGACGGACGGCGCCTTCACGGCCGGCGCGAAGATCCCGGCGTCCCAGAGCGCCTTCGAGATGCGGACGGCCGCCTCGTCCGATCCGAATCCGACCGGGGTGATCGGCCCCGCGGAGCCCTTCAGGTCGAGGCCGAGCGCCTCGAGTTTCCCGCGCACGTAGCGGGCGTTCTCCCACAGGCGCGTGCGCCGCTCGGGCTCCTGCTCCAGGATGTCTAGCGCCTCCATCGTGGCGGCGCACTGGGCCGGCGGGGCGGGCTGCGTGTAGATGAAGTGCCTCGATCGCGCCCGCATGAGCCGTCCGAGGTCGCGAGAGCAGGTGAGGTACCCGCCCATCCCGCCGAGCGCCTTTGTGAAGCTCCCCGTCACGATGTCGGGCTCGCCCTCGAGGCCTCTCTCCTCCAGGAGGCCGCGCCCGTTCGGGCCGTAGACGCCTACGCCGTGCGACTCGTCGACGAGGAGGGCGGCGTCGTATTCGTCGGCGAGGCGGAGGAGGTCCTGGACGGGCCCGAGGTCGCCATTCCGCGGAAACACGGCGTCGGAGAGGACGATGCGCCGCCCCACGGGGGCCTTGCGCAACCCTTCCTCGAGAGCGGTCATGTCGCGGTGGGGGAAGACGAACACGCTCCCGCCGGCGAGGTGGGCCGCCTCGGCGCTGCTCACGTGGGAGTGAGCGTCCACGGCGACCCAGGTCCGCTCGTCGGCGACGGCGGAGAGCGCGCCGAGGTTGGCGATGTAGGCGCTGTTGTAGAGGACGGCGTCCTCGGCCTTCGAGAACGCCGCGAGGCACTCCTCGAGCATGACGTGCCACGTCGTGGTGCCGCAGAGGACGCGGCTCGCGCCGGTCCCCCAGCCAAAGTCGCGGGCGACCTTCGCGGCGGCCTCGCCCACGCGGGCGTCCTGGCCGATCCCGAGGTAGTCGTTGTTGCAGAAGCAGAGGTAGGGTTTCCCGTCGATCACGACGGACGCGCCGCGAAACTCCGTGACGGTCCGTTGGGGGGGCGCGCCGGGCAGCTCCGCGATGAGCTTCACGAGCCAGCTCATCGTGCCTCCGGGACTCGGGGCCGCGCCTTCCACTTCCTCAGCGCCGCGAGCGTCGACTCCATATCCTCGGGTAGCGGCGCGGAGCACTCCAGCGGGGCGCCCCCGACGGGGTGCGTGAAGCAGATCCGGAAGGCGTGGAGCGCCTGACGGCAGATGAGGGGGTCGGTCTCCTCGCGCGCAGGGTCGCCCTCGGCGCACAGGTCGCGGGAGAAGACCGCGTCCTTTCCGCCGTAGAGGCTGTCGGCGACGATGGGGTGGCCGATGTGGGCGAGGTGAACGCGGATCTGATGCGTGCGGCCGGTCTTGGGGAAGCAGGCGACGTAGGTGTAGCCGGCGAAGCGCTCCAGGGCCTTGTAGAAGGTGGATGCAGGCTTGCCGTTCTTGCGGACGGCCATCTTCTCCCGGTCGTGCTCGTCCCGTCCCAGGGGGGCGTCGATGACGTCGCTGTCGAAGCGCGTCTCGCCCCAGACGATGGCGCGGTACTCCTTTTCGATGGTGCGGTTTTCGAACTGGTCGGTGAGGGCGCCGTGGGCCTTGATCGTCTTGGCGGCGAGGATCACCCCGCTGGTGTCCTTGTCTAGGCGGTGGACGATGCCCGGGCGGTAGATGTCGTCGGTCTCCGCGAGGACGCCGCAGTGGTGGAGGAGGGCATTGACGAGGGTCCCGTCCCAGTGACCCGCAGCGGGGTGGACGACGAAGCGGGGGCTCTTGTTGATCGCCAGGAGGTAGTCGTCCTCGTACACCACGTCGAGCGGGATGTCCTCGGGTTCCATCTGGGGCTCGATGAGCTTGGGGACGTTGACGACGATGTGGTCGCCCACGGTGATCTCGTAGCTGGGGCGCTGCGCCTTGCCATTGACCGAGACGTGGCCGTCCTTGATGAGCTTCTGCACGAGCGTGCGGGAGTATCCAGGGACGCGCTTGGTGACGTACACGTCGAGGCGGTAGTCCTCGACGGCGCCGTTGCGCACGTCGAGCTCGACGGTACGGAGATTTTGCATGTCGACGCGGGTGATTTTCATGTTCGGGGCGTTTTCTTCACCACGGAGGCACGGAGCGCACGGAGAATGCACAGAGGTGCTTACAGCACTCGACGGTGGATTCCCAGTCTCATCGCTTCCACCTTGAAGTTCAGTAGGAGGCCGACCCGGCAGGCAGTCAATCGGAGATACGTCAAGAGCTGTGCGAGGTGGATGGGGAGGACCGTCTCCACGCATTTGACCTCGACCACCACCTTCTCCTCCACGATCAGGTCGAGACGGTACCCGCACTCGAGACGGATCCCCTTGTACTCGAGGGGCAGCCCCGCCTCCTTGCGGTACTTCAGCTCTCGCAGTTCGAGTTCTCGACAGAGACAGGCTGCATACGCCGACTCCAGGAGTCCGGGACCCAGATGGCGGTGCACTTCAATCGCGGCGCCGATGATCTTCTCGGTCAGGTCTTCTTCGTGCAGCACGATGCCATTTCCGACGGCTGAAGCCATGCACAGTACCCGCAACCGGCGTGGGCGTCAATCGGCGTCCGGCGGTGTTGGTCCAAACCCGCGGCCGCGCGCCCGAGGAGAAGGGCCGCGCCGTGCCGCGGCACGGCGCGGCGAGCGGTGGGGCCGAGGCATGGGGGGCCAGAGGGTGAAGCTGAAGGAGGCTGTGGAAGGCGGAGCCGTGTGAGTCACTCGAACGCTTGTCGAAGGCACCTACGCCCTCTGTCCCCCATGCCTCGCCCCACCGCTCCGCTGCCCTTCGGGCAGCGCCTTCTCCTCGGGCGACGCGGCCGCTTCCTGGTCACCCCTTCGGAGGCCTTGGCCACACCTCCGTGCGTCCTCTGTGTGCTCTGTGCCTCCGTGGTAAGAAACGCCTCGCGCCTTGATCACGCATCGAATCGGAACAAGCGTGACGCGTTCTCGGAGGTTGCCTGGGCCACCTCCTCAAGACTCACGCCTCGAAGAGAAGCGACCTCGGTCGCCGTGTACCGCACGTACGCGGGCTCGTTCCGCTTCCCTCGCCTCGCCTGCGGGGCCAGCCACGGGCAGTCGGTCTCCACGACGATCTCGGACAGCGGCACCATACGTGCGACTTCCTTGAGCTTCGGCGAATTAGGATACGTCACCGGCCCCGCCAGCGAAATCACGAACCCGATCTCCCGATACGCGTTCGCCTGCGCGACGTCGCCGCTGAAGCAGTGCATTACGCCTCGACGCGGCCTCGACGCCCCCTCGCGCAAGATCCGCGTCACGTCAACGTGCGCATCGCGGCAGTGGATCACGAGCGGCTTCCCCACCTCCTCTGCCAGCGCAATCTGACGCCGGAACACGACGTCCTGTGCGTCCCTCGGGGACAGGTCGCGGTAGTAGTCGAGCCCGCACTCGCCAACCGCCACGACGCGTGGATGACGAGCCAGCGTGCCGAGTTCCTCCCAGTCGACCTGCGCTGCTGCGTCGTGCGGGTGTACCCCGACGGTCGCCCACACGATCGGGTACTTTTCCGCCAGCGCCACCGCCGCCCGGCTCGTCGCATTGTCGATCCCGATCGTTACGATGCGTGACACCCCCGCGTCCCGTGCCGCACCGAGGATCGCGTCCAGGTCCTCACCGAATTCGTGACGATCCAGGTGCGCGTGCGTGTCCGTCAACATGGTGCGCGATTCTACCCTCTCGCAGATGTGCGCTCAATCCGATGTTTCGCTTGCGGACCCGGCCCCGCGTTCTCTACCATGCCGAACTCTCCGCCCATCCGCGACTTCCACGGCAAGTTTCGGATCGTAACGTTTCGGAACGTAACGTATGTCGACCGCGTGGCTGCCGGTCGTCGTCAATGGCCGATACCGGCTGATCGGGAAGCTCGGCCAGGGATCGACGGGCATGGTCCTCCTCGCCGAGGACCAACTCCAGGAGAACCGGCTCCTCGCCCTCAAGGCCCTCGGCGCGGCGGCCTCCGCGAGCGACGCGGTCGCCCTCTTCAAGCACGAGTTCCGCGCGCTCAAGGACCTCTGCCATCCGCACCTCGCGGAGGTGTACGACTTCGGGGTCGTGACCTCTCTCGATCCCTGGGATGCAGGCCCCCCCGGTCTCCCCGTGCGGGCCGGCTTCTATACCATGGAGCACGTCCCGGGCGAGGACTTCCTCTCCGCGACATCGGGCCTCGATTTCCCCGAGCTGATCGACCTCGCCGCCCAGGTCTGCCGCGGGCTCGAGTACATCCACGCGCGGGGCCTCGTCCACTACGACGTCAAGCCCTCCAATCTGCGTGTGACCAAGGCGCGGCAGGTGAAGCTCCTCGACTTCGGCCTCGCGGGCGCCGGCATGAAGGAGGGGGAGACGCGCCTCAAGGGGACTGTCTTCTACATGGCCCCCGAGTTGTTCAAGGGGGGGCGGGTCGACAAGCGCGCCGACCTCTACTCGCTCGGCGTGCTCCTCTACCAGGTGGTCGCGAGGCGCCTGCCGTTCGAGGGGGACACGAACATCGCCGTGATGCGGCAGCACCTCGACCGCGCCCCGGAGCCTCCGCGCCGCTATCGCCCCGACGCGCCGAAGGCGCTCGAGGAGGTCATCCTGCGCCTCCTCGAGAAGGACCCCCACGACCGCTTCGCGGGAGCGAACCAGGTGATTGACGCGCTCGACGCCGCCAGCGGCACACGGCACGAGCGCGAGATCGCCCACGCGGGGGCGAGCTGGCTCCTCTCCCCGACGCTCGTCGGACGGGAGGACGAGCTCGTGCGCCTCTCCCGCGCCCTGGACGAGCACGTCCTCTCGGTCCGCGCCGCGGAGCGCGCCCCGTCGACGAGCGCCGTCGCGATCGTCACAGGCGAGGAGGGGATCGGGAAGCGGCGCCTCCTCTCGGAGTTCCGCACCCACGCCCAGCTCTCCGAGGCGGAGGTCATCCACGTCGGGTGCGCCGAGCACGGGGAGCGGCCCCTCGGGCCGTTCGTCGAGGTCCTGCGCCACCTCGTCCCTCGCGCCGCGAAAGAGCCCACCTTCGCCGATCGCTTCGGCCGCGAGCTGTCGATCGTCGCCCCTGAGCTGGTCCCCCCCGCGGCCTCCCCGGGCGGGGGCGAGATCGAGCCCGAGCGCGACAAGGTCCGCCTCATCGGGAAGCTCGGGGAGTTCCTCGTCGAGACCGCGCGCAGATACCCGTTCGTCGTCACCCTCTCCGGCCTCGAGTGGGCCGACGAGATGTCCGTCGACCTCCTGCGCTATCTCGCGCGCCACCTGAAGCAGCTCGGCCAGAAGGCCGGCGAGGCCGGCCCCGCGCGCGACGACTGGCAAGGCCAGCTTGCTGGGGCAACCCTCGGGGCCTTCGAGGACTTCTTCATCGTCGGCGAGTCGGCCGTCCTCCCGCCGCTCCTCGTCGTCGCGACCTGCGCGAGCGACTCCCTCGAGGGCCGGCCGATCGAGAAGGCCCTCGAGGACCTGCGCCGCGAGGCCGCCGTGGACGAGGTGCGGCTGCCGTGCCTCTCGTCCGAGCACGTGCGCGGGATGATCGCGAGCATGACCGGCCACGCGGAGGTCCCGCCGCGCCTCCTCGAGCGCGTGGTGGAGGCGACCGGCGGGAACCCCCTCTACGTCGAGGAGACGATGAAGGGGCTCGCGGAGGACGGCGTCGTGCGTATCGACGAGGGCGCCGTGCGCGTGGACGAGGCGCGGCTGCCCGCCGCAGGCGGCGGCGTGCGGGACCTCGTGCGGGCGCGACTCGCGCGGCTCGATGCGCCCGCGCTTCGCGTCCTCCGCGTGCTCGCCTGCTCCCGCGGAGAGGTCTCCCTCGACCTCCTCCGCCGCGTCGCGGGGAGCGAGGAGGAGGTCCTCGACGCCCTCGGGCCGCTCGAGCGTCGCGGCGTGGCGACGCGCGTCGTGCGCGACCGGATTGCCTGGTTCGGCCTCGCCCACGGCGTGGTCCGCGAGGCCGTCCTCGCCCTCCTCCCGCCCGCGGACGCCGCCGACCTGCACGACGCCATCGGAGCGGCGCTCGAGGCCCTGTACGGAGGGGACCGCGCCGAGCACGCCGAGGAGCTGGCCCATCACCTCTCGCGCGGGCGGAGTCCGCAACGCGCGATCGACGACTGCCTGGTCGCCGCCGGGCGCGCAAGGAAGGCGCACGCGAACGAGAAGGGGATCCAGTTCTACCAGGTCGCCCTCTCGGCGATGCCGCCGGCCGACCCCCGACGCCTCGCGGCGAAGGAGGCCCTCGCGGGGCTCCAGGCCCTCGTCGGGCAGTACAGCGGCGCCGTGCACACCTACAGCGAGCTCCTGCGCGAGGTGCCCTCTACGGATGCGGAGCACTCCGCCCGGCTCTATCGCCTCGCCGCGGAGACCTTCTCGAAGAAGGGGGACCTGGAGGCGGCAACGAAGTGGATCGACCAGGGGCTCGAGCTTCACGGGACGGGGAAGAACGCCGAGGTCGCGCGGCTCCTCTACCAGAAGGCGTGGGTGAGCGTGCAGCGGGGGGAGTGCGAGAAGGGGATCGACCTCGCCCATCAGGCGCTGGCGCTCGCGGCGGCGTTGTCGAGCGACGAGATCACCGCGTCTCTCCTGAACGTCCTCGGCGTGGCGCACCTCCACCTGTCGAAGTACCACCAGGCGGCGGAGTTCCTCCAGCGAGCCCTCGCCATCCACGAGCGGCTGGGGAACCTGCAGGGGGCCGGAGACTGCCTGAACAACCTGGCGGCGATGTACGGCTACGCGGGGGACCTGCCGAAGGCGCTGGAGCAGCAGCGCCGCGTGCTCGCGCTGCGCGAGAAGATCGGGGACATCTGGGGCGTGGTGCTGTGCCTGTCCAACCTCGGGGTGCTCTACCACGAGATGGGGGACAACAACACCGCGATGGAGTTCTATCGCCGTGGTCTCGAGATCCGCGAGAAGATCGGGATGGTCCACGGGATGGCGAACTCCCTCCTCAACATCGGGAATATTCACCTGGAGCGCGGCCAGGTAGGGGAGACGATGCGGTGCTGGGAGCGGGCCCTCGCGATCTACAACGCGCAGGGGGACCTGCAGGGGCAGACGCTCGCGCTCGTGAACCTCGCGGGGGTCTACGTCCACATCGGGACGTTGGAGAAGGCGGAGGAGTACGCGGAGCGGGCGAATTACCTGGCGAACAAGCTGAAGCTCTCCCGCGAGCAGTCGAGCGTGGCGCGGATCCTCGCGGGGATCGCGCGCGGGCGGAAGGACTACGAGGGCGCGCTCCGACAAATCGGGAAGGCCTTCGCGATTGCCGAGGACACGGGGAGCAAGAGCGACGTCGCGCAGCTTTCGCTGCTGAAGGGGGAGGTCCTCTACGAGAAGGGGGACGCGGAGGCCGCGGAGCGGGAGGGCGACAAGCTGCTCGGCGACGGGGAGGGGCGGAGGCCGAGCACGATGACGGGCGTGCACCTCCTCAAGGCGCGGGTGCGGAAGGACGAGGCGGAGAAGCTGCGGCACCTGGACGCGGCGCTGAAGTTCGCGCAGGAGGCGGAGAGCGCGGACCTGCAGTGGGAGGTCCACTACGCGTTTGGGCGGTTCTACCACGAGCTGAAGGACTACGCGAACGCGGGGAAGTTCTACAAGAAGGCGATGGACATCCTGAAGGGGCTGTGGGCGACGGTGCCGGAGGAGCACCGCGACGGGTACCTTGCGGTCGAGAAGCGGCAGCGGCTCAGGACCGACGTGCAGCGCCTGAAGCGGGACGTCTCGGCGCCGGTCCACCCGTCGCTCGCGGAGGAGGACGACGACGCGGGGCCGCTCCTGGAGGCGGGGGACACGGTCACGACGCGGCGGCGACTGTCGACCGCGGTGCAGCTCCTCAAGGACGAGAACAAGAACCTCCAGCGGCTGATGGACATCAACAAGAAGCTGAACAGCGAGCTGGACCTCGCGAGGCTGCTCGAGTTCATCATGGACGTCGCGGTCGAGCTGACGCGCGCGCAGCGCGGGTACGTGATCCTGGTCAACGAGAAGGGGGTGCTGACCTTCGAGGCGGCGCGCGACGTGGAGAAGTCGGCCGTGCCGCAGCCGGAGCGGGAGGTGTCGAAGGGGATCGCGGAGCGGGTCGCGCGAACGGGGGAGGCGGTGGTTGCGAGCGACGCGAGCCGCGACGAGCGCTTCACGATGCTCGACAGCGTGCACGACCTGAAGCTCCTCTCGGTGCTGTGCGTGCCGCTCCGGGTCAAGGAGCGGACGCTCGGGGCGCTGTACATCGAGAACCGCGCGGAGCGCGCCGTCTTCAGCGACCGGGACAAGGAGCTGCTGGAGGCGTTCGCGGACCAGGCGGCGATCGCCGTCGAGAACGCGCGGCTGTATCAGGAGAACCTCGAGCGGCAGAAGGAGCTGGCGCGGTCGAAGGGGCACGTGGAGCAGCTCAACACGCAGCTCTCGCACCTCAACACGAAGCTCGAGGAGAAGGTGCAGGCGCAGGGGGTGGAGCTGGCGGAGGTGAAGGAGGTCCTGGAGGACAAGCTCCGCGAGCTGACGGTGAAGTACAACTACGACAACATCATCGCGCGGTCGCCTCGGATGCGCGAGGTGTTCATGCTGCTCGACCGCGTGACCGACAGCAACCTGACCGTGCTGATCCAGGGGGAGAGCGGGACGGGGAAGGAGCTGGTGGCGAAGGCGATCCACTTCAACGGGCCGAGGAAGACGAGGTACTTCGGCGCGGAGAACTGCGCGGCGCTTTCGGACACGCTGCTGGAGAGCGAGCTGTTCGGGTACATGAGGGGGGCCTTCACGGGGGCGGAGAAGGACAAGAAGGGGCTCTTCGAGCTGGCGCACAGCGGGACGCTGTTCCTCGACGAGGTCGGGGACATGAGTGTGGAGATGCAGAAGAAGCTGCTGCGCGTGCTCGAGACGGGGGAGCTGCGGCGGGTCGGGGGGAAGGACACGGTCCATGTGGACGTGCGGGTGATCAGCGCCTCGAACAAGGACTTGAAGAAGCTGGTGGAGAAGGGGCAGTTCCGGGAGGACCTCTACTACCGCCTGAACGTGTTCACCGTGCTGTTGCCGCCGCTCAGGGACCGGAAGGAGGACATCGGGCTCCTCGTAGAGCACTTCCTGCGCGAGTTCGCGAAGGAGGTGAAGCAGGGGCAGAAGAAGATCGACCGCGGCGGGATGGCCCTCCTGATGGAGCACAACTGGCCCGGTAATGTCCGCGAGCTCAGGAACGTCGTCATGGGAGTGGCGAGCCTCTCGGACAAAGAGGTCCTCGGGGTGAACGACTTCGTGGAGAAGCTCCCCTCGATGGAGCGGCGCCGCAGGGAGGCGTCGATCCTGGAGCCGCTCTCGGTGGAGGAGTACATGAAGCGCTTCATCCTGACGAACCAGAAGACGATGACGGACACACACATGGCGAAGATCCTCGGCATCTCCCGCAAGACGCTCTGGGAGAAGCGCAAGAAGTGGAACCTCGTCAAGTGAGGCGTCGCCGCCCCTGCTTCCACCTCATCGCCGGGCCCAACGGCGCGGGGAAGACGACGTTTGCGCGGAGCTTCCTGCCCCGCTACGCAGGGACCTTCTCCTTCCTCAACGCGGACCTCATCGCGGCGGGACTGTCCCCCCTCCGTCCCGAGGCGGCCGCCATTTCGGCGGGCAGAATCCTCCTTCGAGAATGGCGACGACTGGCACGAGCCCGCGTTGATTTCGCAGCGGAGTCCACCTTGGCGGGCGTCGGGCTCATTCCTCGCTTGAAGTCGCTTCGTCGCGCGGGGTATCGTCTCTGTGTGTACTTCCTTTGGCTTCCGACGATCGACCTCGCGCATGCCCGGGTTCGTGGACGTGTGCGGGCCGGAGGGCACAGTGTCCCGCGCCAGACGATCTCGCGTCGATTTCGGGCTGGACTTCTGGGGCTGCGGGAATGTATGCCTCTGTTCGAAGAGGCGTACATCTTCGACAACTCGTCGCTGGAACCGAGGACCGTGGCAACGAGAGTCGACGACGGGTGGGTAGTCGTAGACGGCAGGACGTGGAAGAAGATTCTGGCGGGAGCGTGATGCCGATGCCTCGGACAAGAACTCCTCGAGGACGATCGAGGCGGGGCTTTCCTCTCAAGGCCCTTCGCGAGGCAGTCGCCGAGGCGATTCGACTGCATCATCGCCTCGGAAACCCAGTCGCGATCTGGAAGAACGGTCGCGTCGTGTGGCTCCACACGGGTGGCATGCCGCAGAGGGATGACTGAGCCCGCAGAACTTCCGGATCCGGCTGGCTGAACTCCTCGCGGCCGCGGATTCACGACGTACTGAGCCTCTTGCCCATGGAAGACATGCATCCTGAACCCCGGCTTGTTCTCGCGCGAATCGCACTGATCGGATCGGCCCTGGCCCATCTCGCTCTCGCGGAGGAGTGGCTGCCGCAGGAGCCGATCGCGCGCGTCGAGGAGGGGGAGCCGTACGTCTCCGCGTGCTTCGCTGACGGGGGGAAGCTCGTCCTCGTCGCGACGGAGGACGGTCTCGTGCGCAGGCTCGATGCCGGGACGCTGGAGACACGCGGCGAGGTCCAGCTTCCGTTCAAGGGCGTCCTCTGGGTCGGGACGCGCGACACGGAGAAGTCGGTCGCGGCGGGGCTCCCCGACGGCACCGTGCGCGTCTGCGACGGCGAGACGGGGAAGGAGCGATCGCGCATCGACGTGGGGGCGGGGGCGTGCACGGCCCTCTCCCTCGCCCCCGATGCCCGCGTGCTCGCCACGGGAGGCGCCGACGGGAGGCTCCTCCTCTGGTGGGTCCCGACGCGCGAGGTCATGCAGGAGATCGCCGCCCACGAGGGGGCCGTCAGCGAGGTCGCTTTCTCCGGCGATGGGCGGGTCGTCACGACGGCCGGGGCCGACCACGCATGGCGCGTCTGGGAGGTCGCCACCGCGGGCAACCTGGTCGATTGGGACGGTGTCCCCACCGTTGGCGCGCTCGCCTTCCACCCGTCGGGGTGGAGGATCGCGGAGGCGTGCGACGCCTACTTCCGCGTCGGGTACACGACCGGAAGTCGGATGGGGGCGGGGATCGAGGGCCACTCGTCGAACGTCTGCGCCCTCGCCTTTTCGCCCGACGGCCTGCGCCTGTTTTCCGCCGACGAGGGGGGAACCGCGGCGATCTGGGACGTCTCCGCCCTCGAAGGGATGCCGGAGCAGGCCGACACGCTCGGCGGGCACATCATCCGCAACCGCTGGCTGGACCTGGCCTCCTCCCATGCCGCGGAAGGCCTCGGGACCGTGGAGTTCCTCCTCGCCCACGCCGACGAGTTCATCGAGTACGCGACGGAGCGCGACAAGCCCATCCAGGCGGACGAGGCCCAGATCCGCGGCCTGGTGAAGAGTCTGTCGGACGAGTGGGAGGCGGGGTGGGCCTGTCAGGAGCTGGAGCAGCTCGGCGAGGCCGCGCGTCCCTACCTCGCGGCGGCGCCCGACGGGGAGGAGAAGTCCCTCCTGCTCGCGACCGTGGGGAAACCCGTCCCGCGCACGCCCTTCGCGCTCCGGAACCTGCGGGAAGTGCACCTCATGGAGTCGATCGGGAGCGAGAAGGCCCGCGCCCTGCTGCGCGCGTGGGCCGGCGGTCACCCCCTCGCCCGCCTCACCCAGGACGCCCGCGCCGCGCTACGCCGCCTCGAACGCAGGTGACACGGCTTGACGTCCCGAGGCGCGCAGGATACCCTCCCCGTCCGTTCGGTCGACGAAAGGGGGATCCCGTGCCCAGGGGGAAGAGGCCGCTGCTGGAGAACATCGGCCTCCGCCTCGGCCGGACCGTCAACGAGGCCGTCCTCACGCTCCCGCCGGACGACCTCGTCGCCGTCGACAAGGCCATCCGCAAGGCCGCCGAGGAGCAGAAGCTCCTCTACGAAGACGACGACGGAAAGCTCCAGCCCATCCCGGTTCTCCTCCGTCCCCGCATCCTCTCCCGCGAGCAGCGCCGCTTCTTCCACGAGGTCTGCCTCGACATCGTGCGCGCCCTCGAGAAGCTCTACCTCCTCTGGTCCACCGTCGACGAGGTCCGCGAGCTCCTCCCGCTGTCCGAGGGGGAGCGGTCGTGGTTCGGGATGATGCCCAAGGGGGCCGTCAAGGCGCCGCAGTCGATCTTCGGCCGCCTCGACGTCCAGGTCGACTTTGCCGACCCCGACTGGGAGGCCAACTGCCACTTCTTCGAGGCGAACACCGTCGGCGCCGGCGGGATCTACTACATGCCGACCGCCGACAAGATCGTCCTCGACAGCGTGGTCGCCCGGATCCGCGAGCGGTCCCCCGACTTCATCGTCTCCCCCACAGACGACCCGCGGATGCTCCTCCTCCATACGATCACCGACCACGCCGACCAGATCGGCCTCCGCCGCCGCGAGGTCGGCCTCCTCCAGGACCGCCGCTGCACGGGCGGCCCCGAGGAGTTTCCCCAGATCGCCGAGTACTTCCGCGAGCACGGCGTCAACGCCCGCGTCGTCGACCCCCGCGACCTCGTCCTCGTGCGCGACCAGATCGAGGCGGACGGCGCGCCCATCGACCTCCTCTACCGCGACACGACGATCGACGAGCTGGCGGAGATGGAAAAGGAAGAGGGAAAGGAACTCGACGGCGTTCGCTGGGCCTTCCGCAACAACCGCGTCGTCTCCTCGATCGCGGGCGAGTTCGATCACAAGAGCGCCTTCGAGGTCCTCTCCGACACGCGCTTCCACCGCCACTTCACCGCACGGCAGCGAAAGCGGTTCGAGAAGTACATCCCGTGGACGCGCACGATTCGCGAGGGGAGGACGACGGGGATCATCGGGAGCGAGATCGACCTCGTCCCGTTCGTCCGGAAGAACCGCCTGGGGCTCGTCCTCAAGCCGAACCGCGGCTTCGGCGGCGAGTCCGTCGTCATCGGACCGTACGTGGAGCTTGGGGAGTGGGATGAGGCGCTCAACCATGCCGTCCAGCACCCCGGCAGCATGGTGGTCCAGAGGTTCGTCCCGAGCCTCGTGAAGGACTTCCCCGTCGTCACCCCCGACGGCCGCACGCAGCTCGAGGAGTTCTACGTCGTGTGCGGCTTCTACGTCACTCCGGACGGCCTGGGGATCCTCGGCCGCGCCTCGAAGAAGCGCGTCGTCAACGTCGCGCAGAAGGGCGGCCTCGTGACGTGCATGGTCCTCGGGTAGGCCACTCCTGGGCGTGAGCTCACCTCGCCACCGGAAGGTCGTGTCCGGACGATCGGAATGGGACCGATTCCATCGACGGCGGCCCGACTCCCCGCTCCGACCGCCCCTGACCCAAGTCCAGTCGCTCCGGCCACGTGCGCTTCCTGACCCCGGCAACTTCGATGTCGGGGACGGCACGCGATGTGCCCGGATCCGGTGACGGCCGCCAGGGGCAAAGGGGAGGACACCGCATGAGTCTCATTTCCTAGCCCAACTTCCGCACTTGGGTCAATCGGAGGCGAAATCCGAGGGGTGGATTCCGTCGCAAGTCGTTGGCGCAGGCCGGAGGCACCCTCGAAAGCG
>Ga0209726_10002124_pt1 | contig 30066 bp, 25 predicted proteins | sample Subgrocontami54m_FD_187453 | JGI IMG/M metagenome (GOLD analysis project Ga0209726, IMG submission 187453) | Subsurface groundwater microbial communities from S. Glens Falls, New York, USA - GMW46 contaminated, 5.4 m (SPAdes) (version 3) | ecosystem: Environmental > Aquatic > Deep subsurface >... | reverse complement strand
CAGCGCCGCCGCCGCGGGGCTCGGCAGCCCCTGGAAGTAGCGCTTGTCGACGATCCCGATGTTGGTGTTGAACCGTGCCAGCCTCAACGCCGCACCGACGCAAAAGACGAAAGCCGAAATCCAGCCGAATCGGCCCAGGTCCTTCAGCGCCCATTCGTACATGATGAGCGCCGGCGCGGCGCCGAAGCAGACCATGTCGGACAGAGAATCGTATTCGGCACCGAAAGCGCTCTGCGTCCGGGTCAGCCGCGCGACGCGCCCGTCGAGGCCGTCGAGCACCATGGCAATGAAGATTGCCACCGCCGCGTGCTCGAAACGCTGGTTCATCGCCTGCACGGTGGCATAGAAGCCCGAGAACAGCGCCGCCGTCGTGAACAGATTCGGCAACAGGTAGATGCCGCGGCGGCGCATCTCCGCGTTGATCAGTGGTTTTTGCGGCTTGTCGTAGTCGTGCATCGTCACAGTACGGCCAGAATGCTGCTGCCCCCGTAGACCGTGTCCCCGAGCGCCGCCTTGACGCGCGCCGAGACCGGAAGATAGACGTCGACTCGCGAACCGAATCGGATGAAGCCGAACCGCTCCCCGCGTGCGAGCCGGTCTCCCGCCTTCACGTAGCACAGGATGCGCCGGGCGATGAGGCCGGCGATCTGCACGCAGGTGACGTCGTTCCCCGTCGCGGTCCTTATCCAGACCGCATTGCGTTCGTTTTCGAGCGAGGCCTTGTCTAGCGCCGCGTTCAGGAAGCTGCCGGACTTATACCACGCCTGCCGCACCTCGCCGTCGACAGGCGAGCGGTTCGAGTGGACGTTGAAGACGTTCATGAACACGCTCACCTTGAGCGCGTCGCGCTCAAGATAGGGATCGCGCGCCGATTCGACCGCCACGATGCGTCCGTCGGCCGGCGAGACGACGGTATTACCATCGCCGGGGATGTTTCGGGGCGGGTCCCGGAAGAACTGCAGCACGAACAGCACTGCCAGCCAGAGGGGAGCGGACCACCAGACGCCGGCCAACCCCGTGACCAGAAGCGCGGCGGCAACAATCGCGGCGAGAAACGGCCAACCCTCGCGCGCGATGATCGGGTGGGGATAATTCATCCGTTATGGGGCTCGAATTGGGAATGGCGCGGCCGGCCGGGCCGGAGGGATGGCTGATTCGATCGCCGCCTCGGCCCTGCCTAGTTCTTCGACTGGTCGACCAGCCGGTTCTTCTTGATCCAGGGCATCATGTCGCGCAGCTTTGCGCCGACCGTCTCGATCTGATGCTGCGCGGTCAGGCGCCGCCGCGATAGCAGCGTAGGCGCGCCGGCGCGGTTCTCCAGGATGAATTCCTTGGCGTACTCGCCGGACTGGATGCGTGCCAGCGCTTCCCGCATCGCCCATTTCGTCTCTTCGGTGATGATCTTCGGTCCGACTGCGTATTCGCCGTACTCGGCGTTGTTCGAGATCGAATAGTTCATCGTCCCGATGCCGCCCTCGTACATGAGGTCGACGATCAGCTTGAGCTCGTGCAGGCACTCGAAGTAGGCCATCTCGGGCGCATACCCCGCCTCGACCAGCGTTTCGAAGCCGGCCTTGACGAGCTCCACGCAGCCCCCGCACAGCACGGTCTGCTCGCCGAAGAGATCGGTCTCGGTCTCTTCGCGGAAATTGGTCTCGATCACGCCGGCCTTGCCGCCGCCGATCGCGGCCGCATACGAGAGCGCCATGTCGCGCGCCTTCTTGCTTCGATCCTGGTGCACGGCGATCAGCATGGGCACTCCGCCGCCGCCGACGTAGGTCGATCGCACCGTGTGGCCGGGCGCCTTCGGCGCGACCATGACGACGTCCAGGTCCTCGCGCGGTACGACCTGTCCGTAGTGGATGTTGAATCCATGCGCGAACCCCAGCGTGGCGTTCTTCTTGATGTTGGGCTCGACCTCTGCCTTGTACACTGCCGCGATGTGTTCGTCCGGCATCAGCATCATGACGAAGTCCGCGCCCTTGACGGCCTCCGCCACCTCCCTGACCGTAAGGCCGGCCTTCCTGGCTTTCTCCCACGAGGCACCGCCCTTCCTGAGGCCCACCGTTACCTTGACGCCCGATTCGTTCAGGTTGAGCGCGTGCGCATGGCCCTGGGATCCGTAACCGACGATCGTGACCTTGCGCCCCTTGATGAGCGACAGATCGGCGTCCTTGTCGTAGTAGACCTTCATGGTTTTCCCCTCTAGTGTTGTGGGAGGCGGAAGGCCGAAGGCGCGTCCACCAACGGGGCGGCGCCGGTGCCTTGCTTCTCGCACCCTCCCTAGGCTCTAAGAACTCGCTCCCCGCGGGAAATGCCGGAGGCGCCGGTACGGACGGTTTCCAGGATGGCGCTCTTGTCGAGTGCCTGGATGAACGCATCGAGCTTGGCGCCGGTGCCCGTAAGCTCGATGGTGTAGGTATTCTCGGTCACGTCGAGCACCCGGCCGCGGAAGATGTCGGTCATGCGCTTCATCTCGTCGCGGTCCTTACCGACCGCGCGCACCTTGATGAGCATGAGCTCGCGTTCGATGTGGGCCGATTCCGACAGGTCGACCACCTTTACGACCTCGATCAGCTTGTTCAACTGCTTGGTGATCTGCTCGATCACGTCGTCCGAGCCCACGGTGACGATGGTCATCCGCGACAGCGAGGCGTCCTCGGTCGGCGCCACGGTCAGCGTCTCGATGTTGTAGCCGCGCGCCGAAAACAGCCCCGCGACCCGCGAAAGGGCGCCGGACTCGTTTTCGAGCAGTATGGAAATGATGTGCCGCATCGTGATGGCCTGATCGTTCTGGATCGAGTACGGGCTGGACAGTGGGGCGTTCATCGGTGCAACGGCGTGCGGTCGGCCAGCCGCCGCCTCACAGCTCTTCGGCGAGGATCATCTCCGAGATCCCCTTGCCGCCCGGGACCATCGGAAACACGTTCTCGCTCTGATCGGTGATGAAGTCCATGAACACCAGTTCGTCCTTGCGCTTGAACGCCTCCTTCAGCACGGGCTCGATGTCCGACGGATTCTCGATGCGCATGCCCGTGTGGCCATAGCTCTCGACGAGCTTGGCGAAGTCCGGCAATGCGTCCATGTAGGACTCCGAATAACGGTTGCCGTGGAAGAACTGCTGCCACTGGCGCACCATGCCCATATAGCGGTTGTTGAGGTTCACGATCTTGAGCGGAAGCCGGTATTGCTTGCAGGTCGAGAGCTCCTGCAGGCACATCTGGAACGAGGCCTCCCCGGTGACGCAGACCACCGTGGATTTCGGATTGGCGAACTGCGCGCCCATCGCCGCGGGCAGTCCGAAGCCCATGGTGCCCAGCCCCCCGGAATTGATCCAGCGGCGCGGCTTGTCGAACTTGTAGAACTGCGCGGCCCACATCTGGTGCTGGCCCACGTCGGAGGTGACGATCGCATCGCCCTTGGTCACCTCGTAGAGCTTCTCCACCACCATCTGCGGCTTGATGATCTTGCTGGTGCGGTCGTAGCGCAGGCAGTCCTTGGCCTTCCACAGCTCGATCTGGGCCCACCAGGCCTTGAGCGCCTTGGCATCGGGCTTGTCCCGGCTCGCCTCGACGACCTTGACCAGGTCGTCCACGACCTCGCGCAGATTGCCGACGATCGGCACGTCCACCTTGACGCGCTTGGAGATCGAGGAGGGATCGATGTCGATGTGGATGATCTTCCGCGGCACCTCCCCGAAGTGCTGCGGATTGCCGATGACGCGATCGTCGAACCGCGCGCCGACCGCAAGCAGCACGTCGCAATGCTGCATCGCCATGTTGGCCTCATAGGTCCCGTGCATGCCGAGCATGCCGAGGAAGTGCGCGTCGGTTCCCGGAAATCCACCCAGGCCCATGAGAGTGCTGGTGCAGGGAAATCCGAGCGTCTTGACCAGCTTCGCGATCTGGGGCGCAGCGTCGGCGAGGATTACCCCCCCTCCCGTGTACACCATGGGACGCTTCGCGTCGAGCAGGAGTTGCGCGGCCTTCTTGATCTGCCCCGGATGGCCCTTGACCACCGGATTGTACGACCGCATGCTGATCGAGGCGGGGTACTCGAACTTGCAGGTGGCGGCCGTGACGTCCTTGGGCACGTCGACCAGCACCGGGCCGGGGCGCCCGGTCTTGGCGATGTGGAAGGCCTTCTTGATCGCGGGCGCCAAGTCGTGCACGTCCTTGACCAGGATGTTGTGCTTGACGCAGGGGCGGGTGATGCCGACCGCATCGACTTCCTGGAAAGCGTCCTGCCCGATGGCATGCGTCGGCACCTGGCCGCTGATGATCACCATCGGGATCGAGTCCATGTACGCAGTGGCGATCCCCGTGACCGCGTTCGTCACGCCGGGACCCGAGGTGACCAGGCACACACCGGTCTTCTGGCTCGCGCGGGAGTATCCGTCGGCGGCATGCGCGGCGCCCTGCTCGTGCCGCACCAGCACGTGCTTCACCTTGTCCTGCTTGAACAGCGCGTCGTAGATGAACAGGACCGCGCCGCCAGGATAGCCGAATACGTACTCGACACCCTCCTCCTGAAGACAGCGGATGACGATTTCTGCGCCCGTTAATTCCATGCCACGATCCCGCACCGCAATAATTTGCGAAAACTCTAGAGGCTAATTGCTAGCGCTTGATTGGTCAAGTATTTTTAGAAGGATGAACGCATGTGCTTCGGCATTTTTGATAACATCCGAGCGGGCCATACTACATACTAATAACCGAACAACCGAAGAACGATCGGGGAAGCGCTCCTGGCATCCCGCACCGAACTGTCCGATTTCCTCGCCGGCGTCGAGCGGCGCGCATACAAGCAGGCGATATTCGCGGTCCGCGACGGCGAAGCCGCGCTCGATATCGTTCAGGACGCGATGCTCAAGCTGGCGGAAAAATACGGGGCCAAGCCGCCGCAGGAGTTGCCCATGTTGTTTCAGCGTATCCTCCAGAATACGATTCGGGATTTTTACCGTCGCCAAAAGGTCAGATCGCTGTGGACGACGCTGCTGTCGGCCCTGTCGCCGGGCCACGATGAGGAGGATTCCGACCCGCTGGAGACCTTGCTGACCGAGGAAAGCTCGAGATCGAGGGACGGACCGGTGGACCGTCTGGAGAGGACTCAACTAATTGAAATAATTGACAAAGAATTGCAGCGGCTGCCGCCGCGTCAACGGGAGGCCTTCCTGTTGCGTTACTGGGAGGAGTTGGATGTTGCCGAAGCGGCGTCGGTTATGGGATGTTCGCAAGGCAGCGTCAAGACCCATTGTTCACGCGCTGCGCACACGCTGGCGGCTGCATTGCGTGCGAAGGGGCTGGATCTATGAATGATCATCATCTCGGATATCGAATTCGACAGATACTGAACCAGGGGCTTTCCCTGGACGCGCAAACGCTCTCCAGGCTCAAGGCCGCGCGGGAGCACGCCCTTGCACGTCAACGCGTGGCGGTGCGGAACCCCGTGTTTGCCTGGGCGAACAATTTTTCCGACCGCAGCGGCTCGCCGTCCCTCGTATCGCGCATCCTGCTGCCAGCGGCTGTATTGATCCTCGGCCTGCTCGCAATCAACAATTGGCACCAGTCGCAGTTGGTCCAGGAAATCGAGGAAATCGATGCCGCCGTGCTCACCGGCGACTTGCCGCTTGACGCTTATCTGGACAAGGGATTCGATGCATGGCTAAAGCGCTCCTCGCACTAGCTCTTTGGCTGTCCATCTCAATTTCCGCCCTCGCTGCAGCGCCGCCCAAGAAACCCCCGATCTGGACCGAATTGACGCAGGAACAGCAGCAAGTCCTCGCGCCGCTCGCGCCGGAATGGAACAAGCTGGACGATCAGCGCAAGCGCAAGTGGCTGGGCATCGCCAAACGTTACCCTAAGATGTCACCTGAGGAGCAAGCCAAGGTCCAGCGGCGCATGCACCCCTGGGCAAAACTGACCCCGGAACAGCGCCGTACGGCGCGGGAGCTCTATAAGAACCTGGAGAAGCTGCCGCCCGCGAAACGCAAGACGCTGGCGCAGAAATGGGAGGAATACAAGACCCTTCCCGAAGAGCAGCGCAGGCAGCTCGAGGCCGCGGGCAAGGCACCCAAGCCGCCGAAGAAGGCCCCGCCCGTGGCGGCGAGGCCTGCGGACCCGGCCGCGCCCGCCGGCACGACCGCAAAATAGATACCCGTGTCCCGCCGCCGAGGCGCGCCCGTCGTCCAGCCGCCGCGCCATGTGCCCGTCGCTGCCGGTATTGCCCGGCGCCTTGCATCCATGCTGTATGAGTCGCTGCTCGCTTTCGCGATCATGTTCCTGGCCGGGTTTCTCTTCTACGGTGCATCGAGCGTGAGTCTCGCGGGTCCAGTCCGCCATTTCTTCCAGCTTTACCTTCTCGCCGTGCTTGGGCTGTACTTCGTCTGGTGCTGGCATCGCGGAGGGCAAACGCTGCCGATGAAGACCTGGAAGCTGCGCTTGGTGTGCACCGACGGTGGCCCCGTTTCCGTTTCCCGGGCGACATCGCGCTATCTTCTCGCTTGCCTGTCGGCGGCGCTCGCGGGCGCCGGGTTCGCCTGGGCTTTGTTCGACCGCGACCGGCAGTTCCTTCACGATCGCCTGGCCGGCACCCGTATCGTTCCAAGCGGAGAATGAGCCTGCGCGCGGCTTGGCGCAGGCAGTCCGCTTTTCAACGTCTTTCCACCCACCACATCATCAGACCGGCCGCCGCCAGGAACACGGCGCTGGGCAGGATCGCCGAGAACAGCGGCGACCAGTTCTGCAGCAGGCCCAGATGCGAGAACAGGCTGTTCAGCATGTGGAAGAAGATCCCCAGCATGATGCCCGAGAACACCTTCACTCCCACGCTTCCCGACCGCGTATGCACATAGGCGAACGGCAGCGCGAGAGCCATCATGACCAGGGCCGCGAACGGATACACCAGCTTCTTCCACATGGCGATCTCGTAGCGCTCGGTCCTCTGGCGGTTTTCCGAAAGGTGCCGGGTGTACTGGTAGAGGTTCCACGCCGACATGCGCTCCGGCATCACGAACAGTACCGAGAGGATGTCCGGCGTCAGCACGGAGTGCCATTCCGATCGGTCCTGGCGGTCGACGCTTGCGCCCGCTCCGGAGAAGCGCGTGCTCACCACGTCGAGCAGCCGCCAGAGGTTGCTTCCGGCGAATTCCCCGCGTCTGGCCATGCTGATGGAGCTCAGCCGGAAGTCCTTGTCGAACTCGTAGATCCTCACGTCCAGGAGCGTGGCGTCCGGCAATACCTCGCGGACATTGACGAAGCGGTTCTCGTCCTTGACCCAGAATCCGGTGCGGAATTCCTGCGCAATCACCGAACTCGTCGCGCGCAGCTTGATCTGCTGGGCGGTGCGCTCGGTGACCGGAGTCAGGAATTCGCCGACGATGTAGGTGAGCGCGACGAATACGATACCGATCCGCCCCAGCGTCAAAGCCGCGGCGCGCGGCGACAGGCCCGAGCCGCGCATCACCGTGTATTCCGAATTTGCGGCCAGGTGGGCGAGCGCGTACAGGGTTCCGATCAGCACGGCGATCGGGAAGAGTTCGTAGATATGGCTGGGCAAGGACAGCAGAACGTAGAGCAGCGCGTGCTGCAGCCTGTAGTTCCCCTTGCCCAGATCGCCCAGTTCGTGGATCAGGTCGAAGAACGCGAACAGGACGAGAAAGGCCGCGAAAACGAAGACCGTCGCGGCGTAAATCTCGCGCGCAAGATAGCGCCGGATCGTGAGCATCATCGCCTGCCGGCGCCCGAGCCCACGCGCAGCCGCCGCCAGAAGAGAAGCGACAGGAGCAGCAGCATGCCGGCGTGCACGACCCACCAGCCGGTCTGGAACCCAAGCCTGCCCGAAGCCACCCAGGCCTGGACGATCGATACCGTATTGCTGTAGACCATGTAGGTGAGAAGTGCGAACACGAGGTTGATCGACCGGCTCGCGCGGGGATTGACGAACGACAGCGGGATCGCGAGCAGCGCGAGTATCAGTGCGGACACCGGCAGGCTGATCCGCCACAACAGTTCTGCCAGGCTCGCGTTGCTGCGGACCTCGATCAGCGAGGGGGTCGCCATGGCCTTGGTCGAAACCTGGTCTGCGCGGCCCTCGCTCGTCTCCACCCGCATGGCATAGCGCTCGAACCCCATCACCCGGTACGCCGGGGTCCCGGGAACGCCCTCGTAGCGCCTGCCGTCGAGGAGCACCACGAACCGGTCGCCGTTGGCGGCCGCCTCCTTGAATCCGCGCTTGCTCACCAGGATCCCGAGGCGGCCTTGCTCGAACTGGGAAACAAAGACGTTCTGCACCCGGGTCTGGTCACCCGCAACTTCCTCGACGAAGAACACGCGGTCCGCATTTCCCGCTTCGCGAAACACGCCAGGTGCCACGCGGGAAAGCTCGTCGCGGCTCTCCATGCGCCGCCGGAACTCGTCGCTCCTTTCCACTGCCCAGGGAGCGAGAAAGAGCGACAGCGCCGCAATCAGGACCACCAGAGGCAGCGCGAATATCAGCACGGGCTTGACCCAGGCGGTCAAGGACTGCCCCGCGCTGAACCAGATCACCATCTCCGAATCGCGGTAGCTGCGCGAAAGCGCCATGAGCACCGTGACGAACAGCGTCAGCGACAGCAGCACCGGGAGATAGTTGAGGGCCGAGAACCCGAGCAGGGCGAGCACTCCTTCGGTCAGCACCTGACCGCTCGCCGCCTGTCCGAGCAGCCGGATCAGCTGGGTCGTCAGCGTCACCGCGAACAGCGTCGCGAAGACCGCGAGCGCCAGATTGCCGAACTCGCGCAGCAGGGCACGCTGGAAGATCACTGGCGTCGAAAGAGTGGGAGCAATTGGGAGCCGGGGATTTGGGCCGGCGTCGCGCGGGCGGACGTACCGGCAGTGCTTTGACTTGGCCGGAACAATACGGGGATAATTCCGGCGCCCCACCCGCAATATCACTCGAGGTCGCCGTGGAATTTAGCACAAAAATCGCTGCGCCAGAAAAGCTCGCTTCCGCCTGCATCGCCGTCGGCGTGTTCGAAGCGCGCAAGCTCTCCTCTGCGGCCGAGGCGCTCGACCGTGCCGCAGGCGGCCGCATACGCGCGCTGCTCGGTTCCGGCGACATGGACGGCAAAGCCGGAACGACCCGCCTGCTCTATCACCTGCCCGGCATCGCCGCCGAACGGGTCCTGCTGGTCGGTTTGGGCAAGGACAAGAACGTGTCTCCCAAGGACTACCGCGACGCGGTGCGTGCCGCGGTCACGGCGATCCAGGACACCGGCTCCGCCGACGCCGGCCTGTACCTGTCGGGGATTCCCGTGGCGGGGCGTGAGGTTGCGTGGAAGGCGCAGCAGCTTGCACTGGCAGCCGCAGAGGCTGCATACCGGTTCGAGCAGATGAAGAGCAAGAAGACGGAACCCAGACCGCTCGAGCGCATCGTCGCCGGGACCGATTCCAAGCGCGACGCGCGAGACATCGAGCGTGGACTGGCCCAGGGAAAGGCGATCGCCGCCGGGATGAATCTCGCGCGAGACCTGGGCAATCTGCCGGCCAATGTTTGCACCCCCGGCTATCTCGCCGAGGAAGCCGTGAAGCTCGGCAAGGCATGGAAGCTCGGCGTAGAGGTGCTGGAGCGCGCCGACATGGAAAGGCTCGGCATGGGGTCGCTGCTGTCGGTGTCCAAGGGCTCGCGCCAGCCCCCTAAGTTCATCGTGCTGCGCTATGGCGGGAGCGGAAAGAAGGACCGTCCGGTGGTCCTGGTCGGCAAGGGCATCACCTTCGACACCGGCGGCATCTCGCTCAAGCCGGGCCCAGATATGGACGAAATGAAGTTCGACATGTGCGGGGCCGCGAGCGTGCTGGGGACGCTGCGCGCCGCGGCCGAGATGAGACTGCGGCTCAACATCGTCGGCCTGATCCCGACGACCGAGAACATGCCCGGCGGGGCGGCGAGCAGACCGGGGGACATCGTGACCTCGATGTCCGGCCAGACCATCGAGATCCTGAATACCGACGCAGAGGGGCGCCTCATCCTGTGCGACGCCCTCACCTACGCCGAGCGCTTCGATCCGCAGGCGGTGGTGGACATCGCGACCCTCACCGGAGCCTGCGTGATCGCGCTCGGCCATGTCTGTTCCGGCCTGTTCTCGAACAAGAACGCGCTCGCGAAGGAACTGCTCGCAGCCGGCGAAGAGGCCTGGGACCGCGCCTGGCAGCTGCCGCTGTGGGACGACTACCAGGAGCAGCTCAAGAGCAATTTCGCCGATTTCGCGAACATCGGCGGCCGCCCCGCCGGCAGCGTCACCGCGGCCTGTTTCCTGTCCCGCTTCACGAGGAACTACGACTGGGCGCACTTGGACATCGCCGGTACCGCGTGGCGCTCCGGAAAGGAGAAGGGCGCCACGGGCCGGCCCGTCCCCCTGTTGACGGCATTTCTCATGGGGCGGGCGGGCCATGGCTGAATACGGGGGACGCGAAGCAAGGCGCCGGAGCCCGCGCCGCGCGGGCGCGAGAACGGCATGACGCGCATCGATTTCTACTCGAACGCCGAACCGAAGCTTCAGGTCGCCTGCCAGCTCGCTGCAAAGGCCGTGCAACAGTCGCTGCGCGTGCTGATCCTGGCGCCCGATGAAACCACTGCGCGCGCCATCGACAAGCTGCTGTGGTCGGTTCCGGCCACCGGTTTCCTGCCGCATTGCATGGTGCGCGACGCGCTCGCGCCCGAGACGCCCGTGCTGATCGCGCGTGACTGCGATACCCTGCCCCACGACGAGGTACTGCTCAACCTGGGCACCGATTCGCCCGCCCCGTTCAGCCGCTTCCGGCGCCTGATCGAGCTGGTCGCGAACGACGATGCGGACAAGCAGGCGGGCCGCGCGCGATTTCGGTTCTACCGCGACCGCGGCTACGAGATTCACCACCACGATCTGGGCCGGGCATGACCGATTCCGACGAGTTGCTCTCCAAGGCCGATGCGCTCCTGGCGCGTTGGCGCGCGGGGGGCGCTGCGCCCCGGCCTCCGGACGATTACCCGGTGCTCACCGAGGTAGTCGACGTCCCTGGAACTGCGCGCGACGCGGAGGAGCCTGCGTTCGCATCCCTTGACGCCACCCCCGCGCAAGCATCCGGGGCGCAGGACGAGCCTTTGCCGCCCGGCGCGGTCGAGGAAGTCAAGGGACATGAAGCGCTCCACGAGCAGGCCGCGGAAGACGCGGCAGCGCTCGAGGAACGCCTGCGTGCGCGCGTGCTCGAGGCGATCGAACCGCACATCGGCACGTTTCTCGAGGAACCGCTGCGACTTCGGCTGGAGGATCTCGCCCGGCGCCTTGCCGCGGACCTGGCCCAGGATGCACGCAACGACATCCTCAGTTTCCTGCGCGAGGCGGTGCAACGCGCGGTAGCGCAGGAACTCGAGTCGCAGCGCGACGAACGCCCGGACAGCCGGCGCTAAGGAAGCTCTGAATTACTCAAACCGCGGGCGTCATCGCGGAACTCGAGCAGCACAAGTTCGTGATTCTGCTTTCCCTCGCTCGTCCAGCTTCGCTGCCTCGCGACACAACTCACGGTTTTTCGGGCTTTCCCTAGTCGCCGATCCCTTATAATTCGTCCGCAGCGCTCCCGCCGGCGCGCCGGTCATTCATGTGCCAATCCAAATGGAACTCGCCAAAAGCTTCGATCCTCGCGCGATAGAAGAGAACTGGTACCCCGAATGGGAGCGGCGCGGCTACTTCGCCCATTCGAAGGATCCTGCAAAGCCCGCCTACTGCATCCAGCTGCCGCCGCCCAACGTCACCGGCACGCTGCACATGGGCCACGCCTTCCAGCAGACCCTGATGGACGCGCTGGTGCGCTACCACCGCATGCGCGGCTACGACACGAATTGGGTCATCGGCACCGATCACGCAGGTATCGCGACGCAAATCGTGGTCGAGCGCCAGCTTCAGGCGGGAGGCAAGTCCCGGCACGACCTGGGGCGCGAGAAGTTCGTCGAGCGCGTATGGGAGTGGAAGCAGCAATCTGGCTCGACCATCACGCGGCAGATGCGCCGGCTGGGCGTCTCGGGCAACTGGACCTACGCCGATACCGAGGGACAATCGGCCGGCTACTTCACCATGGACGAAAGGATGTCGCGCGCCGTGGTCGAGGTATTCGTGCGCCTTCACGAGGAAGGCCTCATCTATCGCGGCAAGCGCCTCGTGAACTGGGATCCGGCGCTGGGAACGGCGGTGTCCGACCTCGAGGTCGACAGCGAGGAGGAGGACGGAAAGATCTGGGAGATCCGCTATCCGTTCGAAGACGGCGGCGGCAGCGTAGTCGTGGCGACGACACGGCCGGAAACCATGCTCGGGGACGCGGCGGTCGCGGTCAATCCGAACGACAGGCGCTACTCGGCCCTCCTCGGCAGGCGCGTCGAGCTGCCGCTCACCGGCCGCACCATCCCGGTGATCGCCGACGAATACGTGGATCCCGAATTCGGCACGGGCTGCGTCAAGATCACTCCGGCGCACGATTTCAACGACTGGCAGATCGGCTTGCGGCACGGGCTGGAGGTCTTCGAGATACTCACGCTCGAGGCGCGCATCGGCGAAAGCGCGCCCGCCGCCTACCGCGGCCTCGATCGCTTCGAAGCGCGCAAGCGCGTGCTGGCGGACCTTGGCGAACGCGGTCTGCTGGTATCCGAGAAGCCTTACCGGCTGCGGGTGCCGCGCTCGGGGCGCACCGGCGTGATCGTCGAGCCCATGCTGACCAACCAGTGGTTCGTGAAGATGGATGGCCTTGCCAGGGCCGGGCTCGATGCCGTGTCCCGTGGCGAGGTCCGGTTCTTCCCCGAGCATTGGACCACGACCTACAACCACTGGCTGGAGGCGATCCAGGACTGGTGCATCTCCCGGCAGTTGTGGTGGGGCCACCGCATCCCCGCGTGGTACGACGATACGGGCAGGATCTACGTGGCCCGCACCGAAAGCGAAGCGAGGCAGCAGGCCACCGCGAAAGGCTACGGCGGGACGCTGCAGCGCGACGAGGACGTGCTCGACACCTGGTTTTCCTCGGCCCTGGTCCCGTTCTCCTCGCTCGGCTGGCCGGAGAAGACCCGGGACCTGGAGCGGTTCCTGCCCTCCTCGGTACTCGTGACGGGCTTCGACATCATTTTCTTCTGGGTCGCCCGGATGATCATGATGACCCTGCATTTCACCGGCAAGGTCCCCTTCCGCCACGTCTACATCAACGCCCTGGTGCGCGACGCGGAAGGGCAGAAGATGTCCAAGTCGAAGGGAAACACGCTCGATCCCCTGGACCTCATCGACGGCGTTTTGCTCGACGCTCTGCTCGAGAAATCGACGGTCGGGCTGCTGCGCGCCGAGCACAAGGCGAAAATCGAGAGATACGTGCGCAGGAATTTCCCTAACGGCATACAGCCGTTCGGGGCGGACGCGCTGCGCTTCACATTCACCTCGCTCGCGAGCTTCGCGCGCACCCTCAACTTCGACCTGAGCCGCTGCGAGGGCTACCGCAACTTCTGCAACAAGCTTTGGAATGCCACGCGCTTCGTGCTCATGAACACCGAGGGCAAGGATTGCGGGCTGGACCCGGCGCTGCCGGCCGAGCTGTCCTTCGTCGACCGCTGGATCATCAGCCGGCTCCAGCGCACCGAGTCGGAGGTCGAGCGGGGATTCGCGGAGTACCGTTTCGACAACGTCGCGAGCGCGATCTACCGCTTCGTATGGGACGAATACTGCGACTGGTACCTGGAGCTCGCCAAGGTGCAGCTCGCCCAGGACGCGGAAGCCGGCGCGCGTGCCGCGTTGCAGCGCGGCACGCGCCGCACGCTGGTGCGGGTGCTGGAGGCGACGCTGCGGCTGGCGCACCCCGTCATCCCCTTCATCACCGAGGAGCTTTGGCAGAGGGTTTCCGTGCTTGCCGGCAGGCGCAGGGAGGACGAAACGACCAGCCTGATGATCCAGCCCTACCCGCAGTCCCAGGCCGATCGGATCGACGAGGCGGCCGAGGCGCAGATGGCGCAGCTCAAGGCAATGGTCGAGCAGGTGCGCACGCTGCGAGGCGAGATGGGCCTGTCCCCTGCACAGCGCATTCCGCTCCTCGCCATCGGCGACAGGCAGGCGCTGGAGGGCGTGTTCCCCTACATGAAGGCGCTCGCGAAACTCTCGGACGCTTCGGTGGTCGCGGCGTTTCCGCAGGCCGACGCGCCGGTGGCGGTGGCGGGCGAGACACGCCTGATGCTGCACATCGAAGTGGATCTCGGCGCGGAGCGCGAGCGTCTGAAAAAGGAAATCGCCCGCCTGGAAGGCGAGCTGGCCAAGGCGAGAGCCAAGCTCGCCAATCCGAGCTTCGTCGAGCGCGCGCCGGTCACAGTGGTGGCCCAGGAGCGCGAGCGCATCGCGGCCTTCGGCGCCACGCTGGACAAGCTCAAGCCCCAACTCGCCAGGCTCGACGCGCAGGCGTAGCGGGCTCGCTTCAGCGCTTTCCTTCGTTTTTCGATTCTTCGGCCTGCCGCACGCGCAGTTCCTTCAGCCGCGCCTCGACGCTGGACAGCTGGTAGAAATCGCCGTCCCCGCTTCGCTGCGCGAGCTGCAACTGCTCGATCGCAGCGGGCAACGCACCCTGCAGTACGTAGGCCTCGCCGAGCGCCTGATGCTGCAGCAGCCGCTTGCCCATTGCGGCGTAGGATTTCGCCTGCATGTCGAACAGCCTTGCGTCTCGAGGGTAGATCTTGATCAGCTCCCCGAGCGTCATGACCGCGTCCGCGTGCTGCCCCAGGGACTGCTGGTATTCGACCTGCGCGTACCTCAATGGCCGGTAGTTGGGATGTTGCCTCGCGGACGCGATGACGATGTCGCGAGCCGCAGTCAGCTGCCCTTCCCCCGCCTTGATCCGGGCGGCAAGCAGTTCGGCCATCGGGTGCGAGCCGACCAGGCTGCGCAGCGCCGCGAGCTCCGATTCGGCACGCTTGAAGTCGCGCGCGCGCGCGACCGAGGCAGCAAGACCGTAGTGCAAGCCCGCCTCGCTCGAAAACCGGCTGGTCTTCATCTGGTCCTCGAAGGCCGCGACCGCCTCCTGCGGCGAGCCCTGCTCCGCCTTGAGCTTCGCCTTGACCAGCTGAAACTCGAGGCTGTCCGGAATCTGCCGGTATGCGAATTCGTGCGCGCGGTTCTCCATGTCGGCAATGCGTTCGCTGGTGAGCGGGTGGGTGCGAAGGTAGGCCGGTGCATTGTTCTCGTACAGGCGCCCGAACTTCTGCAGCCGCTCGAAGAAAGTTCCCATGGCATAGACGTCGAATCCTGCCCGTTGCAGGATCTGGAAGCCCACGCGATCGGCCTCGCGTTCGAAGTCGCGGCTGTAGTCCAGTTGCGCCTGAATGTTGCCAGCCATGATCGCGGTCATGGCCCCCTGCGCCGCCTGGGGGTTGGAGCGGGCGGCGAGGATGGCGACGACCATCGCGGCGATGCTCGGCACCGACATCTGCACCTGCTTGCCCAGCATGCGCGCGATGTGGTGCTGCGTCACGTGGCCGATTTCGTGCGCCAGCACCGCGGCCGCCTCGGACTCGGCCTGTGCCGCCAGGAGCAGGCCGGTATGCACGCCCACGAACCCGCCCGGCATCGCGAAGGCGTTGATCGTGTTGTCCTTGATCATGAAGAATTCGAAATCCTGGCGCGCCTCCGCGTCCGCCGCGATCAGGCGGTGCCCCAGCGAATTGACATAGGCTGTGAGCTCGGGATCGTCGAGATAGCTCGGCTCCCGGAAGCGGATGTCGCGCATCGCCTGCTCGCCTATACGCCGCTCCATCTGCGGGGACAGGATCGCGCCGGATACGTCGCCCAACTCGGGCAAGCTCTGCGCCAAGGCGCGCGGCATCAACAGAAATGAGGCTAAAATAAGGCAGAGTATCCGCATCGTGCGTATGATACCGGCATCGGCATACGGTTCCCATGGCGCGAGGGAGAAGCCCGTGGCGACATTCCGGAACAAGAATATGAACTGGTGCAAGTCTTTGCGCGAATGCGGTTTTTTGTTGGTGGCGACGAACACGCCCGTCTCAGATGGCGCCGGGTGACCGGTTCGATTCCGTGATCTTGGCACAATCGTTGCTTCCGGAATCTACGCCTATCCTTGCAGGAGCGTTGCCCGTGAACGCAAAGACCATACTTCTGGTGGAAGACAACCCGGACGACCTTGAGCTCGCAACGCGAGCATTGAAGAAGGGTGGCTACGGGGAGTCGATCATGGTCGCCCGCGACGGGGTGGAGGCGCTCGATTTCATGTTCGGGACCGGCGCTTTTGCGGGGCGCGATACCACGGCACAACCGACCGTGGTCCTCCTTGACCTGAAGCTACCGCGTTTGGGCGGCCACGAAGTGCTCGAGCGGCTGCGCAAGGACAAGCGCACCCAGTTGGTACCCGTGGTCGTGCTTACCTCGTCGGACGAGCGCGACGACATCCGCGGCGCGTATGCGCGCGGCGCCAACAGCTACATCCGCAAGCCGGTCGAGTTCAACCGCTTCACCGCCGTGCTCGGGGAAATAGGCCGCTACTGGCTCGAGCTCAATTCGCCGCCCCAGGCCTGAGGTCGATACCGACCCCGATGCCGCAGCGCCTGACACACTTCGACCATGCGGGCGAGGCCCACATGGTGGATGTCGCCGCAAAAGCCGAGACCCGCCGCGTCGCCCGGGCCTCGGGTACCGTGCGTATGCGCCCGGCCACGCTGAAGGTGATACTCGCGGGAAAATCGAAAAAAGGTGACGTGCTCGGTGTCGCAAGGGTCGCCGCCATCCAAGGCGCGAAGCGCACGAGCGAACTCATCCCGCTGTGCCATCCGCTCGCGCTGACGCGCGTCGGCACCGAATTCAGGACCGGCAGATCCAGCGTCACGCTCACGGTCACGGTGGAAACTCTAGGGCGCACCGGGGTGGAAATGGAGGCGCTTGCCGCGGTCAGCATCGGCCTGCTCACCGTCTATGACATGTGCAAGGCGATCGACCGCGCGATGGTCATCGAAGACGTGAAGCTGCTCGAGAAATCCGGCGGCAAGTCGGGGCACTTCGTCCATCCGGAGGCCTGAGCGACCTCTAGAGGCCGGCGAGCCACTGCTCCAGCGAGGCCAGGGGGAGCACCACGTCGCACTCGGCGTGGACAGGATTCGATTCGTAGCGCGGCTCGGCCTGAAGGTAGGTGAAGTCGTGTCCGATCTGCGCCGAGACGAAATAGGCACGGGGCCGGTGGATGCCATAGGCGACGATCGCGCCGATCTTCGCGCCCTGCGGCGACACGACCAGATTGGCGAGCACCTCGTCGTCGACAGCAACGATCGCCTGCACGCTCCTGAACAGATCGAGCTGCTCGATCGTGTCCAGCCCCTCCTGGTTCACCACCTCGAACCCGTGCCGGGACAGCAGCGGCAACAGCTCGGGTTCGTTCGCCACCCTGCGCGAGGACATTGCGCTCCGCGAAAGATAGATCCTCCTTCCCGCGTCCCGGCCGGAGGAAGCGGCCGCCAGGAGGCGGCGGCGAAGGAACTGCACCGCGAGCGGTGAAACCCAGTCGCCGGCCACCGGCAATGACGGCACATACAGCTCGGCGCAGCGGAAAGTCCGGTCCTCGGGCAGCGGCCGCAGCCGGGCCTCTTCGACCCCGAGCAACTCCAGCAGCTTTCGCCGGCCCGAATCGAGCCCCTGCGCAACGATCAGGGGCAGGCCACTTGCGCGCGGCTGCTGCTCGAGTGCCCAGAGACGGGCAACGCCCCCGAACAGCCAGGCAAATTGGTCGCCCGCGCCTCCCATGACGGCACACGGTTCGTCCAGCGTTTCGCACCGCGCGGGCAGATCCAGCAGCAGGCGGCCGTCGTCCGCGGCGCGCACGACGAAGCGCCCGCGCTGGTCGTAATGATGTGCCCAATTGACGAGCCCGCCGATCAGCGCGTCGCCGCTGCCGGTCAATACCATGAAGTCCCCGGGGAGCACCTCCGCGCCGGCGATCCGGCACAGGAACATTTCCGGCGCGACAGGGTCGTTCATCTGCCCGGCGGTCCAGCTCGCCGCCGCCTCGGCCGGAATGGTGTTGACGCGGGGAACCTGCAGCCAGTGGCTGCGCGCGAGTCGCCAATACTGCCCGTTCCCGCGTGCGGCCCAGTCGCGGGCCTCGGTGCGGCGCACCGTCACGATCCGCCGATCCGCGTGTGGACTGAGTGCCGGATGAAGGTCGACCGCGCGGCGATAGCTCGCTTCGGCCTCGCGGTCGCTGCAAAGCTCGAGCAGCGTCCGCGCCAGAGTGAAATGCGCCTGCCAGTCGCGGGAATCGATCCGAACCGCCTCCGACAAGGCGTCCAGCGCCTCGCGGGTCCTTCCTTCGCGCAAGAGCAGCGAGCCGAGCTGCCTTTGCACCCGCGACGAACCGGGCGAGATCGCAAGCGCCTCCCTGTAGCGCTCGATCGCCTCGGCCAGGTGCCCCTCCTCGCGGTACAGCTCGGCGAGCTCGAAACGCGCCCGCTCCATTGCAGGATCGAGCAGGATCGCGTTCTTGAAGAAATGCTCCGCTTCGCGGGCCTTGCCCAGCGAGCGCATCGCGAGCCCGATGTTGACGTGCGCCATCGGAATGTCGAACTCGATCTGGATCGCGCGCTTGAAGCACTCGAACGCACGCTCGGTCTCCCCGTTCAAGCGGCACGCCTCGCCGCAATTGTTGAGCAGCGCCGGGTCCTCCGGCGACTGTTCGAGCGCGCGTACGAGCGACTCGACGGCCTGCGCATAGCGGCCCCGCTTGAGCTCGGCGACGCCATGCGCGTGCAGCGCGCCGACGTCCAGCGGCCGCGCCGCGAGCACGCGCGAGCACAAGGCCGCCGCGTCTTCGTAGCGGCCGGCGGCGATGAGCGAGAGCGCTTCGTCGATTTCCGGAGACTCCGGCATGCTGGTGCCCTTTGGTCTCATATCGCTCAAGTGTTGAAGGAATTGGCGAAGATTTTGGGGTTCAAATATGTCTCGCTATTTTGCGCAGTTGCAACTTCGCAACTGCGCAAAATAGCGAGATCTGGGCTGGTAAATCGCGGTAGCGTGTTTGGTTGCGCCTTCGTCGGCTTGGATGTCCCGATATTAGCCGAACGCCGGCCTTGCCATGCGTGACGGTTTCCACACCGTTCGCTATCGCCAACTCGGTACATCGGGATACAATCGGCCTACCCTTGAGCTTTCCTCCCCCTGCACATGGCGATCCACTCCCTCGTCGGCAAACGCGTTCTCGTGACCGGAGGCACCGGTTCCTTCGGCAATTTCGTCGTGCGGCGTCTGCTCGACCTCGGTGCTGCCGAGGTCCGGGTATTCAGCCGCGACGAGAAGAAGCAGTACGACATGCGCGTGTTCTACGGCACCCGCAAGGAGCTGACCTTCGTCATCGGCGATGTTCGCGATCCGGGGCGGATCGACGAGGCCATGACCGGAATCCAGGCGGTTTTCCATGCCGCCGCGCTCAAGCAGGTCCCGGCGTGCGAGCATCATCCTCACGAGGCGGTGCGCACCAACGTGCTCGGCGCCGAGAACCTGGTCGATGCCGCGCTCCGCCACGTCGTCGAGTCCTTCGTGATGATCAGCACGGACAAGGCGGTCAAGCCCGTCAACGTCATGGGAATGACCAAGGCGCTCCAGGAGCGCCTGGTGCTTTCGGCGAACCTCTCCCGCCGCAACGGGGGATCGCGCTTCTCCTGCGTGCGCTACGGCAACGTGCTGCGCTCGCGAGGGTCGGTGGTGCCTTTTTTCCGCCGCCAGCTCGGCCTCGGAAAGCGCATCACCATCACCGACGAGCGCATGACCCGGTTCCTGCTGACGCTGAACGACGCCATCGATCTCGTGCTCTACGCCGCGGAGCAGAGCGAGGGCGGCGACATCTTCGTGCGCAAGGCGCCGGCCGCGCGCGTCACCGACATCGCCGCCGTGCTCTGCGCCGAGGCCGGCAGGCCGTTCGAGTACGATCTGATCGGAATGCTGCCCGGAGAGAAGCTCGGCGAAATCCTCGTGTCCGAGGAAGAATTGCTGCGCGTGATGGATGTCGGCGGCTACTTCAGGATCCTGCCCTGGTGGTCGAGCGCCTCGCCGCGCCAGCTCGAGCGGGAATACCATTCCGCCGACGGGCTCGTGGGCCGCGACGAGATCGCCGGGCTCATCGCCCGCGCCGACCGTGAATTCGAGACCATGGAGATCGGCGGTGGCGAGTTCGCCAACTTCTAGGTTCATACCCCTCTTCAAGGTCTTCATGTCGCCGCGGGAGGCGCTGCTCCCTGCGCTCGAGCGCGTGCTCTACGGCGGCCAGATTTCCGAGGGCGCGGAGGTCGAGGCGTTCGAGCGCGAGTTCGGCGAATTCATCGGCCATCCCAACATGTTGTCCTTCTATTCCGGCACGGCGGCCCTGCATGCCGCACTGATCCTCGCCGGCGTCAAGGCCGGCGACGAGGTCGTCTCCACGCCGATGACCGCGGAGCCCACCAACCTCGCCATTCTGCATGCCGGCGCGAGCGTCGTCTGGGCGGACGTGGACCGCAGCAACGGCAACATCGACCCCGATTCGGTCGCCGAGCGCCTGACGCCCCGGACGCGGGCCATCCTTGCGGTGCACTACGGCGGCATACCGGTCGCGCTCGCGCGGCTGCGGGCCCTCGCCGAACGCCACGGCCTGCCCGTAATCGAGGATGCCGCGCACGCGCTGGGCGCGCGCTATGCAGGCGTGCCGCTAGGCAGGCATTCGGAATACGTGATGTTCTCGTTTCAGGCGATCAAGCACCTGACCACCGTCGACGGCGGCATGCTCGCCGTGCGCCGCCCGGAGGACCTTGCGCACGGGCGCCGGGTTCGCTGGTTCGGCATGGACCGCAAGGCGCCGCGCACCGAGGTCGACGTGCGCGAGGTCGGCTACAAGTACCACATGAACAACGTGAACGCCGTGATCGGCAGCGTGCAGCTCGAGCACATTGCACCGGTGCTCGCGCGCCACGTCGACAACGGCAAGTACTTCGACCGCGCACTGCGCGGGATTCCGGGGCTCGAACTGCCTGCGTGGGACGAGGCGGCGGAACCTTCGTACTGGTTCTACACGGTGCTCGCCGAAAACCGCGACGCGCTGGCGCGGCGCCTGGACGAGCGCGGCATCGGCAATTCGCTCGCGCACAGGCGCAACGACCTGCACAGCGTGTTCGCGTCAAGCCGCCGCGAGCTTCCGGGGCTCGACCGCTTCTACTCGCGCATGCTGCACATCCCCTGCGGCTGGTGGGTCGGCGACGAGGAGCGGGGGTACATCGCCGAAACTCTCAAGCGGGGCTGGTAGATGCGCGTTCCGCTGTTCCGGGTGCACGTCCCGCCGGGCGCGGAGGCGCGAATCGGCGAAACGCTGGCGAGCGGCCATATCGCGCACGGCGCCCGGGTCGCCGAATTCGAGGCGCGGCTCGCGGAATTCCTCGGCGCCGAGCGCGTCTGCGCGGCGAGCGAATTCTCCGCCGCGCTCACCCTTGCGCTCTACCTCGCCGGAGTTCGCCCCGGCGACGACGTGGTCGTCTCGCCGATGAGCTGCCTTGCGACCACCATGCCGATCGCAAACCTGTTCGCCAGGCCCGTGTGGTGCGACGTCGATCCGGAGACCGGAATGCCCGACGCGGCGCGGGCGGCGGCCGCGCTCACCGAGCGCACCCGGGCGGTGATCGCCTGCCACTGGTCCGGCAACGTCGCGGACCTCGCGGCGCTGCGCGCGCTCGCCCTCTCGCACGGCGTCAAGCTGATCTCCGACGCCTCGGAGGCCTTCGGTGCGGAGTTGCGCGGGCGACGCCTCGGGGCCCCGGAAGCCGACTACACCGTCTATTCGTTCTCCGCCGTGCGGCATATCACCGCCGGCGAAGGCGCGGCGGTCGTGGTCGCCGATGCCGGGGATTTCGAGCGCATGCTCAGGACCCGCCGCTACGGCATCCACCAGGCGAGCTTTCGCCTTCCCGACGGCGACCTGAACCCCGCGAGCGACATTCCCGTACCGGGATTCAATTTCGCGATGAACGACATCGACGCCACGCTCGGGCTCGCGCAGATGCCGCACGCCGAGGCGATCGTGCGCCGGCACCGTGAAAACGGGAGCTTCTTCGACTCGGCCTTGCGCGGCATTCCCGGGATAGCCCTCCTGCGCCAGCACCCTGCGGGCGCGTCGACCTGCTGGACCTACTCCCTGCGCGCGGAGCGCCGCGCCGGCCTGATTCGCAAGCTCCATGAAAGCGGCGTGGGCGCGCAGCGGCTGCACCTGAGAAACGACCGCTATTCCTGCTTCGCCGGGTCGCGGCGCACCGAACCCCTGGCCGGGGTCGACGCGTTCGACGCCGACAACGTGTCGATTCCGTGCGGCTGGTGGGTCACGGACGAAGACCGGGAATTCATCGCAGGGCGCATCCGCGACGGATGGTGACCTTTACAGTCTGCGGCGCAGCCGAGCGCGACCGCGCCATTGCTCTGCTCGACGGGGAATTCATCGTCTCGCGCGGCCGGTCGGTGTCCCTCGCCGCGCGTTTCGCCCCCGCGTTCGGCGATCCCGGGGCAAGCCTGATCATCGCACGCGAGGATGCGCGCATCGTGGCCGCGACGCTGCTGCGGCCGTTCAACTGGCTGACTGCGCGGGGAGTGCGGCGCGGCGCCATGGTCGGCATGGTGTGCGTGCAGCGCGAGCACCGCGGCAGCGGATTGGGATCGGCCCTCATGTCCGAGGCGGCGCGTTTGCTGCGCGAACAGGCCGAATTCGGCGTGCTGTGGACCGCGCAGCCCGGCTTCTATCTCGGGCTCGGGTGGATGGCGGCCGATTGCGGCGTTCTCGGCCGGATGGGCGGCGAGGGCGATTCGGCTCCGATGAAGTCCGGAGAGTTCGATGCGCTCGTGGCGCGTATTCATGCCGCGCGCGAGGCCCGGGCGGACGAACGCGTCGAACGCTCGATTGCCTGCTACCGCTCGCTCCCGCCACCGGCCTCCGTCAGCGAGGCGCTCTTCGAGGCGGGAAGCTACGCGGTCGTCGGCCGCCTGGACAACACGGCCTATGTCAACGATATCGGGGGCGAGGGCGGCGGCTACCCGCAACTCGAGCAGGCGCTGAGACGCCGCTACCGCAACATCATCCTCAATCTGAAGCGGGGAAGCCCGGCGCACCGCTGGTTCGAATCCAGGCCCGGCATCGCGTGGAGCACGCAGTCGCTCGCCATGTGGCTGCCGGGGTCCCGTGACCTCGACCGGGACGGCCCGGCAAACTGCTACGTTCCGTTCCTGGACCGGATCTGATTCCGCCGCCGATGCGATCCCGCGGAAGGCTCGCTATGCGCTCGCGCACCAACGGCGCCACGCATCGCGGTAATGGCCCTCCAGCGAACGCACATAGCGAGGCTCATCCATGAGCGGCGAGGCAGCGAGGCGGTCCCTCATGCCCTGGCGCAGGCGCGAAAGGCGCCCCACGTCGGAAGCGAGCGCCGCGGCGACCTGCACGTAGCCGCCGGGTGTCGTCGCGACGAGGTCCTCCAGACCCGCTGCCGTAAGGATGCTCAGTCCCGCCCGCGAAGAAAAGCTCGCGCCCGCCAGCGTCACCACCGGCACGCCCATCCAGAGGGTCTCGCAGGTCGTCGTGCCGCCGTTGCAGGGAAACGGGTCGAGCGCAACGTCCACCCCCGCGTACAGCCTGCGGAAGTCGGCGGGCGGCAGCCGGCCGACGAATTCGACGCGCCCGCGCTCGACGCCCGCGGCATCGAAGCGCGATTGCAGCCGCCTGCGGGCCAGCTCGCCGCCGCTCGCGGCGACGAGCAAGCGCGCGCGTGGGACGGCGCGCAGCAACTCCGCCCAGACGATGATCGCCGCATCGGAGAGCTTCATAACGTTGTTGAGCGATCCGAAGGTCACGTAAGCCCTCTTGCCCGCCGGGAGCTCGCTCACCGCGGGTAGATCCGCGGGCGGGCGGTAACACCACAGGCTGTCCGCCAGGCGCAGCAGCCGCTCGCAGTAGTAATGCTCGGACTGCCCCGGTGGGTCGGCGCGCGCATCGGTGAGTCGATAGTCCATCGCCGGCAGGCCGGTCGTGTTCGGATAGCCCAGGAAGCTCAACTGCAGCGGGGCGGGCTTGAGCGCGAACATCCCTAGCCGGTTGCCCTCGGTGTGCCCGGAGAGATCGACCAGGAGGTCGACCCGGTCCTGCCGGATGCGATCGGCCGCCGCGGCGTCGGAGAGAGCGTGGATCGAACGCCATTGCGCCGCATAGCCGCGAAGTCGGCGCGTCGTTCCGTCCTCGCGCGACGCGTTGGAATAGAGGACCACTTCGAAAGAGGCGGCGTCGTGGCCGGCAAGGACCGGCTCGACGAAGTAGGCCATGGCGTGTTCGCGGAGGTCCGCCGACACGTAGCCGATTCGCAGGCGCCGCTCCGGCGAGCGCTCGTTCGCGTGCGGCGGCGGAGGCTGCGGCGGAGTGCCATGTCGCGCTCCCCATTCCCGGTGCTCGGCGAGAACGCGCTCCGCGTCGTGGCGCTCGTGTAAGCCGGCGAGGCAGAGCAGGCTCGATTGCGCCTCCCGGAACCCGGGATTCCGCGCCAGCGCCTCGCGGTAGCAGGCTTCGGCGGCCTCGAGCTCGCAGGCCTCGGCGTAGAGCAGCCCGAGGTTGTACCAGGCTTCGGTCAGTTCCGGCTTGAATTCCACCGCGACGCGGTAGTGGGCGAGGGCCTCGCCCAGTTCGCCGGTCGCCTTGAGGGCGGTCGCCAGGTTGCAGTGCATCTCGGCGTTGCCCGGGGCAATTTCGATCGCGCTCCGGTAATGTGCCACGGCCTCGGCGTAGCGTTCCAGGCGCAACGCCTCCCCGGCGCCGAGAATCAACCGCTCCAGCACCCCGGCGCCCGGGTCGGACTGCGGCGGACGCCTACCCAGGACCTGCCGCAGCAACCGTCTCAGCATCAGCGACGCGCCCCCGCCTGGCGCGTGCTTTCGCGATCGGCGCACCAGGTCTTCCACGCGGCGCGATACAGCGATTCGAGATCGCGCGCGTAGCCCTTTGCGTCGAGGAGCGGCGAGGCGCGCATGCGCTCGCGCAGGCCGGCACGCACCCTGGCGAGCCGGGCGGGATCGCGCGCGAACGCCACCGCCGCTGCAACGTATGCGTCGAGGTCGTGCGTGATGAACTCCGGCAGGCCGACGTTGGTAAGCAGCGACAGGCCCGCCCTCTCGCGGAAGGTCGCGCCGGCGAGCGTCAGCGTAGGCACGCCCATCCAGAGGGATTCGCAGGTGGTCGACCCGCCGTTGCACGGAAAGGGATCGAGCGCGAGATCCACGCCCGAGAGCAAGCGCCAGTAGTCGACGACCGGCATTCGATCGACAACGTCGATGCGGGCTTCGCCGATGCCGCGCGAGGCAAAATACGCCCGCATGCGCGACTGCGCTTCTCCCTTGGGAATGGTCGCCAGGACCAGGTGCGCCTCCGGCACCGCCCGCAGGATCGCAAGCCATGCCTCGAGCGTGGCCTCGTTCAGCTTGTAGACGGCGTTGAGGGATGCGAGGGTCACGTATCCTCTCCCCGAGAAGGGAGGCTCGGACACCTGCGGCATCAGCGGCGACGGTGCGTAGCACCACAGGCTGCGCGGCAGCCGCAGCAGCCGCTCGCGGTGCAAGTGCTCGGTCCGCCCCGGCGGGTCGGCGTGGATGTCGCTGATGCGGTAGTCCATGGCCCCGAGCCCGGTGGTATTGGGGTAGCCGAGCAGGGTCATCTGCACCGGCGCGGGCTTGCGCGCGAACACGAGCAGGCGGTTGCGCCGCGTGTGGCCCGAAAGATCGACCAGAATATCGATGCCCTCGGCCTCCACCAATTGCGCCGCCTCCTCGTCCGACAGGGCGTCGATGCGATGCCAGCGTGCCGCGTGCCTCGCCGCCTCCGGCGGAATCTCCGGCGCGTTGGCGAAACATGCGAGTTCGAAGCGCTCCCGGTCGTGGTGCGCGAGGATGGGCTCGATGAACGACGAGGCGGCGTGGCCGACAAAGTCACCCGATACGTAACCGACGCGCAAGCGCCGCTCCGGATCGGCCGAATTTCGGTGCGCCGTGCCGCGCATGAGCGGGTCGGCAAAGCGCTCGCCCCAGCGCACGTGCTCCGCGGCGATCGTGTCGGCGCCGGCCTCGGGGCTGGCATTGAGCAGGAACAGAATCGAACCGTATTCGTCGGGGCTATCCGGCGCGAGTTCCGCGGTGCGCCGGTAGTGCGCGAGCGCGGCCTGCGTATCGCCGCGGTTCATCAGCGCGATGGCGAGGTTGTAGTGGATAAAGGCGTTGTCCGCCTCGATCTCCAGCGCCTCGCGGTAGATGCCGATCGCGTCGTCGTAGCGTTCCTCCCGCGTCAGGACGTTGCCCAGGCAAAGCCGGGCCGGCAGGGAACGCGGGCTGTGCGCCAGCGCCTTGCGGGCGGCCTCGCGGGCGAGATCGAGTTCGCCGGCCATGCCGAGCGCGAGCCCGAGCGCCTCCAGCACGCCGGCGGAATCCGGCGCCAGATCGAAAGCCGCGCGCAAGTGCAGTCGTCCCTCTTCCTGCTTCCCCGCGACAAGGCACTGCCGGCCCTGTTCGAGATGCTTCTGCGCGGCCTGCGCCGGGTCTGGCCGGTCGAAGATCTGCTGCAGCAGGCGGGAGAGCATCGGTCAGGCTCCGCTCGCGTCCGGACGCGCCCGCCACGCGTCGAGATAGAGCGCCTCCAGTCCGCCAGCGAAGCGGGCCCCGTCCATCAGCGCCGATCGCCGCATGCGCTGCCTGAGCGACCCGCGCAGCGCGGCGAGCCTGCCGGGATCGCGCGCCAGGCCGACGGCGAGCGTGACGAAATCGTCCTCGCAGCGCGCGGCGAGCTCCTGCAGCCCGAGTGCCGACAGGAGGCTCAGGCCCACGCGCGAGACGAACGCGTCCCCGACCAGGGTCACGACCGGTACGCCGAGCCACAGGGTCTCGCAGGTCGTGGTGCCGCCGTGGCAGGGATAACTGTCCAACGCAATGTCGATCCCCCGGTGGATGGCCCAGAAGGAGGTCTGCTCGAGGCGACCGAGGATCTGCACGCGCCCAGGATCGACCCCGTGGCGCGAGAATTCAGCGGCGATGCGCGACTGCGCTTCCCCGGCGGGTATCGCCGCCATCACGAGTCGCGCCTCCGGCAGATCCCGCAGGATGCGGGCCCACAGCGCGACCAGCCGCGGCGTGATCTTGAGCACGTGATTGAGCGATCCGAATGTAAACCGGCGCGAAGCGCCCGTCTCGCCCGCTTCGGGAACGAACTCCGGCGGACGGTAGCACCACAGACTGTCCGGCATGAAGAGCAGGCGCTCGCGGTAGCGTTGCTGTGCCTGTCCCTGCACGTCGGCCACCGGGTCGGTGATACGGTAGTCCATGGCCGCCATGCCCGTGCCGGACGGATAGCCCAGATAGGTCATCTGCACCGGAGACGGTCGGTGCGCAAACGCGAGCAGCCTGTTGCCCGCCGTGTGGCCGGACAGGTCGACGAGGACGTCCACGCCGTCGCGGCGCATGAGCGCCGCCGCGCCAGCGTCGGTGTATGGCGTGATGTCACGCCACGCATCGGCGAGCGCAACGAAGCGCGCCGTGCTCCCGTCTTCCCGCAACGCGTTCGAATACAGCACGATCCTGAAGCGCCCGCGGTCGTGGTGGCGCAGGATGGGTTCGATGAAATAACCGACCGCGTGGCGGTTGAAATCGGCCGAGACGTAGCCCACGGTGATGCGGTTCTTCGGTCCGGGCGGGTGCGATCGAGGCGCCGCCGACGGGGCCGCCGCATCTGCGTGCAGGCTCGCCCAGCGCAGGTGTTCGGCAAGCACGAACTCCGGATCCTGTGCCCGATACAAGTTGAGAAAGAACAGGTAGCCCTGATGGCCCCGGCAGAAATCCGGCTGCGCGGCCAGCATGCGCTGATAGACATCGAACGCCTCGTCCGCCCGCCATTGCTGGCCGAAGGACATCGCCAGTCCGTAGAGCGCGCCGGCGTGGCCGGGAGCGAGGCCGAGCGCAGCCTGCAGCCGCTCGACGGCACGCTCGTATTGCCCGGCCCGCCGGCAGGCTTCGCCCGAATTGGCCAGGTAATCGGCACTGTGATCGGGACTGCCCTCGGCCAGCGCCGCCGCGCGATCGAAGCATCGCACGCCCTTGTCGTCCTCGCCCTCGCGCAAGGCGATCGCCCCGAGCAGGTTCCATGCCTCGTGCCGGTCGGGGTCGCGCTTCACTGCCGCTTCGGCGAGCAGGGTCGCGCGCTGCAGATCGCCGGAGCCTAGAGCCGCCGCCGCCGCCGCGACGGAAGGCTCGGGTCCTGCCTCATCGCGGCGCAGCCGCGCCGCCACGGTGCGGAGCAAGGACTTCAGCATGGCTTGTCGATCCCCGCGCGGCGCAAGGCCGACAGGACCGCCTCCTCGAACGCCCGGGCAAACCGCGGCGCGTCCATCAGCACCGAGGCCCGCAGCCGGTCGCGCAATCCGGATCGCAGGCGGGTGCGCAGGCCGGCATCGCGTGCGAGTCCCAGCGCGATCGCATGGTATTGTGCCGAATCGGACGCGATCAACTCGGGCAGGCCTGCGCCGCCCAGGATGCTCGCCCCGGAGCGCGAGAAACCGAATCCGCCGGCCAGGGTCACCACCGGGATCCCCATCCACAGGCAATCGCAGGTCGTCGCACCGCCGTTGTAAGGAAACGCGTCGAGGGCGACGTCGATCGCGGCGAGCAGCCGCCAGTATTCCCCGCGAGCGCATCGCGGATGCATCTGGATCCTGTCCGCCTGGATGCCGTGGCGCGCGAACGCCAAGGCGATGCGCTCGCCCGCCGCGCCGCCGGGCACCGCCATCACGCACAGGCGCGCCTGAGGCAGGTCGCGCAACACCCGGCTCCAGAGCGCGATCACTTCCCCGTTCAGCTTGGCCACGTGGTTGCACGAGCCGAATACGAGGGCGCGGTCCTCCGGTCTCGCCTCGGGCACCGGCGCGTCCGGAGGCGCGTCGTAGCACCAGAGCGTATCGGGCAGCCGAATCAGCGCCTCCGTGTGGAACTGATCGCTTTCGGGCGGATCGGCCCGGGCATCGGTGATGCGGTAATCCATTGCCCTCATCCCGGTCGTATTGAGGTAGCCGAGCCAGGTCATGGCGACCGGCGCGGGCTTGCGCGCGAATACGCCCAGGCGATTGCCGCGGGTGTGGCCCGAAAGGTCGATCAAGGCGTCGATGGCGTCACCGCGTATCGCTTCGGCGGCAGCTTCGTCCGTCAGGGCGTGGATCTCGCGCCACTGCGAGGCGAGCGGGCGAAAGCGCGACGTCGTCGCGTCGGCACGGCCCGAGGCGTCGTAGCACAGGACCTGGAAGCGCGACCGATCGAGGTTCACGAGCAGCGGCAACGTGAACGACGCCGTCGAGTGGCCTCGAAAATCTCCGGACACGAAGCCCACTCGCCATCGGCCAGGCGCGCGCGGCGACGCAGGCGGGCGATCCGCGCCGTCGGCGTGCAACTCGGCCCAGCGCCGGTGTTCGGAGAATGTCGTTTCCGGTGTAAGCCCCGGAATCAGATTGAGCGCGAACAGCAAATATTCCCTCGCCTCGGCGAATTGGTCATCGATCTGCAAGGCCTCGCGGTAGCAGCTCACCGCCTCCTCGACCCGGCCCTGCTCCTGCAGCGACAGCCCGAGACCCGTCAGCGCTCCCGCGTTGGCCGGATCCACGGCGATCGCTTGCCGGTAACGGCGTTCTGCGCCGTGGAAATCGAGGAACTCCTCGCGCAGCAGGTTAGCCATATTGAGGAGCGCGGGCAGCAGGCGCGCATCGCGGTCGATTGCCCGGGAATACGCTTCCCGTGCGCGCACGCAGTCCCCGCGGGCGCAGTAGACCAGGCCCAGGTCGTTCCACGCATCGGCGCGGCGGTCGTCCAGCCGCAGGGCGGCGAGGTAGTGATGCAAGGCCGCTTCCCAATCCCCCTTCTCGCGCGCGTCGGCGCCGCGCCGGCAATGCGCCTGCGCGCCCGCCGGTTCCGAGAACAATTGCCTCATCAGCGCCCTAAGCACGGCACGCCTCCCGCCACATGCGACGATAGGC
>Ga0209726_10002116_pt1 | contig 30180 bp, 19 predicted proteins | sample Subgrocontami54m_FD_187453 | JGI IMG/M metagenome (GOLD analysis project Ga0209726, IMG submission 187453) | Subsurface groundwater microbial communities from S. Glens Falls, New York, USA - GMW46 contaminated, 5.4 m (SPAdes) (version 3) | ecosystem: Environmental > Aquatic > Deep subsurface >... | reverse complement strand
CGATCTATGGTAAATCGCTCCACGGGAGCGGTGCGGAACCCCAGGGGTGTCCGTAGTGGGCGCACCGGTTCCGGCCATGTGGGGAACAAGACACGATGGCAGGAAGGAAATCGAAAAAGAGACCTCTGCAAAGCCTCAGTGGAGCCGCCACGGATCTTTCCGACACTCCCCGATGCTCTCTTCTTAGCAATATTGAACCGATCCGAGATGTGCTTGTAAACGGAAACTGCCGTCAAATCAAGAGATTCTAACAGTCTGATAAACTAACTTATTCTGGGAAACCGTATTCCTTCCAGCGACGGCGGACTAACGTCATCGTCTCGGAAGAGGGATCCGTCGAAGCCGGGTACGGAGCGCCGTCCCGGGCATACTCGTCGAGCGGTTTCGTGGCATCGATCCCCATCAGCTCCGATTCTCCCCGGCGGGAAACAACCTGCGACGGATCGAGGATTCCCGACTTGCCGCCCGGCACCAATATGATGTCCCGGATTGCCTGGACGCGGGTGGCGATGGCCCACTCCACCAGGAACGAGTTCCACGGATCGATGTCTTCGTCCACCACGGTGACGTGCTTGCAGAACAAGATCGGATTGCCCCAAACGTGGAACATGACGTCGCGAACATGGCCCGCGTAGGACTTCTTGATCGAAACGTTCACATGAAATCCGGCGCAACCAGCCTCGGTAACGCACACGTCCTTGATCCCGACCAAACCGGCCCGGCGCAGTTGCTCCAGAACGGCAGCCGAGCGGCCCATGGTGCGCACGGTGGTGCTCTCATTGGGCGGACGCCCTTCGTAGGTGCCCATGAATATGGGGTCCTTGCGGTGGGTGACTTTCTTGATCTCAATATAAAAACTGTCTTTCACGGCCGGCCCCATATATCCGGGATATTCCCCGAAAGGCCCTTCCAGAGGCCAGAATTTGTCGGTGGGCATCTCGCCTTCGATGATGATCTCGGCGTGAGCCGGAACCAACAGGTCGGAGAGTTCCGCCTTGACCAATTCCACGGGAGAACCCTTCAGACCTCCCGCCACGTCGTATTCGTCCACCTCGGCGGGAACGGCGGAAACACCCGTCAAAGTGATGTAGGGGTCGGGACCAAAGCAGACTGCGACCGGCATCGTCTTTGCCCCGCGCTCCTTCCATTTATCCCAATGCATGCGGATATGCCGGTAGGGGACCGACCCAATCAGGGTGCCGATCGTGGTGGAGTTGAAGATTTCCTGGCGATACGTGCCTACGTTATGCCAGCCGGTATCCGGGTCGCAACTGATCGCGCCATGCAGGGTGCCGATTTCCGGCCCTCCGTCCAGATCATGCCATCGGGGCACCGGAAACGGGTCCGCATAAAGGTCCACCTTATCGAGGATCACTTCCTTGCATGGAGCGGCGGATCGGGGAATGGTTACGGCTTTGATGGGGTGGGCATAAGCCTCGCGCCATTTGGCGGCGATGGCCTCCACCGTCGGCTCCACTCCCAGGGCCAGCGCGTAACGTTCGCGAGTTGCCAAGGTGCCCACCAATAATGGGGTCCGAAAATTCCCCACCTTGTTAAACAACATTGCGGGACCATGCTTATCGAAATTCTCCCGGCAAATGCCCCCTACTTCCCTATCTTTCTCGACCGGGACATCAATGCGATGAATCAGCTTTTTCCGCTCCAACGCCGCCATAAATTCCCGCATACTCTCGAATCCGGTCTTCGTTCGAGCCTCAGCAGTCACAGTTGCCATAGCTTATGTCCTTTTGTCCAAACCGGCATTGTGCCGAGTCGAGATGTTCCTGTCACTTTTGCCCCAGGAAACCGATGGGTGTTTTAGGGAAACGAGAGATGGACTGCATGTAACGTGCCAAGGTACTTTGCGGCCCTTTCGGAAGCCGAATCGGAGAGTTTCGTGGTTGGGATGCCGGTTCAGGTAGGTTTCCTACCAATTGGGACTGGCAAGCTCCTAAGTCAGTCTTGCACCAGACTTCGGAGTCAGCGGGGACGATGTCCGCTGTGGGTGATTTCGCACCGCAATGCGCTATTTCCCCCAAAGGCGAGTACGACTGCGGTTGCTGAACTAGACAGCACTAACCGAACGTTGTCATCCTGAGCGAAGCGAAGGACCTGCTTCCAATCGCCATGGAAGGGCAACACTAAAAGGAGAAATACTCCAGCTATCGGTAAAGCCCATCGATAAATCCACTCCCGTCGATTTCCCGCATAACGCTGTCGTCGTAGAATTCTTCCGGCTGATGCTTTCGCATCTCGCGGGAATCGTATAGCTTCATGATTGTCTTGATTCCTTCCACGCTGGGGTAGGGCTTGCGCTCCATGTCGGCCGTCCCATCGTAGAATATTTTCTGATGCTCGGGGTTGGTGATGTTGAACCATTTCGCCATCGCGCGGTTTGCCGCGTTGCGATCTTTCTTCATCACTGCGATGCCTTCCACCAGCGATTTCAAGAAACGCGTGGCCGTATCTCGATTGTCCCGCAGCCATTCGCGTGTGACATTGATTCCCGACCCGGGAATCGGAATTTTCCACGGAGCGGTTTCCATGATCACGTGATAGCCCAGGCCAGCCGTAGTCGCGCCGGCTAAGGTCAGCTCCGATGCGATCAGGGCATCCACTAGCCCGCGCCGCAGTGTATAAAGGTCGGGCGAGGCTTCCAGCAGTGAAACGTCAAACAGCGGGTCCCAATGCATCTTCTGCATGATCAGACGCGCAATTACGTGGTTCTCGTCGCCGAGATTTCCGTCGTCAAGCCGCCGTCCTTTCAGGTCCTCCGGCGTTTTGATTTCCGGTATCCCAATTACCTTCCAGTGAACCAGCGGATCGAGCGTGGCTAGGATTACTCTGGATTGGGTGTAGCCCGCCGTGTAGCTGATTTTGGCGATCCCGAATCCTCCGCCAAAACTGATCTGCGCCGGATCGGTCCGTTGGAATTCAGGGGGAAGGTACAGGTCTCGCCGCATGGAAATCTCCCGGGCCGCCGGGGAGATATACAGATCGACGTCAAGCCCGTTTTTCTTAAAGATACCCTGCTCCATCGCAATCAGAACTGGCAGCTTCGTGGGATCCACCTCCACCAACTGCAGACGCAGCGGAATCAATGCCTGAGCCAAGGCAGGACGTGATTCCGCCGGGATGAGCAAAGTGAGCGTCAGTAGCATATACGTGAATCGAAAGAAACGGCGTTCCATGGTGGAATTCCTTTCCGAATAAATCGTCTCTCTTGACTTAATGACTGAAGAAGAAACAACTGATCAGCGGCTTGGTGCCGGAGGCAAGAACGGTGACGCGGGAATCGGCCGCTCGCACATCCCGGACCGGCTGATTCGTACCCAATTCCGCCGCTTCAGCAGTGACGCGAAGGCTGATCTCGGCAGCATTGGCCTCCGGCTGGATTTCGAAATTCAAGTAAGCCAGCAGGCCGGATGGGATTGCAGATGATTCGCCCGCCGGAAACGCGGTTGCCAGGGTCAGGGTCGATATTTCCAGCCCTTGCTCGTTCTTTTCTTCCTTTACGGAAGATTCGACTTCGAAGTTCCCGGCTTCAGCGATAATCCCCTTCTCGATCCGGGAGAATTTCAGATTGCGGCTTACGAATTTGATCTCCAGCTTCACCCGCCCTACTTTTACCTGCTCGGCCGGAGTGAAGTAGACGGGGACCACGACCTTGGCACCCGGCTCTCCAACAACGCTTCCGAGCGTAATGCGAGTCGTCGTTTTCGGATCAACACTTTTCTGATCCGTCTTGCCGGTTTCCTGCTGCGCGTGCGCCACTGTGACGGCAGCCAGCAAGAAGATCGCGAGACGAAGCGATTGAGTGCCGCGAATAGCTACTCCTCCCCAGGGCGTTTCCATCCGCGCGGCACCGGCTCTTTCCAAGTGGTCACGCCCACCGGCTGCATTCCCAGCTCCGTCGCGAGCGAAGGCGCGAGGTGAGTCATCCTGCCTCCTAGAGAGGTCATTAGCACTTTGATGCCGGGAATCTGATCGTCGGGCACGGTCAGAATGTCCTTGTCCAGCACAATGAAGTCGGCGAACTTTCCCGGCTCCAGGCTCCCCATCGAATTTTCGCGGAGCATATAGTATGCGCCCCAGCGCGTCATTGCCTTCAGCATGATGGTGCGGTCCACTTTCTGGCTGGGGCCGTAAGTTCTGCCGTCTCGCGGGTTCACGCGATCCATGGAAACTTTCATGTAGAGGAATGCATGGTGAGGCACTCCGGCGTCCAACTCGAAAGTACTCATCACCTGGCCTTCGGTTAAGCTTTTCCGAGGCGCCGCCTGGTTGGCTTGCTCGATTCCAAAGAGTTCCACCAACTGCTCCGACATCGGCTGGTACAGCAGTAACTTCGGATTGGCGCTCACCATCATCCCAAGTTTCTTAAGGCGGGGAATCTGATCCAGTCGTGGAGCATTGATGCTGTGGTCCATGGCATGTCGCTTGGCGCGGATCTGGTCGAGCGTCATGCCGGCCCGCTGGCTCACCTCCTCGATGGCATCCATGTAGTTATCGATGTCAATGTCGCCCCAGGTGTGCATGGTGGCAATGCGGTTGCCCGTCGAGATCATCCGATCCAGGATTTCCCGGCCCTCCGTTCCCGGAGCGAAGTTGCAGAAGCGCGTTCCCCGTCTCTCACCGACCTTTACTTCGTGGTGAGCTTCGAGAAATTCCGCTTTAATCGTCGCCTTGGTGCAGTCGCTGCCGATCCTCTCCCACATTCCGATATACCAGAGATGGTCCGTTCCCGTGCCGGTCAGCGGGGCGAACCAGCGCAGCGTTTCTTCGTCGTAGTTGGGACCCATGTAGCCCCACGCGTCGCGCACCGGCAACTCGCCGCGGCGGTCGAGGTAGTCGAGCGCGCGGAATTGGTTGAAGCCGTACGCGGCGTCTCCAATGGCAACAAATCCCGCGCTCGCCCAATCTTCCAACTCCGCCCGATAGAGTTGTCCGATTGCCGCCGCGTTACCCTTGAGCAACACATCGGGTTCCAGCCAGCGGCCGGTGGCGAAATCCCGCACGCCTGCCCCGGAGTTGTCCACCTGGAGAAAATCCGGACGCCGGACATCCTTCACCGTGGGATGGATTCGCGCCAGTTCGTCAATCGCTTTCTGATTGAAGACGCCGGCGACTTCCAACGGATTATCGGGCGCGAGAACGTCCAGATATTCCTTCCGGATGCTCTTGCTCAGGAGCTGTTCGAGCTCTCTGCCAAACTCTCCGTTTTCACCAGAGTTGAACTGGATCATTATGCCTTCTCCCGGCTTCGCCTTCGAAAGCGCTTCTTTCACGGTCGATTCCAAGCGCGCCAGTTGCTGCTTGGGAGGCATGTAGTCCATCCAGCGGGCCACGATGGTATCGTCGTTTGGGAATGCGTGGTGGAATGCGCGGTAGTTGGTAAAGACCCAATTGGCAGTGGGGTGATCGTGGGTATCGATGATTCCGGGCATGACGGTTCTGCCCTTCATGTCCAGTTGCTTCGTCTGGGGTCCGGCCAGAGCGCGAATCTCGGCGTTGCCGCCCGTGGCCAGAATCCTGCTATCGCGAATAGCCATGGCCTGGACGATCTTCCCCACGCGAGGCTGAAACGAATCGTCGTCCATCGTCACGAGCTTGGCGTTGTAGACGATCCACTGAGGATAGCCCAGCTTTGCCGCAATATCTTCCTTCTGCGCCGATGCACCGCTCACCAGCAGTAACATTCCGAGCGCCAAAATCGCTGGATTGCGCATTCCGCTCTTCCCTCCCGAGGTGCCTGGGCAGATCGGCTACAAGAACAGCCGAGTCCTACTCGGCCAAGCCGTGTCCCTGTGAGATTGGAGTGTTCGTGAGTTGTTGCTCCAGTTTTTCCATACTAAAACAGCAGCTTGAGCGCGAATTGAACTTGCCGGGACGGATTTACCGTGCCGGTAATCACCCCCGCGTTGGAAAGTACGGTTCCGGCGCTCGCCCCCGTTCCAGAGAAGACCGTTCTGTTCGGCTCTCCAAAGTTTGCCCGGTTGAGAATATTGAAAACCTCAGCGCGGAATTCCAGACCAGCGCTCTCTCCCAATTGTTTAATGCCAAAATTCTTGGCCAGCGACAGATCAACATTTGCGAAGCCAGGGCCTCGCAGAATGTTCCTGCCCGAAGTTCCCAGGAAACCTGGTGCCTGCAATGTGAATGCGCAAGGGTCAAAATAGAGGTTCGGAGTCCCCAACTGTTGTCCCGCCTTCACTCCCGCGCAACCTGCGGTAGTGCCCGAAACAATATTTGCGCCGTTGCGCCCAGGCGCCAAATCGGGACGGTCGATTCCGGCCCCGTTATTGTTCACGCCGGAACGGGAAATATTGCTGCCCACCGCCTGAATAAAGGGCTGCCCGGACTGAAGCGTTAAAATACCGCCGACGCGCCAGCCGTTCAAGACTGCCCTGGCAATTCCTGCCGACCCAGGCATTTGCGGCAATTGATAAATCATGTTGAACCGCCAGCTCTGTGTAACGTCGAAATCGGAAAGGCTTCGATCCACGTTCAGGTGGCCTGGGGCAGTCCCAAACACGCTGCCGGCGTTGTCGTCGCCCGGTGTCTGGCCTTGCGTTTGATCGATCAGCCTGGACCACGTGTAAGCGCTTTGAAATTGCAGCCCATGACTCAACTGTTTTGCCAGCCCGAACTGCAAGGAGCTATACCAGGAGTTGGCGGCACCCGTTTTCACCTCGATACTGCTCCAGTTCGGATTCTTGCGAACAGGGGTGGCTGGCCAAAAAAGCCGGCCATCGGGCAATATCTGTTCATTGTTGGGATTGCCTTCGACCGTCTGTACAATGTTGATTCCTCGCGAACCCGCGTAAGCCAGCGTCACAGCGATCTTCCCGGGCAACTGCCGCTCCGCAGTCAGGTTATAAGACAGCATGTGAGGCTGTTGCATGTGATAATCCACCAGCCGGATCGATTTGCCGATAGCGCTCGCCGGAAACGAAAGCGGCAGCGTAAATGTGCCGGGATTCGAAACCGAACTAGCCGACGCAAATGGCGGGGTCCCGTTGATGCCGTTCTGCAGCGCTTGTCCGAAATTCCCGACATCAAAAAGCACCGAGAAGCCTCCCCGGATCGCCGTCATTCCGTTTCCACTCACATCCCATGCAAAGCCAAACCGCGGACTGAAGTTCCGCAGCGACGGGTTCAAGTAAGTGGGACCCAACGTAGAGTCGGAATCATGCAGGTAGTCGCGGAGGTTCGCTTCCTTACCGTGTGTTTCGCTGTGCGGCGTCTGGAATTCGTAGCGCAACCCCAAGTTCAGAGTGAAATTGGGAAACAACCGGAAATCGTCTTGGCCGTAAAATCCCAGCGTGTTGTAGACATAGGTCCGGTCCCAAAGTGAACCGGGCGTGAGTGCCGAAACGGTCTGCGGCTGTGCCAGCAAGAAGTTTGTCATGTTCGCGAAGGCGAGCGTTCCCATGTTATTGGTGCTGGATATCGAGTAGGTCTGATAGTGGTTAAACAGCACGCCAAATTTCAAGGAGTGTCGCCCCCGCGTGTAGAACACGTCATCGCTCCAGGTGAAAATATTCTGCTTTTGCAAGCCCGGATGGCCACTCGTGGAGGGCCCCAACGACGTAATACCATTGATGCTGATAAAACCGAGTTCCCTGCCTGGCACAAACGAATACTGCGGCCCGATGATACCGGAAGGCGAGAGAGTGCCGGGAGTGGTCCGGCTAAAGGAGAAGCGTGCGGAATTGAGCAGCGTTGAGGAAAAGACACGGTTCTCCGACAGCGTTGCGAATTGGCTCCGGCTGTTTCGGAGCGAGGAGAACTGCGGATAACTGAGGGGGTCGGTTTCTTGTGTATCGTCTATCGTGTACCGGGCGAACAGGGAATCGTTGGACGAAAACGTCTGGTCTATCCGCACCTGGCCGTAATTCTCCGTGGTTGGCTGAGTAAAGAAATACGTAAACTGGTTGGCGGGCAAATTGGGGATCGGGAAAAGGGCCAGTAGAGGCGCGACTTGCGGCGCGATCGTAGCTGAAGACGTCGTCAGTTGCGGACAGGCAGCTTGCGTAATCGTTGCGCCTGCTGCACCATGGCACCCAGCGGCAGGCACATTGTCAACTCTGGTGACTCCCAGGCGTTGCCGCAATCCCTCATAAACTCCGTAGATAAATGTCTTGTCCTTCTTAATCGGCCCGCCCGCGGCGGCTCCAAACTGGTTGCGTTTGAACGGTGGCAGCCGTTGGTTGCTGCCTATGGTTTGGTAATCGAAAAAGTTACGAGCATCCAGCGCACTGTTTCGCAAATACTCAAACAGCGACCCATGCAATTGGTTTGTGCCGCTTTTGCTCACGATCAGCACCTGGCTTCCCATGGTCATCCCGTAGTCGGCGCTGAACGCATTCGTAAGTACTCGGAACTCCCGAATTCCTTCAATTCCCAGAGTCGTGCCGGAAGTAGAAGATGCCGTGACCGAGCTGAGGTTCGTCATAATGGCTCCGTCCAGCAGATAATTGTTGGACCGGATCGGCGCTCCATTGCTGCTGTACCACGAACCGTTTGACGAAGTAGAGCCGGGTGCGTTGTTTTTTTGTTGCGTGATCCCGGGCTGCAGCAGAGCCAAATCGATAAAGTTGCGGCCGTTGAGAGGAAGGTCGGCAACCGTCTTCTCCCCCACCAGGGTTCCCAATGAACTCGTGGTCGTATTTACCACCGGAGCTTCCGCCGTCACCTCCACGGTTTGCTCGACGTCCCCGACCCGAAGTGAAAAATTCAGCACAGCCTCCTGGGAAACCGCCAGAGTCATGCCGGAACGGACCTCCTTTTGAAAGCCAGGGTGCTCGGCGGAGAACTCATAATTACCAACTGGCAGCGCGGAGAACCGGAACGATCCGTCCGCGGCAGAATTCGCCGTGCGGCTGAGTCCCGTATCGGTATTTCGGGCGGTCAATACGGCTCCGGGCACCACTCCACCGGTGGCATCCCGCACTACTCCTAATACGGTCGCAGAAGGCAACTGTCCAAATGCCGTCGTCCCTGCCAGAACCAGCGCAAACAGAACTGCCGCGGTGCGAGTCCGATTCTGCAAACCCTCGGTTCCTCGTGAATATGTCGAGACCATGGTTGGTTCCTCCAATGACGTTTGGTTATGAGTTTCAGCCTTGAGCGGTATAAAATGGCTGTCGTATCGTATTGTAATGCTATAACGTACTTGCTAGACTTAGCACTTCTTGTAACAAACGAATTAGCGCAATGTCAAGGGGAAAAATTCGGACCCGAAAGAGGGTCAACTCATGAGCGCCTACCAGTTGAACAAATTCCTGTATGAGCTGAAGGACGCAGACAAGGCAAAAGAGTCCCTTGTGAATCCGGCTGGTGTGCTGGAACGGTATCGCCTGAGTCCGGAGGAAATACGGGCTCTGGAAGCGGAGGACCTAGCCGCCCTTTATGCACTCGGCGCCAATCCGTATATGATCCGGAACGTTTACCGGAAAAAGTATCGCTATTGAATTTTTCTGGCGGTCCACGACCCGAAATTGAGAACTGCGGTGAGCATCGTTCTTGGCATCCTGATGTCGCACGCTCCGGGAATTACGGCGAAGCCCCGGCTCGTCGACGAAAAGCGCTGGCAGGCGCTGAAGGGATTCGAGCGTGGCCGGGAGCTGGTGGAATCGGCTGCGCCGGATGTGATCGTCGCTTTCGGAAACGATCATTTTCAAAATTTTTTCCTGGACGGAATGCCCGCGTTTTGCTTTGGAATCGGCGAAGAGCACATAGTCCCGGCTCCCGACTTGGCGCACATCGTGGGATTGCCGGTCCGCCGCTTCCGCGGAGAGCCGGCGTTGGCTAAACAGCTTCTCCAGCACGCGATGGATTCCGGCTTTGATCCCGCTTTCTCGGAAGAGTTGCGGTTCGTGGACGAACTCGGAGTCCCCTTTTCTTTTCTGTTGGGAGAGAAAACCGATATTCCAGTTATTCCGATCCTGATCAATTGCGTGGCTCCGCCTCTGCCATCCTGGAAGCGATGCATGGAACTGGGAGCTGCTATCGCCCGCGGTTTGGCCTCGCTCGCCCCCGACAGACGAGTCATGATTCTCGGCAGCGGCGGACTGGCGCACTGGATCGGAACTCCCGAGACCGGCAAAATCAACTCCGACTTCGACCGCCGCGTGCTGGCCTTGATCGAGGCGGGCGAAGGCAATCAACTGGCCTCCTGGGACGATGAAAAAGTGTTCTGCGAGGCGGGCAACGGCGCCTTTGAGCTGAGAAACTGGGCGGCGGCTCTGGGCGCTGTCGGTCCTTGCAAGGCGCAAACGCTGGGCTACGCTCCCGCGCCGGAGTGGCTGACGGGCATGGGTGCAATGTCCTTGCAAATTGAGAATGGACTCCCCGCGCGTTGAGACGTTCGGCAGGTTTTGAATTTCAAGAGGTAACCGGAACATGACGGAAGGGACTTTGAATGGCTTGGTAAGTCTGGATCAGCGGAACCGCGTCACGGCCATCGATCATCGCGTATACACGGACGCCGCGGTCTACTCGGCGGAAATGGCGAAGATATTCTCCGGACCTGCCTGGATTTTTCTCGGGCTGGAGCAGGAGGTTCTCCGTCCCGGCGAGTTCCTGACCACCTACATGGGAGAAGTTCCGGTGCTGATCGCCCGCGATGACGACAACACTCTTCGTATATTCGAAAATGTCTGCACCCATCGCGGCGCGATGGTGGAGCGCCATGCCCACGGATGCACCCGCACCTTTCGGTGTCTCTACCACAACTGGTCTTTTGGCCTGAACGGCGCGCTGACCGGCGTACCCAAGCCCGATAGCTACGGGGAATCTTTTTGCAAAGAAGACTATCCGTTGCCTTCTGCCGGCCGCGTGGAAGTATTCGCCGGGCTCATCTTCGCTTCGCGCGACCCGAAGGTGCCGTCCGTCCCGGACTATCTCGGCGACTTGGGTCCCATTATCGCCGACACGATGCGCTGGGGAAAGGTGGAGTTGCTGGGCCGCCATCGCAGCGTAATCGACGCCAACTGGAAATTGTTTTTCGAAAATACCGTGGATGCCTATCACGCGGAAAACCTGCATCGTCCGCTGAAGAATTACGTAGTCGATAACGCGAACTACGCCTTCCCGAACGGTCACGGACTGATCCGGAGGCTCGCCACCGCGCAAGAGATGGCCAAGATCGAGGCACGCAAGGGAATCGCGCACGATTCCACACTGATCGTCGGGGACCAGAGAACGCTTGGGGTCTTTCCGAACCTGCTGATGCTCGGCAGCCCGTCGCGGCCGGTAATCATTATTCGCCAGTTGATCCCCAAGGGACGCAACCGGCTGGAACTGGTGGTCTACTACGCTTCGCCGGCGGGGCTTTCGGCGAGCGAAAAGGAGCGCGCCGCCCGCGAGATCTGCTCGCTTTTCGGGCCGTCCGGCGCTGTTTCGGTGGACGACGCCGAAGCAATGCAGGCGGTTCAGCGGGCCGCCGTCGCTCATTATTCGAAGACCATTCTCACCCGAGGATTGAATGCCTCGCCCGGCACCGCCGAATCCAGTTCCGGGGAACTCTCCTTGAGAGGTTTCTACGAAATGTGGGCGACTTGTATGGGTTTGGCAGGTTAAGAGTGAGTTCATTCGGACACAGCAAGAGGAACCGATGAGCAATAAAGATGTGGCCTTCGCCGGCGAGGCCGTTGAGATACACCTGAGAAAGCAAGCGGTACTGGACCACCTCTATCGCGTCTGCGAAGCAATCGACAACTTCGATTGCGAAACCTGGGCGGATGGTTTCAGCGACGACTGCCAATACCGGATGATCCCCCGCGAGAACTATGATCGCGGCCTGCCTCTCTGCTTGATTGACGACGATCGGGCGGGGTTGCTGCAACGCGTGAAACTCATCACGGAGCTATGGCAATACGAACCGTTCCGCGAGACGCGGCAACTCTCGAACGTGGTTGTCACCAGCCCATCGGAAGGGACCGCAACGGCCAAAGCAACCATCGCCGTCTACCGCACCAGTTCCGAAGGAGAATCGTCGCTGCACATGGTCGCGCGCATCGAGGACAACCTGGTAAATCTGGGTGACCGGGGATGGAAGATCAAGGAGCGGCTCGTAATTCTCGAGTCGTTCAAGGTGCATAACAACATCGTCCTGCCAGCATAAATACAATGCCGGAAAAGTCGCCAGCCGCCGTCATGATCGCAAACCGGAAGCTCGAAGTGCAGGAGTTTCCCGTTCCCGATATCGGCTCCGACGATGGACTGCTCCGCATGGAATGCGTCGGTGTTTGCGGCTCGGACTGGAGCTTCTACCTCGGCGACGGCGAGCGGATCGGCGCGCGCTTCCCTTTCATCCTGGGACACGAGAACATCGGCATCATCGACAAGATCGGCCGGGATGCATCGCGGCGATGGAAAGTATCCGAAGGCGACCGGGTCGCCATTGAAGAGCCGATCCCTTGCGGACGCTGCCGCTATTGCCTCGGCGGACGCTATCTCCGGTGCGACGAGAACCGCCGCTACGGCTCTCATATTCAAACAACGGTTCCTCCCTTTCTGTGGGGCGGATGCAGCCGCTACATGTATCTGCATCCCAACGCGCTGGTCTACAAGGTTCCTGATGGCGTATCAGCGGCGGCGGCTTCTCTTTACCTCCCCATCGCCAACGGCATCCGCTGGGTGCAGCAGATCGCCGGAGCGTCGAGCGGTGACACGGTGGTGATTCAAGGCCCGGGCCAGCAAGGCCTGGGATGCGTGATTGCAGCGAAGGAAGCGGGGGTCTCCCGAATCATCGTCAGCGGCCTCCAGAGAGACGCGATGCGCCTCGAGACCGCCCGGGCGCTCGGCGCGACTCACACCGTCTGCGTGGATGAGGAAGACCTGATCGCGAGGGTCGCGGAAATCACCGACGGGCAAATGGCGGATTTGGTGATCGATGTTTCTCATGGGGCAACGCAGCCCGTGGTGATGGCCCTGAAGCTGGTGAAAAAATGCGGCGGCAAAATCATTCTGGCGGGAGCGAAACATAAGCCCGTTCCCGAATTTCCCACCGACGAAATTCTTTATCGGGAGATTACCATCATTGGCGTGCGCGGCCACGACTTCCGGTCCATCGAGCCCTCGCTCCAAATCATCGCTTCCGGCAAGTATCCCATCCACCTGCTCGGGACACACAGCTTTGGCTTAGAGCGCACCGAAGAAGCCATATTGACCGTCGGCGGGCAGGGAGCGCCCAACGCCGTTCATGTAACCGTATTGCCTTGGAGTTGAGCGGATCAGGAATCCGGAAAGGTAAGCAATCGTTTCGGTGAGCGGGCACTCGAAAATGGCTAAACAAAAACTCTTCTTCGGTTGGTGGATTCTCGCCACCTCCGCCATCACCATCGCGTGCAGCGGCGTGATGCTCTACGGGCTGCCCGCTTTCTATCCGACTCTGCTGAGCCAGTTCGGTTGGAGCCGCGCCGGAATTACATTCGGGCACTTCATTACGCTCGCCACGAATAGCGTGATGCAGATCGTATTCGCCGTGCTGATCGATCGCCGCGGCGCTCGCCGGGTGCTTGTCATTGGCACTCTAATTACTGGAACTGCCTGCCTGCTTTTTCGCTTTGTAAATGGTCTGAACGGCTACTACCTTGCCTGTTTCTTCCTGGGGTTCGGTTGGTCGGCAATGGCTTATGTGCCCAACAGCGCACTCGTTTCGCGGTGGTTTCAGCGTCGACGCGGACTTGCATTGGGGATCGTGACCGCGTTCTCCGCTCTCGGCGGAGCGATTTCGGCGCCAGTCATAACGTACCTGATTCTTCACACCGGCTGGAGGAACGCATACACCTGGATCGGCGCAGCCTGCCTGGCGATTCCGCTGGTGCCGCTGCTGACCATCGTGCGCGAAAGACCGCAAGACATGGGGCTCCAGCCTGACGGCGACGAAATCGCAAGCGATCTTGGGAAGCGCGCTAGCTCGGTTACGCCGGATGGGACGCCGGAGGAGAATGAAAGCTTTTTCTCCATGATCCGGCACCATCCCGCGGCAATGGTCCTGATGGTCTGCCTGTTTTTCCTGGGCATGTTCATTGGTTCCACGCTGCAACATCTGATCCTTTATCTGCGAGGAGAAGGCTTTAGTCCTTACGCCGCCTCCGTCTTGGCCAGCCTGGAGATGATCTTTGGAATCGCGGGCCGCCTGGGATTTGGACTCACGACCGACAAGATTTCCCTTCGCGTCTCGTGCTTGATCTTTTTTCTGCTCCTGGCGGCCTCTTCCGGATTGGTTTTCCTGGTGACGGTTACCGGCATGGTCTTTGTATTTGCCATTTGCCACGGCCTGGGTCACGGTGCGGTGACGGCTTTCATCCCCACCGTCTTTTCCCCCTTGTTTCCCAGCCGCCATATGGCGAAGAACATCGGCCTGGGTTTCACGGTTTATGCGCTCGGCGTGGCGTCGGGACCGCCGCTGCTGGGCTGGATTTTCGATACAACGGGAAGTTACTTCTACGGATTTCTGATGAACGCCGTGCTTGTGATTGCCGCGACGGTCGCCGTACTGGGCTTCAGCTTAGGACAGAAAAAGACGGTGGAGGCAGCGGTTTCGGTTTGAAAACGAAATGAGCAACACCATCTGGTGCGACTTTCTGGGCGAGCCGTTTCGCTCGGCTTATCTGGAAGCCGGCGGGGTCCGCACACGCTATTTAGAGGCCGGCGACGGGCCTGCCGTGATCTTGCTCCATGGCCGTGGCGGACATCTGGAAAACTGGATCAAGAATGTCGTTCCGCTCTCCCGCCGGTTCCATGTTTTCGCGCTTGACATGGTTGGCCACGGGTTCTCGGGTAAACCTGAGATCGAGTACACCATATCCGCGTACGCCTCTCACGTGGAAGCGTTCCTGAAGGCACAGGGCGTCGCAAGCGCCTCGCTGGTGGGCCAGTCGCTCGGAGGATGGGTTGCGGCGTGGCTCGCATATTCCTCTCCGGCGCTGGTGAAGAAATTGGTGCTGGTGAACTCGAATGGCTTCCGACCGATTCCGCCGGAGGTGGTCCGGAAAATTCGGGAAAGCAGCATGGCCGCCGTCGAGAACGTGAGCGTGGAAAGCATTGTGGCGCGCCTTAAGCCTCTGTTTCTCGATCAAAGGCTGATCTCGGATGAACTGGTCCGCATTCGCATGGAGATATACCGGCAGCCCGAAATGAAGCGGATCATGAAGAGCGTAATGGGAGCGGAACTCGAGCCGGAACGGCAGAAGGAATTCGAGCTGACGCCGGAACGGTTGCGCCGCATCGCCGCTCCAACGCTGGTCACATGGTCCACTCACGACCCGCTTTGCTCCTGGGAGGAGGCGGACCGCTATCGCCGGAATATCTCGCAATCGGAATTTCACCTCCTCCGCGACTGCGCCCATTGGCCGCAGTATGAGCGGGCGGAGGAGTTCAACGGCGTGGTAATGGAATTTTTAGCTCGGCGGTAATTTTCTTCGCGCGATTCGCGATGCATTTGTAAACCGGAGGTATTCATGGGAACGATATGGGTCGATTTGCTGGGGCAGGAGATACGGCAGACATACTATAACGCGAACGGCGTGCGGACACGCGTGTTGGAGGCCGGCTCCGGCCCTCCTCTTGTCTTTCTGCACGGCACGGGCGGTCACGCGGAGTGCTACGCCCGCAACATTGCCGCGCATGCCGCGCACTTTCACGTCTACGCGATTGACTTCGTGGGCCACGGCTATAGCGACGCTCCGGACCTTCCTTACGGCGTTCAGGACTTCGTCGGCCACGTCCATTCGTTTCTGGATACGATCGGCGCGAAACGAGCTTCGATTTCCGGCGAGTCACTGGGCGGGATGACCGGGGCATGGCTCGCAGCAAAGTATCCCGACCGCGTGGAACGGCTGGTTCTCAACACCGGAATTCTAATGCCGCTTGAAGAAGACGGACGCAAGGATGTGGCCGACGTTCTGCAGCGATCCCGCGCCGCCTCGGGACAGCAGCTCACGCGCGAGGGGGTCCGGAAGCGGATGGAATGGCTGATGGCCGACCCGAAGAGCGTAACGGACGAACTGGTCGAGATCCGCTTTAAGATATACTCGCAGCCCGGCCGTGCCGCCGTCATGCGCAAAGTGGCGGAGACGCTGTTTGGGATCTCCATCGACCGCGAGCGCGAGAAAGAGCTGTTCGATTCGGACCAGCTCAAGAAAATTCAATGCCCCACTCTGGTTCTCTGGACGCGCCATAATCCCGGCCAATCCGTCGAGCTGGCAGAAAAAGGAACCAAACTGATCCCACATGCCCGCATGACTGTTTTCGAGAAAAGCGCGCATTGGCCCCAGTGGGAAGAGCCGGAGAGATTTAATAAAGAACACCTGGACTTTTTGCTTGGCAAGTGAGAGAGAATCTGCTAAAAATCTTGACAGTGGCAAGCGGAGGAATGGCTAGGGGGATCGCTCGCGAACCGTAGCGGGAGGTTTGGCAATGGTCGACAATTTTCGCCATGACCTTTTGAGTCCTATCCTCAACCCCATCCTCAAAAATGATGCGCTCCTGGGTCCGGCGCTGCTGGTTGCGCGCGTGTTCATGGCAACGGTGTTTTTGACTTTTGGCATCGGCAAGATAATTCACAACACACGCATGCAGGAATATATGGAGGCGCACGGCGTCACCAGCAGCCTGCTGCCTCTGGCGATTGTGGTTCAGCTCGTCTGCGGCACGCTGATAGTCCTTGGGTACCAGACGCGGTTCGCGGCCCTGATGCTCTCAGGGTTCTGCATCATCGCCACGTCGCTGTTTCATACCCAATTCAACGTAACCGGCGAGTTGTCGCACTTCACGAAGGACTTTGCGATCGCCGGCGGTTTCTTATTCATGATCGCTTACGGACCCGGCCCGCTTTCGCTCGACGCGCGCATTGCCCGCGCGAAGGCGTCGAGAGAAGGTCAGCCGGCCGGGCGCACCCATGAGCAAGTTCTGAGAACGTGATCCCATTTGACCTGTTCCCTGGCTGGGAGGGCAGGGCATCGTATATAACGGCGGGATAATGCTAGTCAGTTTTCACATTTCGAACACAATTTGGCGTCGCTGAACGAGTACCGATCTCGGCGATTTGGCAAACACCCGTCATCGCTCTTGATGACGAGCCTATCCCCTGGAGGAGATTCCATGATCCGCATCTCTCGAAGTCCGTTCCTTGTAAAGACCGCAGTGCTTTGCATGATGGCCGCCCTTGGACTGGCGTGCGCCAGCATGGAACTGAACGCCCAGATTGGCACCACGGGAACCTTTTCCGGAGTCGTCGAGGACATCAGCGGCGCCGTAGTGCCGGGAGCCACGGTGACTGCCACTCATGTATCGACAGGCTCGTCGCACACGTCCACCAGCGACGCCCAGGGCCGTTACCAACTTTCGCTGCTTCCGCTGGGCGAATATCGCCTGGAGGGCTCGCATCCCGGATTCCGCTCCCAGGTACAGACGGGTTTAGTCCTGACCGTTGGAAAAAACCAGGAAGCGAATTTCCGGTTGGAGGTTGGCGAGGTCACGGAGTCGGTGACCGTGGTAGGGTCGGCGCCTCTGGTGGAAACCAGGAACGCGGCTGTTAGCTCGCTGGTGAGCGCCAAGGAAGTCGGGGAACTGCCGCTGAACGGGAGGAGTTTCGATCAGTTGATCGCTCTTTCCACGGGAGCGTCCCTTTATTCCCAGCGAAATGTGAATGCCTTTCGCGGATACAACAATCTTTATTCCGTCGGCGGAAGCCGGCCGATCGATACCAAGCTGATGGTCGACGGCTCCGAGTTTCAAGGCGGCGGCGGCGTCACAACCAATTTGAATACCGCCAGCGGAAAAATGTTGGGGGTGGATGGGATTCAGGAATTTGTGGTCGTCAACAATAATGCGGATGCGTCCTATGGCAAAAAACTGGGCGGTCAGGTCAATATGGTCACCCGCTCGGGCACCAACGATTTCCACGGCAGCGCGTTTGAGTTCATTCGTAATAACGTCTTCGATGCGCGAAACTTTTTCGATCCGAAGGTGCCGCCGTTGAAGCGTAACAATTACGGCGCTGCCGCCGGCGGACCGATTCTAAAGAACAAGACTTTCTTTTTTGCCAATTACGAACATCTCCGGGAAATCCGGGGCTCCACGGCTGTGCTAACGGTCCCGGACTTGAATGCCCGAAACGGAATTTTGCCGGGGGGCAGAACGCTCGTGGTGAATCCGGGTACGCGCGGCATTTTGAATTTCTATCCCGTCCCGAATACCGGCCGCTCTTTTGGCGATGGCACGGCGGAGGCGCGCGTTCCGGTTTCCCTGCGCGTTGGCGACACCTTTGGCGTGATCCGCGTGGATCATCGCTTCTCCGATTCCGATTCGCTGTTCGGGCGCTATATGATTCAATCGGGACAAAGAGAAGATGGCACGGCGGGCGCGGGCACGTTCGAGGACACCACCGATACGCGGGTGCAGCTGGCAACACTCGGGTATACCAAAATCATTTCACCCCAGTTGCTGAACCTGGCCACGTTCGCCTTCAATCGAGGATTCACCTTCATTGACAGTGTTCCCCTCTCCGGCGTCACCGTTCCTCCCGAATTGATTCTGGTTCCCGGGGAGAAAGCAGCCGGGGCCATATCGGTTGGCACTACCATCAATACGAATCCAATTCCGACGTTGGGAGGAGGAACGGCCGGGGTTCAGGAACGGTATATTGCGCGGAACCTCTTCCAATTCGACGACCAGCTCAACTACACCCGCGGCCCGCACGGCTTCCAGTTCGGGGGCGGCTTTCAACGCATCCAGAGCAATGAATTCAACGGAACTCAAAAGCGGGGATTCCTGTCGTTTCCGTCGCTGGAAGCGTTGATTACGGGCACGGGGCAAGGCGTGCAGATTCGAGGTCCGCTGCCCGGCTCCGACGGCTTCCGTTCCTTTCGTCAGATTTTCCTCGAAGTGTACGCGCAAGACAGCTACCGGATGACTTCCCGGTTTACGCTCAATCTCGGTTTGCGATGGGAGTTCATGAGTAACCCCAGTGAAAAGAACGGCCGAATGGCGCTGTGGGCGCCTTCGGGAAACCAGTTGAATGGGGTCTTCCCGGATAAGCCCGTCGCTTCGGACCACTTCTTCACAGATAACCATTCCGGGAACTTCGCGCCCCGGGTCGGCTTTGCATGGGACGTATTCGGAAAGGGCCGTACCTCGGTGCGCGGCGGCTTTGGAATTTTCTATTCACAAATCGAAAATGATTTTCGCGGACAGCAATCGGGAAATGCGCCGTTCTGGAATCAGATTCGAGTGAACAACCCTCCCTTCCCGAACCCAGGCCAGGCCTTAGTGATATCCGGGATTCCGGTGCCCGTGGGTGCATACCAATTCCCGGATATTCCGACGCAGTTGCAATACAACCTGCGCATCGAGCAAACGGTCGCTCCGGAGACCTTGCTTGCCGTGGCCTATGCGGGCAGCCATGCGTATCATCTGGTCCGCTCGGCAAACCCGCAGAAGCCGGAGCCATTTGTGAATGCCCAGGGCCGTCAGCAAGTGCCGCAGTTCATCGTCAATCCGCGGCTGGACCCGGCCGGCACGTTTTTGGTTTGGGACGCGAACGGTTTCTACAACTCCCTCCAAATGGAACTCACAAAGCGATTGACTCGCGGCCTTCGGTTTAAGGGCGCGTTCACCTGGTCGAAATCCATCGACGATTCCGTGACGCCTTCGCTCCAGCCTACCGGCTCCAGTCCCGCCGCGACGGTAGCGACAGACCATCGCTACAACCGGGGTTTGGCGCCCCATAACATTGGACGCCAGTTTGTCGGCAACTGGAGCTACGATTTTCCGTTCGGCAACGGCTCGGGGGTTCGGAAATATGCGCTGAAAGGATGGCAGTTGGGAGGCATCCTCACGGCGGCCGACGGGTCTCCGTTTTCCGCGCTGGTGGGATTCTCGCGCAGCTTCCCATTCGTCTCGGGAGGGTCTCAAGCCGGCGACCGCGCCGACCTGGCTCCCGGACGAAGCAATAACCCGATCTTGGGAGGTCCGAACAAGTATTTCGATCCTACTTCGTTTCTCTTGCAGCCCCCCGGGGTCCTGGGCAACGTTGGTGAGGACTCGATGATCGGTCCGGGCTTAGTGTCGATGGACCTGTCGCTTTCGAAAAACACTTCGATCGGCGAAAGATTTGGCCTGCTGTTCCGAGCCGAGTTCTTCAATTCGCTGAACCGCGCGAATTTTGCGCTTCCCAACAGCAACGTATTTCTGGCCAATGGGAATTACAGCGGGTCGGCAGGAAGGATTCAATCGACAGCTACGAATTCGCGGGAGATCCAATTCGGTCTAAAGTTGACGTTCTAAGGAGATCATCCAGGTACAGCGAGTGTCCCGTGGGAGTGTTTCGCCACAAAGGGATCGTGCCGGCGACGGAATGCTTTACGCCCAGGGTCACTCGCAATCCTCTATTGGAAAAACAGGTTCCATCGGAGCGTATCTTCGATCATGGTCTCTCGCTGGATCTTTCCAACGACCGATTCGTCAAGAGCTGTAAATTCGACCGCACCAGATCTCGTTCACAAGGTGGTCTCTCCAATTTCTCTTTCTCTCCGATCCCACGACCGAGAGATCCCGGATCAGAATTTAAAGTTGAAAGAACGTGCGACTTCCTGTCGTATCTTCAGGGACCTCTCTTTTGTCGTTCGTGATTTTCTCGCGCTGGTTCAGTGGATTGCAGGAGTGGGCGGGTGATCTATCTGGAGATGGACTGGACCCTTGAGTTGGTCCAAGACCCTGAAATCACTGCTATCACAGTTGGAGATCACAGACATTTTGCGAAGGGGATCGGGTGGGGTTGAATTTATAAATAAATGACGTTGCGTCGCGCGCGGGAAATCCAGTTTAGCTTCCGATAAGCAAACTTCGGGCCTGGTTGCCTTGGAAGCGGCGAGCCGAGAAGGGACCGTGGGCGAGGGATATCGGTTACGCTGGTTATCACGCTGACGTCGCATACTTTCTGAAAGAACGTGGCGTATCCTTCATCGGATGCGACGGGCCGAATGACGTGTCACCCTCGGGCCTTCCGCCATCCATCACTAACCCGCTTCATCGACTGGCGCTCGCCGCGATGGGCGTCGACATTTTCGACAATCTCGATTTCGAACGAGCCGTCGAGCATGCGAGGCAGTTGAATCGCTATGAGTTTCTGTTCTCCGCTGCTCCGCTGCGGATCGCGCTGGGAACGGGATCGCCGCTGAATCCGTTGGCGATCTTCTGAGCCCGAAAAAAGTGGAACCTGTTGGAGGATGGCGGGTAGCCATGCGACCACCGGATTTCAATGAGGCTGGCCAGGGACGGAGGGGTGTCTGACAAAAGCGGATGGGAAGGCCACAGTCAGAAGTTTCCGGACTCAGCCAAAGAAAAAATAGTGTGCTGGAATTAATCTAGAGGTATGAGCCGGTCTCAAAAATGCCTGCAACAGCCTGAACTCGAAATAGCTTGCAGGATAAAGGATCGCGAAAGGTCTGAATTCTATGATCTTTAGGAATGGCATTGGCTTGTGTATTATTTGGCAGTTGTGCCATTCGCCCCTGCAGAAGCGTCAATTCACACATTATTGAGACCGGCTCATATAGTGCGGGGGTCTTGGGTGCTAAAACGGAACTAGGCAATGCCGGAGGTCCTGCAATGATCAAAAGAAAAAAACAAACGATGAAGCAATTCCACGAGAACAAGCTGGGACTGTTCAGTCTGTTTATGGTGCCTTTGCTGTTTGTGGCAAGTAGTAACTTTGCCTGGGCTCAGGTGTCCGCCTCTATATCAGGGCGGATCGAGGATGCCTCTGGCGCTGCGGTGCCCGACGCAACAGTCACGGTGAGGAACGTGGAGACCGCGTCCTCCCGCACGGTATCGTCGGACGAGTCTGGCCGTTTCCGGGCGCTCTCCCTTTCCGTGGGGCAATATGAAGTGAAGGCGGAGAAACCCGGCTTCAAGACTGCGGTGCGGTCGGGGATCAATTTGGTGGTGGGGCAGGAAGCGGTTGTGAACTTGCGGGTGGATGTCGGGGAAATCATGCAGCAAGTAACGGTGACGGGGGAAGCCCCGATCGTCAATACGACGACTGCGTCGGTTTCGGGATTGGTGGGCGAGCGGGAGGTGAAGGATTTGCCGCTCAATGGCCGGAGCTTCGACACCCTGATCACTCTCAATCCGGGGACGGTCAATTATAGTGCGTTCAAAGCCGGGGTTACGGGGCCGTCGAGCGTCGGGAATTACTTCTCGGTGGCGGGCCGCCGTCCGCTCGATAACCTGTTTTTGCTGAATGGCATTGAATACACGGCCGCGACCAATTTCGGCCTTACGCCGGGAGGGGTCAGCCAGCAACTGCTGGGAATTGATGCGGTTCGGGAATTCAACACGGTCACGAACACCTATTCCGCACAATATGGGAAGCGCGCGGGGGCGCAAGTTAGCATTGTGACCCAATCCGGCACCAACCAGTTTCACGGCGCGGCTTTCGAATTCTTACGCAATAGCGCACTGGATGCGCGGAACTTCTTCGATTACCCCGTTGGCCGGCGCATCCCTCCCTTTCAGCGGAACCAATTTGGAGGCTCCGCAGGAGGGCCGATCCAGAAAGACAAAGTGTTTGCGTTTGGCAACTACGAAGGATTTCGGCAACGGTTAGGCACCAGCAAAGTAGACATTGTTCCCGACGAGCAGGCGCGCCGGGGCTTGCTGCCGGATGCCTCCGGCGTGTATGCTCCTGTTCCCAATCTGGACCCGAGGATGCTGCCCTACATGGTTTTGTGGCCGGTTCCCAACGGGCCCAATTTGGGAGGCGGACAGGCCCTGGCCTTCGCCAATCCCAAGCAATTGATCCGGGAAGAGTTTGGCACCGTGCGACTGGACTATAATGCCTCGGACCAAGACACCCTTTCCGGGACGTACACCATTGATGATGGCGATATAGAAACGCCGCTGGAAAACTCCCTTTTCGTAGCCGCCATTAACCAACGCCTCCAGGTGGCCAGTGTCCAGGAGACTCATATCTTCTCGCCCCAGGTGCTCAACACCTTTCGGACGGGGTTCTCGCGCGCCGGATACTTTTTTGATTCCCCTCCCAAGGTCTCCCTTCCGGAAAGCATAGACTTCTTTCCGGGAATAGGGGCGGGCGGGATAATCGTCGGAGGTCTCACAAGGGGTGGTACCGAAAACACCGTTGACAACCACCACCACCGGAATCTTTTCACCTACGCGGACGATTTACAAATCAGCAAAGGGACTCATCAGATCAGCCTCGGGGCCTGGTTCCAGCGAGTCCAGGCGAATGCCGACGCCGCGAACTCGAAACCTGGGAATGCTACTTTTGTAAACTTGCAGACGCTTCTGCAAGGGACCATGCGGCTTTTCACTGGAGTCCCCGATCCCTCGCCGATGGGGTGGAGGACGTGGTTGGGGGCATGGTATCTGGAAGACTCGATCCAATTACCGCGCCATCTCACCCTGCGGCTCGGCTTCCGGCATGAATTCACCACCGGTTGGAATGAGGTCAATGGAAAGGCTACCAATTACCTCTTCGACGAGGGCGGCACCCTTCTGACCTCTCCTCGGATTGGTAATTCGGCCGTCACCGAAAATAGAGCGAAGCGGCTGTTCAGTCCCCGGATTGGTCTGGCTTGGGACCCCTTTGGAAACGGCAAGACGGCGATTCGGGCCGGAGTGGGAATATACTATACCCTGAACGACAATCTGGGGTGGTCGCTGAATTCGAGCCCTCCCTTTAACGCTTCGGTTACCTTTGACAACGTTTCTATGCCTTCGGTTCTGCCGATCCCCCGGGGCGCCCAGACGACTCCGGCCTGCGGCCCGGGTGTTCCCGCTCCCTGCATCATCTACAATCCCGCTGGAATCCAGCCCAACATCGAAACTCCGACGGTCAATGAGTGGAATTTCACCGTGGAACAACAACTGAGCCAGAGCATGGCGCTGTATCTGGGATATGTAGGGTCCTTTGGGTACCATAACCTAGTCCAGGACGGCCCCAACGCCATCCATCCACAGATTTGTTCTAATCAGGGCGGCTGCGTCACGGGCGGGATCAACCCTGCCAGGGGCCTCGTTCCCCAAGGCGCCCAGTACATTCCGGTGGAAACCCGGCCCAATCCGTATCTGGGCAGCGGGCAATTTTTCTTCAGTGTGGGCAACAGCAGCTATCATGCGCTGCAAATGGAGTTGAAGCAGCGTTTGAGTCAGGGGCTGCAATTCCGGGCCAACTATACGTGGTCGAAGAACCTGGATACCATTTCCGGCCTGGCGGGCAGCCAAGGCTCAAATGGTCCGTCCGTTCTTTTGGATGTGTATGACGTACGAAGGGATTGGGGACCCTCCAACCACAACATCAAGCAACAGGGCAGCTTCTCCGCCAGTTATGAACTCCCCATCGGGCGTGGGAAATCTTGGTTGGGAGGGGTGAGCGGGGCCGCTGACAAGGTGGCCAGCGGCTGGCAAATGAATGCGATCGTGACTTTGTTGGGTGGTTTGCCGTTCACCCCCCTGGTCGGCGCCACCCGGAGCGGAAGTGGAAGCGCTGGGGATCGGCCCTCGGTCAATCCGGCTTTTAGCGGCCCAGTGCTCCTTGAGAATATCAAGCGATGGTTCGACCCGAATGCCTACATCCTCCCCATCGTGGGAACCTACGGGGATGTGGGGAAAGGGGTGCTAACAGGCCCAGGGTTGGCGGAGGTGGATTTTTCCGTGTTTAAAAGCATCGCCCTCGCCGAGAGGATCAACATCCAGTTTCGGACGGAATTCTTTAACCTATTGAACCGCGCCAACTTTGGACTACCTAATTCAACTGTATTTTCAGGCAACAACTACAGTTCCTCAGCGGGCATAGTCACGAACACATCCACCACATCCCGGCAGATTCAGTTTGGACTGAAGCTCGCCTTCTAACGGAGGACTTAGTCTTCCTGGGGAGTTTGCGAGAACGCGCCAAAATGGCAATCGTAACTCAGAATCCGAAGAGACAGGAAGCGAAAAATGGCAGAAACGTAAGATGTAATTATCGTTGGGGCCGGCAGTCAATTTTGTTTCGCTAGCCATCAAACCTCCGTCCAACCACCGCGGCCAGCTCAGCACATACCTGCGCCCCATGGGCGGCAAAGTCCCGGGGATCTACGGTCCTACCGCCGGCATGCAGTAGCGGTCCGGGCCAACTTCGCGAACACTTCCGCGCAGAAAATGCTGCCCGGATTCGGAGTCGTTCAGCAGATGTCCAGCGAGGAACTTGCATGCACCGTCGCGCTTGAGTTAGGTGTCGTAGCCGCGGTAGACCTCGCCCATGCCGCCCTCGCCGATCAACTCGCGGAATTCGTACCGGCCTAACTTTGTTTCCGGCGCCAGACCCATCTTGCCGCCTCTTGCCACATAGAAAATGGCTTTAGTGTATACGCAGTTAGGGAGCAAAGTAGTTGTGTTTTGGCTCTGCATCCGCTTTGGGGGATCGCGCGGTTTCCCACCGATGACACCATCCGAAATTTGTTCCAGCGCTTCAGCCAGGGCACGGTGGTTCGGTTCTTCCGTTCAACTTCGGAATCCGGGATAAAAGGCCCTTGTGGAAGATTTATTGAACGGCGAGGTTCGATGCTTTGGAGCTTACGCCGCCGATGGTGACGGCAATTGACTGCGTGCCGGTAAGGGCATCGGGCGGCACAATCACATTCAGTTGGTAGAGAGCCGGAAAGCCGGGGGCCAGACCGCTGAAGACTACCTGCGCGGGTTTACCGCCAATGGTCACCGTGGGATTTGTAGTGGTTTGCGCCAGGGGGTTGGAGGGAGCCGCTTCGCCCGAATCCGGCTGGTTGGAGACGGGTCCCAGACCGTTGGCGAAAATCTGGATGGCGTGTCCGCGGAGCGCGGGGTTGCCGGGGACAATCACTTTGTTATTCTCGTCCAGCACCGCGGCAAATGTGTTGAAGCTGAGATCCTTGAATTCGAAGAGCGAAGGAGAATAGGGCCCGAGCGGGAGCGTGTAGACATTGGACCGCGAAGACCCGATGGTGACTTTTACCAGGACCGAACTCTGTCCCTGGAGTTCCCAGGGGATCTGCAAATTGATCTGGCCGCGGCTCACATACAGCAGCCTTCCCGGCAGGCTTAGACCGGCGGAGGGAACGTCGAAGCTTACGTTCACGAAATCGAGCGCCATGGGCAGCGGGAAACTTTGCGCCTGATCGACCGTGTCGCTTAGGTCAGTGCCGAAGATGCTGATCAAGGAGCCGGGAGCCACGGGTTTGCCTCGCTCGAATCCGGCTGCGTCGACTATGCCGTTTTCCGCGATCGCAGGCTTCACGCGGGCGTCTCCGCTGAACTGAACACTGAATCCGCCCACGGTGGCTTCGAACCCCTGGGCCCCCGCGCGCGGACCCAGCACGGGCACGGCCGAGGCGATTCCATACTGGTCCGTGGTGGTGCTGGCGGGTTCGATGGAGCCTCCACCGAATAGGACGCTGTAGCTCACGCTGGCGCCGGAGACCGGAAGCCCGGACCGGTCGACCAGCTTGAATGCTACGGACTCCGGGGAAACGGCCTCGTTCACGTTTCCACCAAATCCACCGGGGGCCACCGGGATAATGTTGAAGGGGGTCTGGCTGGGGACCAGGTACAGGTAGGGAATGCGCAGCAGAATGCCGCTTCCCGTCACCGTGATGGCGCCTTCATAGAAACCGGGGGCGGAGAAACTCCCCGGCGTGGCGGCGGCCAGAGTTACTTCGACGGTCGCCGAAGCCAGCGGACCAAGCGCGAGGCTCTGTTTGTCCGTGGTCAGCGACGTGGAGGTGTCCGGCGTGGTGGCTGCCACGGCAATCGCCAGAGTCACCGCACTGCCTCCGTTATTGGTGATCTGGATCAAATTCTTGAGCGGCAGGGACGCCGCCGAAGCCACCGCTCCGAAGGAGACCGAGGACGGAATCACAGTCACCGTGGAGTTGACAGCGGCATTGGCCTCGAGTTTTCCGCCGCCCGTTTCCCTCACCGGCGCCGGCGCGCGGAGGCTGCCGATGACGTCCTGCGTGGCCGTGTTCACCAGCGCCGATTTGATCTGAGCGGGGCTGAAGCGGGGGTTCTTCTGCTTCACCAGGGCGGCTGCTCCCGCCACCATCGGGGTTGAAAAGCTGGTTCCGTTGGCGGAGGTGTAGCCGTCGGGGCTGAACTCATCGCCCTGCGGATCGAACTTCTCGGTGGCCATATACATATTCGTGCCCACTGCAACAAGGTCGGGTTTGATGGCGGAATCGCCCGTGGAAGGACCGAGCGAGGAAAAGGAAGCCAGCAGATTTGCACTGCGGACGTCGTTCACCTCCAGCAAACCGGGGTCCAGCGTGACGGCGTGGTCCGGGTGAGAACCGGCGAAGCTCTTGAGCGCCACGCCATCGGAGTTCGAGATGAGAACCGAAGGAATCGAAGTCGTGAACAGACCGGGAGGGCTGAAAATGGGCTGCGGGTTGTTCAGATAAATAACGACTCCCACAGCGCCGGCCTGTGAGGCGTTCAAGACTTTCCGCGAGTTTGCGCACGTCCCCACTTGCACCAGCGCGAGCGCTCCAGCGAGCGAGCCAGAGGGAAGACTCACGCATGCCAATCCGCCGTCATTGTTCTGTGCCGCCTCGTCTACTGCGGCCACGTCGCGCAACGGGGCTGTGATGGGATTCAATGGAATCGGGCCGTCGCTGAAGAACGCCGAGATCTGTTGCAGCGAGGAAGGCACGTCGGCGCCGGGCACGCGGACGATATTTGTAAACAGATGGGAATTGGTGGACGCTCCCACGGCAATGGCGGAAGGCGCGTGGGCCGGCGAATCAATGGAGCTGTAGGCCGGCCCGCGGGTTCCGGTAGCGCCCTCGTTTCCCGCCGCCGCCACCACCACCAAGCCCAATTTCGAGGCGCTCTCGACCGCTTGCGACAGCAAATCGCAAGGAACCAAGACGGGTTTGCCGCACGCCTTGCCGGTGTCGAGGGGGCCAGTAAACGCCGTTCCTCCCAGCGAAATCGAGGCCACATCCATGCCATCCTTCACCGCGTCTTCCAAAGCCGCAATGAGAACGTCTTCCTGTGTGAAACCGTTGATCTGGGGCGACCCGAAGACTTTATAGTTTCCCAGATAGGCTTTCGGCGCAACTCCTGTGATGGTGGCCGCCGGCCCCGCGTTGGTTACACCGGCGGCGATACTGGCGGTTGCGGTGCCGTGGCCGATCCGGTCGCGCGGCGAAAGATCGTCCGGCCGGGAGTCGGCTGCGGGATTGGGCTGAGTGCCCGCCGCCAGCCGCTTCACATAGCTGCGCGCCACGATCACCTTATTGTTGGTGAAAGCGCAGTCTGCGCCTTCGCATTTTGGATAGCCGGATGGAATAGTAAGGGAGTTGTCGCGGAAGGCGGGGTGCGTCTGGTCGATTCCCGTGTCGATGATTGCGATTTTCATTCCCGCTCCGGCGTTCTGGACGCCGCCGAGAGAGTTCCAGGCCGCCGGGCCGTTCACGAGCGGTAAGGCACGATTCAGCTTCATCCAGTAGCGCCGCAAAGGGACGACCGCCAGGACTCCGGGAAGACTCGCGAGTTCCGCCTCGCGCTCCGGAGAGGCCTGGACAAAGAGCGCGTTCAGGAGGGTGTCGACCGAGCCCATCACATCAATGCGGCGGGACCCGAGTTGGCGGCGAAGCGTTAGCTGCGCGGCTGCGAGCTGGCTGCGGGCGGTATCTGCCTCGGCTGTCTGCGCTTGTACGCTATAGCCGGAGCGGACCGCTAATGGAGGATCGGAGAGAATCAGCGCGTAGCGGCCGGAAGAGAGCTCGGCGGAAAGCAGCGGCACGGAACCGATCACTGACCCGATCAAGAGAAAAATGAAAACAGGCAGGAAAGTAAAACGCAGCTTCATCGGTGGTGGAAGCCCCTCTGATATAAATTCGCAGCCTCCCGGATAGAAACGCCCGAGGGGCTTATCGGGAACTCACCCGCCGTTTGGGACCGGGGACTAATTATTGAGCCTCCGTCTTTGCCGTCGGCTCCGGTTGGGGATCCTCGCGGCGCAGGATGGGTCTTTGGTCCTCGCGGTTGGTGGACCGTGGCTCGGGGGCTTTGGCTTCCAGGGCGCTTTTGGGAACCTCGACGGGCCGGTTCAAGCTAAGCGTGATCCGGGCTCCGGCCGGGATGACGGTGGACTTACCCATGCCGGCTACCTTGCGTCCGATGATGACGGCTCCCACGCCGGCCGCGGCTCCGATGCCGGCTCCGGCTAAGGTTCCGGTGCTGAGGGCGCCAATGATCGCGCCTTCCTCGCCGATCTCGCCGGCTTGCTGTACCGCCCCGCCGGTGTCGCCTTTCCTTTCAATGGTTCCTTCCTTGGATTGGGCTTCCAGGTTCTTGTTACTGATTCCCTCGACCGAAGCGTAAAAGTCGATCTTCTGTCCGTTCGGGAGGATGAGGCTATTGGGGCTCAGGACCACCGTCTTCCTGCTGCCCCGGACGTCGCCTTCGATGCGGGAGCCCATCGGCACCACTTCGTGCCCATCGACAAAGACGGACGAGGCCAGCGTGGCGGAGAACTTCTGTTTGGTCTTCCCATCCGGTTCGATGTCCTTGTCCAATCTCACGACGATCCGCGAGCCGCTGGGGAGCGATTCCGCAGCCAACGGCAGAGCGCTCACGAGAATAGCTAGCATCACGACTAACTTCCAATGCTGAGACATTCGGCGACTCCTTTTCCCGACTCCTGAGCGATCGGCGGGTCTGGGCAAATCACTCCCCTGTCTGGCTTAGAACCCAGCCGCACAGGTTAAGTTGCCTGTATCTTCCATTCATTTTACCATTGATTGCATTGTTCGAGCGCGGAACGGCATCGTAAGCGATTGTCTGGCCGTCTACGGAATCCATTACGACCAGCGGAATTCCCTCGGGAATTTCCTGCCGTTGCCGCTGCTCACGCAACGCGAGGTTGTCTTTTGACTCTTCTTCTTGGCTTTTCTGGCTCTTCTAATGATAAGCTCGGTATAAGCAGGCGGGGCGGGGAGAGGCGTTACACACGGCGTTCGCACGGTTCCGCTCGGATCTGCTCGGCCTCGTGGGGCGGGAGGAAAACATGCCGGATTCGGTGCGTATCGCGAGCACGGCCAGCGCGTTCCCAAAGAACTACTACAGCCAGGAAGTCGTGACGGGTGAGCTGAAGCGGATCTGGAAGGGGGCGCAGAT